>Ga0136612_10000091_pt1 | contig 21892 bp, 24 predicted proteins | sample AntDryUQ224A2306_2_FD_106644 | JGI IMG/M metagenome (GOLD analysis project Ga0136612, IMG submission 106644) | Polar desert sand microbial communities from Dry Valleys, Antarctica - metaG UQ224A (23.06) | ecosystem: Environmental > Terrestrial > Soil > Desert | place: Antarctica: Dry Valley... | reverse complement strand
GTGACCGGCGGGAAACGAGCCGGCCGCAGCAGGGTCTAACCGACAACGAGGGCACGCAGAGGGGCTCCGGGATTCGCCGGGGCCCCTTCGTGTGTTCCCCGCAGGCTCAGGCCGACAGGCCGAGTGCCGCCATCCGGCCGGAGTGGTTCTCGGTGAGCCGCGCGAACATCCGGCCGATCGCAGCCAGGTCCATGCCCGGTCGGTCGACCCCGCCGGCGAGCAGCAGGCTCAAGCCGTCCCGCTCGGCCACTACGACCTGCGCCTGGCTCAGCGCCTCGCCGACCAGCCGGCGGCCCCACAGCGCCAGCCGGCCCCCTACCGCCGGCTGTTCGCTGATGATCCGGCGCACCCGGGCGACGACGAAGGCGGAGTGCCCGGTGTCTGCCAGCGTCTCCAGGATCAGCGTCCGGGTCCCCGTGTCGAGATAGGCGGCGATCTCGCGGTAGAAGTCGGCGGCCAGGCCGTCCCCGACGTGCGCCTTGACCAAGCCCTCCGGCCAGTCGGCCGGTGCGGTGTGGGCATGGAAGTTGTCGAACGTGGCTCGAAACGGCTCCATCGCCGCGTACGCGTCGACCCCCAGGGCGCTCAACCGCTCCTGCAACCGGGTGAAGTGGCCGAACTCCGCGCTGGCCATCGCCCCCAGCTCGGCTTTGTCCAGAAGCGTGGGAGCCAGCGCGGCGTCCTCGGCGAGCCGCTCGAAAGCCGTCAGCTCGCCGTAGGCGAGGGCGCCGAGCAGGTCAACGACACCGGTGCGGTAGACGGGATCGTCTAGCTCTGCACTCATCGAGTCCTCGGCCATGGGACGGCAGCGTAGCGAGGGCGTGCGGCACCGGACGCGTCCTCCGAATCTGGCGCCGAGCGGTGCTGTCCGACCGATACACTTGTCTCACCCCTGCGTGCGAAGTGAGAAGACTCTGACCAGCTTTGATGCCCTCGGCGTCATGCCCGAGATCGCCAATGCCCTACGCGACATGGGCATCGTCGATGCGTTCCCCATCCAAGAGATGACGCTGCCCATCGGGTTGCTGGGCACCGATCTCATCGGGCAGGCGCGGACCGGTACCGGCAAGACGCTCGCCTTCGGTATCCCGCTGATCCAGCGGATCGTCGCGCCGCACGACCCCGACTTTCACGAGCTCGCCGCACCGGGCAAGCCGCAGGCGCTGGTTGTCGCTCCGACGCGAGAGCTGGCGTTGCAGGTCACCGCCGACCTGGTCACCGCCAGCACCCGGCGTGGCACCCGTACCGTGACGATCTACGGCGGAGTTCCGTACGAGCAGCAGCTGGACGCGCTCAAGTCGGGCGTCGACGTCGTCGTCGGGACCCCCGGACGGCTGCTCGACCTGGCCGACCGCAGGGCGCTCGACCTCTCCCACGTCAAGGTGCTGGTGCTCGACGAGGCCGACGAGATGCTCGACCTGGGCTTCCTGCCCGACGTGGAGCGGCTGCTGGCCAAGACGCCTGAGCTGCGGCAGACGATGTTGTTCTCGGCGACGATGCCGAGTGCCATCGTCAGCCTGGCCCGGACGCACATGCGGCACCCGGTCAACATCCGGGCAGAGTCGTCGTCGGACCAGCAGACCGTGCCGGCGACCGCGCAGTTCATCTACCGGGCACACGACCTCGACAAGCCCGAAGTGGTCGCGCGCATTCTGCAGGCGGAAAACCGGGGTCGCACGATCATCTTCACCCGCACCAAGCGCGGGGCGCAGCGGGTCGCCGACGACCTCGAGGAACGCGGCTTCCCCAGCTCACCCCTCCACGGCGACATGGCGCAGGTGGCTCGCGAGAGGGCGATGCAACGCTTCCGCGACGGGACGATCCAGATCCTCGTCGCCACCGACGTCGCCGCCCGCGGGATCGACGTCGAAGCAGTGACACACGTGATCAACTACAACTGCCCCGAGGACGAGAAGACCTACCTGCACCGCACCGGGCGTACGGGGCGGGCCGGTGCGTCGGGCATCGCGGTCACCTTTGTCGACTGGGCGGACCTGGCGCGCTGGACGATGATCAACAACGCGCTCGACCTGCCGTTCCCCGAGCCGATGGAGACGTACTCGACGTCGGATGGCTTCAAGCATGATCTGGGCATCCCCACCGACGCCACGGGCCGGATCGTCCCCGCCGCCGCGACGCCGCCGCAGGAGCGCCGACCTCGGGAACGGTCGCCGCGCGACCGGGACCGGCAGCGCCGCCGTACCCGAGGCGGGCAGCCGGTCGCCGTCGGCGGCACCACGACGCCGAACGAGAACCGGTCGGACGACGAGAAGGCACCGCGCCGGCGGCGCCGGCGCGGTCGCCGTAATGGCGACACCGGAGGTACGGCGGCCGACGCAGCACCCTGAGGCACCCTGCGGCAGCCCGAGGCGTTGGCGGTAACGAGATGACCAACACGCCGGGCGTGTCGTCGCAACCCCGCTACCCCCAGCGAAACCGAACGGTCGTCAGGCGGTGACCACGACGGGGGTGCCCAGGGCCGCGAAACGCCACATCTGCTCAGCGTCGGCATGCCGCTGCCGGATGCAGCCGTGCGACTGGGGGGTACCGAGGTCGCTCGGCAGCTGCAGCCGGACGCCAGCCCCGTCAACCGGGATGTCGTGGAAGCCGATCGCGGCCCGGTCGCCCTCGGTGAACCGCACCATGTACTCCATCGTGCTGTCGAGGTCGAAGCTGGTGGCGTACCGCGACCGGGAGTAGACGGCGTACCGAGCCGGCTCGAGATTGTCGGTGACGCTGCCCGACACCAGGTACGTCGAACGGATGCCACCGTCCTCGCGCACCAGCCAGACCCGCTGGGACGACATGTCGAACACCACCCGGCGGCCGCTGCCGGAATGCGGCGGCACCGGCGGCTTCGCGGGCTGCACGAGCTCTCGTCGGTCGGGGCCGGCACTGCGGGCCGGCCCCGCAAGGCTCACCACCTCTCCAGGCGCCGCAGGCGCGGTCAGCTGGCCGGTGGCCGGTGGCCCCGAGCCCGCGGCGGCAGTGGCGGCGGCAGCGGTGATGAGCAGCGAACAGATCGTCATACCGACCCGCCGCCAGCGCACCCCTTGCATCGCACCCGTCCCTTGGCTCACATCGGCATCGTAGGCCTAGGCGGAGTGCCAGTCTGGGAGCTGACCGGCCCACAGCGGACGCGCGCCACACTGTCCCGCGTGAGCACCCCTCGTTCACTTCCGCCGGCACCTGGCGTCCGACGGTCGCGCATCGTCACGCCGGGCGGCAGCTTCGCCGGACTCACCGCCGGTCCACGCCGGCACCCGCGGGGGTTCGTCCTGCTCATTCCTGGGTTCTCCGGCAGCAAGGAGGACTTCGCTCCGCTGCTGCCCCGGTTGGCCGCGGCCGGGTGGCTCGTCGCGGCTTACGACCAGCGGGGTCAGTTCGAGACTCCCGGCGCCGACGACGACACGTACGCGCTGCCGGAGCTCGCCGCTGACGCCCGGTCCGTCGCGGAGGTGGTGGCGCCGCGGGGCGCAGACCGGCACGTCGTCGGTCACTCCTTCGGCGGCCTGGTGGCCCGGGAGGCGGTCCTGGCCGACCCGGCATCATGGCATTCACTGGTGCTGCTCTGCTCCGGCCCGGGCAGGTTTGACCGCGACGACATGACCAGGCCGCTGAAGGCGCTGGTCCGACTTCTCGACTCCGCACCGCTGAGCACCGTGCACGAGGCGATGCGCGCTCACGACCGCCGACGCGGCAAACCGGTGCCTCCCCCCGAGGTGGCGGCGTTCATCCGCGCCCGGTTCGTCGCCAACGCTCCAGCCTCGCTCGCCGGGATGGCGCGGCTGCTCACCAGCGCGCCGGACCGGGTCGACGAGCTCGCCGCAACCGGGACTTCGAGCCTTGTCGTACGCGGCGCCGACGACGACGCCTGGGCGCACCCGGTCCAAGACGACATGGCGGCCCGTCTCGGCACGACCGTCACGGTCATCGCGGATGCCGCACACTCCCCCGCCGTCGAGAACCCCGACGAGACTGCCCGGGTGCTGAGCGCCTTCTTCACCACCACCCGCTGAGCCTGAGGGTCGACCGGAGGGCTCAGCCCTCGCCGGCGACAAAGGCCCGGACCGAGTCGGCGATGAGCTGCACCGCGATCGCCGACAGCAACAGCCCGCTGATGCGGGTCACCAGCGTGACGCCGGAGTCCTTGATCAGGCGCAGGATCGCCACCGAGTAGCGCATCGAGAGCCAGAGCACGACGTGGACGCCGATGATGCCGGCCGCGACTGCGACGAACGTCGGTGCGTCGTCAATGCGCTCGACGAACACCATGGTCGCCACGATCGCACCCGGTCCAGCCAGCAGCGGGGTTCCCAGCGGCACGAACGCGATGTTCACGTCGCGGGTCTCCTGCGGCTCGCCCTCTCGGCCCGTCAACAGCTCGAGTGCCACCAGCAGCAACAACAGCCCGCCGGCCCCTTGCAGGGCAGGCAGCGAGATGTGCAGGTACGACAGCAGTTGCCGGCCGAACACCGCGAACAGCACGATCACGACGAACGACACCGACACCGCCTGCCAGGCGGCCCGGGTGAGCCGCGCCTGGGAGGCACCGCTGGTGAGGGCGAGAAACAGCGGGATCGTCCCTGGTGGATCCATGATGACGAACAAGGTGATGAAGACCTCCGCCAGCAGGGTTGCCTCGACGACGGCGTTCACGCCGTTCCCGCCGTACGGCTCGCTGCGCGCAGCCGGTCGCGCAACGAGTCGTACTGGTCGACGTCGGTGGTGTTGCAGCCGAGCGGATGGCCGACCTTGCCGGAGCCGTGGTAGTCACTCGAGCCGGTGCGGACCAGGTCGAGGTCCTGCGCGATGTCGCGCAGGGCCGCCCGGTCGGCGCTCGAGTGGTCGTTGTGGTCGACCTCGATGCCGACCAGCCCAGCGTCCGCCAGGTCGGCGAAGGCCTCGGTGCTCAGCACCCGCCGGCTGGCGCGGCCCCAGGGGTGGGCGATGACGCTCACGCCGCCGGCGTCGGCGATCAGTCCGATCATCGTCACGAGGTCGGCGGCGTAGCGGTCGACGTAGGCGGGCCGACCAGGTGAGAGGTACCGGTCGAAGGCCTCGTCTCGGCTGATGACGACTCCGAGCGCCACGAGCGCGTCCGCCACGTGTGGCCGCCCGGTCGCAGCGGCATCGGCTGCGACCGCGGTCACGTCGTCCCCGGTGATGCCGATGCCGAGCTCTCGCAGTCGCTGCAACATCGCCGGCAGCCGCATGCTGCGTCCGGCCAGGACCTTGACCAGCTCGTCGAGCAGCGGTTGATGGCTCGGCGCCGGCTCGTACGCGAGCAGGTGCACCCCGGCTCCGCGGTAACGGCACGAGATCTCCAGCCCGGGCACGACCCGTACCCCGACCTCGTCGGCTGCCTCGAGCGCCTCGTCCCAGCCCGCGGCCGTGTCGTGGTCGGTGATCGCGATGACGTCGAGACCGGCCGCCGCCGCGCACGCAACCAGCGCCCGCGGACTGTCGGTGCCGTCGGAGCGGGAGGAGTGGGTGTGCAGGTCGATCAGCACCGCGCCAGGGTAGCGACGCCGCAGGCGAGGCTCTGATCAGCCCGTCAGCCGCCGGGACCGGCCGGTGAGTGGGATCAGGTCGATCTGGTGAGAGAGGTCATGAAGGTTCACGAACGCGAGGCGGTCGGTGACCAAGGCGCCGGCGCTGGCCGGCCAGGCCACGAGCCACAGCCAGCGGCCAGAGGCCTCGCCCACGAACCCGTCGCGGTCCGGCCCGCCGCCGAGCCACCACAGCGGGGTCGCGTGCCCGGCGACACTGACCCGGGTCGTGGGAGGTGACCCGCTGATCTCGCGGCCGACGTCGCGCCCCGGGACTCCCGCGTAGCGGGTTCCCAACCCGACGCCGGGCTCCTCGCACACCACCACTAGGTCGGCGACGCCACCAAACGGGTCGGGCGCGACACAGGCCGACACTGTCGCCTGCACCTGCGGGTCGCCGGCACGGCCGACCCCAGCCAGCGACCACTGAGCAGGCATCGGCCACGGCAGCCACGTGGGGAAGCTGGAGGCGGCGACGTGTCTCAACAGCGCGTACGCGGTGGGTTCCTCCACCTCGGCGAGCGCCGCAACGGCGCCGTCGGTGGTGCACCACCACCGCGAGTCCGGGAGCCGGCGCACCGGGAGGCCGCATCGAGGGCACTGCTCCGCGCCGGTCATGCAGAGACGGTGCCGGGGCCGGAACGCCCGGTCAAGAGCCGCCCGCACCCGAGTTGTCACCGTCAGACCATGCTCTGGCCCGGTCTGACAGTGACAACGCCGCGGAGGTCAGGTGTTCCAGCGGGTGATGACCGGGGTCTCGCGCTCGAACCCGAGCACCGAGATCGTCGCGGTGTCGAGCGAGTAGTGGCGGCCCTGGGCCACCGGGTGGTCCAGCCAGCGCGCTGCCAATGCGCGCAGGCTGTGGCCGTGCCCGAAGACCAGCACCCGATCGGAAAGTTCTTGAACCCTGGCGACGACGCGGTCGAGCCGGCGACCCACCTGCTCGGCGCTCTCCCCGCCCGGTGACGGGTGCGACCAGACCGTCCAGTGCGGGACGCCCTCGCGGATCTGCGCTGTCGTGATCCCCTCGTACTCCCCGTAGTCCCACTCGACGAGGTCCGGCTCGTGCTGCGCGTCGGGGAAGCCGGCGATGCGCGCGGTGTCGCGCGCCCGCGCCAGCGGGCTGGTGAGAACGAGGTCGAACCCGACCGCAGCGAGGCGGCCGCCGATGGTGCGTGCCGCCTCCTCACCGTTGGTCGTCAGTGGCAGGTCGGTGTGGCTGGTGTGCTTGGCGTCGCGGCTCCACTCCGTCTCGCCGTGGCGGGCCAGCCACAGCTCGACCCCGCTCACGCCTCGCCGCCCGGCGGCTCGACGAGAGTGGGACGGCCCGGCTGCTCGCCACCCCGGGCATCGAGGTAGGACTGCCGCGGCACCATCACCTTGCGCCGGAACACACAAACCAGCGTGCCGTCCTGCTTGATGCCCCTGGTCTCCACGTGGACGATCCCGCGGTCGTCCTTGGAGGTGCTCGGCCACTTGTCCAGCACCCTGGTCTCGCCGTAGATCGTGTCGCCGTGGTACGTCGGCGCGATGTGGCGCAGGGACTCGACCTCGAGGTTCGCGATGGCCTTGCCGGAGACGTCGGGGACGCTCATGCCCAGCAGCAGCGAGTAGACGTAGTTGCCCACGACGACGTTGCGGCCGAACTGTGTGCTGCTCTCAGCAAAGTGCGCGTCGAGGTGCAGCGGATGATGGTTCATCGTCAGCAGGCAGAACAGATGGTCGTCGTACTCGGTCACGGTCTTGCCAGGCCAGTGCTGGTACGTCGCACCGACCTCGAACTCCTCATAGCTGCGGCCGAACTGCATCCCGTACTCCTCACGCTCCCGACCGGGTGGCCTGCACATCCTGCCGCACCGACACACCCGCGCGCTGCCGCGTAGGTCCGCGGCTACCGTGGCGGCTCATGACCGACTGGGGCGACTTCAACGTCCGAATGCTGCGCGCCGTCACCGAGTGCGACCCCGTGTACCGCCCCACCAACTTCTGGACCCCGGGGCTTCGGGACCTGCTCGCAGACCTGGAGAAGCATGGCCTGGACTCGTTCAAGTCGTGGCCGTCGGCGGGCATCTGGTTCTATCCCCGGTACGGTCTCGGCCTGCGGCCGCGTGCCGCCGCGCAGGTCGTCGAATGGGCAAGGCAGCTGGACGACACCCTGCCGCGCCGGCGGATGAACCGGGCGCTCAACGGTCTGCCCGAGGCGCACCGCGACTTCGATGCGGTGCGCCTCGCCTGGGACCAGTCCCGGTGGCCGTACGACCTCGACGGTGTGGGCGAGAGCGACGTCGGCCGACCCCGACAGCACCTCGCCCTCACCGGGCCGACCGGGCCGCGCTGGACCAAGCCGTACCTGAACTATCTGCTCTGCCTCGCCGCGCTCTCCCGGCACGTCAGCTCGCCCCCCACGTCGTTCGTGGAGATCGGGGGCGGCTTCGGCGTGCTCGGTGAGATCGTGCTGCAGCGGGACCCGGGCGCGCGCTACGTCAACGTCGACATCCCGCCGCTGCTCACCGTGGCGTCGTTCTATCTCAGCCAGCTGTTCGGCTCCGCGCGGGTGCGCTGCGCCGACGACGTTCCCGCGAGCGGACTGGTGGAGCTGAGCGGGTCGGCCTGCCTGCCGAACTGGCGGGTCGCCGACCTGCGCGGGGACTACGACGCCTTCGTGAACTCCTTCTCCTTCCAGGAGATGGAGCCCCCGGTGGTGCAGCACTACGTCGACACGGTCGGCGCGCTGGGCGTCGAGTACGCCGTGTCCCTCAACTCCCGGTCGGGCAAGCGGCAGGCCGTCAACGGTGAGGAGGGCGGCGTCCTGGACCCGGTGACCTCCGACCGCATCGTCGCGATGTTCGAGCGGCATGGGTACCAGGTGCAAGGGCGCTACGGCCCGCCGCTGATCCGCAGCGCAGGCGAGCTGGTGGTGCTGAGGCGCACCCGGTGAACCCGCGGGTCCCCGGCCGCCAGTCAGCGGCCGGTGTCCTGCTCCAGCAGCGCCAGGCCTTCGCCGTCGGCGCCGGATCGCGAGTAGCCGGCACGTTCGAAGAGCGCCAGGGACGCGGTGTGGTCGGACCGTACGTGCGCCTCGATCACCTCGACCTGGAGCTCCACCTGGGCCAGCCGTTCGCGGGCCACCGCCAGGGCCGCCAGCGCCTGGCCGCGTCGCCGGGCTCCCGGTGCCACCGTGATGCTCACCTCGTAGCGCCCGGGCACCAGCCGGTCGTGCCGGACGGTCGAGACCGGCCGACCGCTCTCCTCCACCACCCACAGGTGTCGGGCGGGGTCGGCGAGCACGCTGGCCAGCCAGGCGGCGTGCCGCTCCGCCGACACCGGCGCGGAGTCCCGTGACCAGCGCCGGGTCTCCGGGTCGTTGCGCCAGCTGCGCAGCAGGTCCGCGTCCTGCGGTGTCGCCGGCCTGGCGACCAGGCCGCTCACCCCAGGTCCGCCCAGGTGAGCACCTCGTCGGCCGCGACGGCCCGGCCGGCGCGCCGACCGACAACCGCGTCGAGATCGTGGACCGCGATGCCGAGCCCGGGCCGCTTGACGGCGATGTCGTCGCGGCTCAGCGTCACCCCGGCCGCGATGTCGCGGGCCGCCACCAGGCTGCGCCGCCCCAGCCGGTACATCTCGGTCTCCGCCTCGGTCACCCGCTTCACGCTGCTGCCGAGCGCCGCCTCGGTCTCGCGGATCGACGCCACCATTGTGGTCAGCTCGGTCGGCTCGAGAGCGAAGCCGTGGTCCGGTCCCTCCTGGTCGCGGCTCAGCGTGAAGTGCTTCTCGACCACGGTCGCGCCGAGCGCCACCGCGGCCACGTCCGCGGTGTGGCCCGGCGTGTGGTCGCTCCAGCCGACCGGCACCGCGAAGGCCCGCGCCAGCGTCGGTATCGCCCGCAGGTTGAGGTCTTCGAACCGTGGTGGGTAGTTGATCGCGCAGTGCAGCAGCGCGACCTGGTCGTACCCCAGCCCGTTGACAGCGTCCAGGGCGCGCTCGATGTCGCCGAGACTGGCCATCCCGGTGGAGATGAGCAGCGGCTTCCCGGTCTTGGCGCAACGCTCGATCAGCGGCAGGTGGTTCACCTCGTAGGAGGCGATCTTGTACGCCTTGACGCCCACCTCCTCGAGGACGTCGACGGCACGTTCCTCGAACGGCGTCGACAAGAAGTCGATGTCGAAGCGGGCCGCGTGCTCGGCCAGGTCCCCGTGCCACTCCCACGGCATCTCGATCCGCTTGATCATGTCCCACACCGACTCCTGCTCCTGCAGCAGGTTGTCGTCGGTGAGGTACGACATCGTCGGAGTGCGCCGGCTGTAGAGCCCCTCGGCGGTGTAGGTCTGGAACTTCACGGCGTCCACGCCGGCGGCGGCGGCCACCTCGACCAGCTCTCGGGCGGTGCCCAGGTCGCGGTTGTGGTTGGAGCCGGCCTCGGCGATGACGTACGCGGGGTGCCCCGGCCCGACTGCGCGGTCGCCCACGGCGATGACCGCCAGCCCGTAGCGTCGTGCGCTCATGAGCTCAGCCTGCCACGTCGGCAACGGCATCCAGCAGGCGAGCGCAGCCCCAGCCGTCCACCTCTTGTGCCGCTCGCAGCGCCATGTCGCGGCGTCCAGCCGGGTCGCGCACGAACACCCGGAGCTCGGCGGCTACGGCGTCCGGCGCCGCGCGGAGGTGCTGAGGTGTCCCCAGCCCGACCACCAGTCCCCGCTCGACGAGGCGCTCGTAGCCGGGCAGCTGGTTGGGCACGACGGCGAGCAGGGCCGCCGGCACGCCGATGCAGCCCGCCTCGTACGTGCTGACGCCGGCGGCGCTGACGAGCAGGTCGTTGCCCGCCATGAGGTCTGGGAGCGGTTGGCCGCCCGGCAGCGCCCGAACGCGCAGGGCCCCTTGGGGTGCGGCCGTCGCGCCGCCGACGACGGTGACATCGAGAAGGCATCCGGCGCGATGGAGCACGTCCAGCACGAGCGAGGTGACGCCGGTGGCGTCGGTGCCGCCCATGACGACCAGCGCACGTGGCGGATCCGCGTCCAGGCCCCCCGACGTCTCGCGCCGCTGCCGAGCGGTCCGGACCGCGGCGCGGACGGGCGCATACGCCGGCCCCAGCAACACCACGCCTGAACCGTCGCGGGGCCGTTCGTCCGGCTCCGCACCGACGTGGTAGTTGACGACGACGTCGGCGGGTCGGCGCCCGAAGGTGAAGTCCTCGACCGACAGCAGCACCGCTCCGGCAGCGTTCGCAGCGTCGCGCAAGTCCCCGGGCAGGCCGTAGTGGTCCACCGCCACGGCATCCACGTCGAGACCGCGCACTGCATGACCGAGCCCGTCGGCGTCGAGAAACCCGGCGACGGAGCCGACGCCGAGCCGCTCGGCCTCGCGGCGGAGCCACGGCGCGGCGACGTCCCCTGCGAGCGTCACCTGCCAGTCCCGTTCCCGAGCGGCCTCGGCGAGGGCAAGCGCGCGGACGGCGTGGCCGATCCCAAGATGCGGTCCGGCGTCGGCCCGGCACAGCAGGTGCATCAGCCCGCCTCGAGCGGTTTCGGCACGACCTCGGCGTTCCGGGCGGCGAGCTCCGGGTCGGCGCGGAGTGTCGCCACGACGTCCTGCCAGCCGACGAGCCGGTTGCCGGTGAGCCGGACCAGCTCGCGCAGCAGATCGAGGTCGGCAGCCGTGTCGAGGGTGACCCGCAGGTCGTCGGCGGCGGGTGAGACGCTGAGCCCCAGCAGCCGGCGACCCTGCGGCTCGGAGTACAGCAGCGAGGTCACGTGCTGCCGGTGGTGTCCCCGGGCGACGGCGTCCATGCTCTGCAGCACGTCGGAGCGGACGAGCTCGACGTCGAGACCACGCGGCAGGGTGCGGTGCAGGGTCGTCGCGAGGTAATCCCAGCTGGGGTCACTCCGCCAGGTGTCGACCACCAGGTCGATCAGGGCGGGATCGAGCAGCGGGCAGTCCGCCGTCAGCCGGACGACCGCGTCGCAGGGGTTCTCGGCCAACGCCACCAGGTAGCGGGTCAGGACGTCGTCCATCGGCCCGCGGACCACCGGCATCGCGAGCTGCTCGGCGGCGGCCACCAGCGGGTCATCGGCGGTGGCTGTGCTGGTCGCGAGGATGGTGGCGTCCAGCGAGCCTGCCGCGCGGGCCGCCCGAGACACCCAGCCGAGCACCGACGTCCCCCCGAGGTCGGCGAGGACCTTCCCGGGCAGCCGGGTGGACCCCATGCGGGCCTGGATGACGGCCACGACCCGCAACGCGCACCTCCTGGCATGGCGTGGTCCGAGGTCGGCCACGCCGTATCATTCTTACCCATTGTCCGCCCGCGACCGGTGCAGTCGGGAGATCACGATGTCGGTGCTCACAGGGTCGTCGGTGATGGTCACGGGGGGCACGGGGTCTTTCGGCAAGGCGTTCCTGACCTACGCCCTCGAGCACCTCGACCCTCATCGGCTCGTCGTACTGAGCCGCGACGAGCTCAAGCAGTGGGAGCTGCGGCGCAGCCTCGGTGACGACCCGAGGCTGCGGTGGTTCATCGGTGACATCCGCGACCGCCGCCGCCTCACCCGCGCCATGCACGGCGTCGACCATGTCATCCACGCCGCGGCGCTGAAGCAGGTCGACACCGCCGAGTACAACCCCACCGAGTACATCGAGACCAATGTCAGCGGTTCACGCAACGTGGTGGACGCCGCCATCGACGCCGGCGTCCAGCGGGTGGTGGCGCTGTCGACCGACAAGGCGTCCAGCCCGATCAACCTCTACGGGGCGACCAAGCTGTGCTCGGACCGGCTGTTCATCAGCGCCAACCACTACGCCGCCGGGTACGACACCCGCTTCTGCGTGGTGCGGTACGGCAACGTCATGGGCAGCCGCGGCAGCGTGATCCCGCTGTTCCAGAGCCTGGCGGCTCAGGGCCGGTCGCTGCCCGTCACCGACGCGCGCATGACCCGCTTTTGGATCACGCTGCCCCAGGCGGTGCAGTTCGTCGTCGACTCCTTCGACGCGATGACGGGCGGCGAGCTGTACGTCCCCCGCATCCCGAGCATGCGGCTGCTCGACCTGGCACACGCGATCGCACCGGGCGCGCCGACGCATGAGATCGGGATCCGACCCGGGGAGAAGCTGCACGAGGAGATGATCGCCGCGGACGACTCGCGGCGGACCCTGCAGCTCGACAACCGCTACGTCGTCGCTCCGTACGTCGCGGAGTGGGGCGGATACCAGCCGCCGGAGCACGGCAAGCCGGTCGAGGACGGCTGGGCCTTCCGGTCCGACACTAACGAGCTGTGGCTCGGGACCGAGGAGCTGCGTGACCTTGTCTCCCGACTCCCCTGAGGCCACGGCGCCGCTGCCGTACGGCCGGCAGTCGGTCGATGACGATGACATCGCGGCCGTGACCGCGGCACTGAGCGGGGACTGGCTGACCACTGGGCCCGCGGTGCAGCGGTTCGAGGCCGATCTCGCGGAGTGGGCCGGTGGGGTGCCGACGGTGGCGGTCACCTCGGGCACGGCGGCGCTGCACGTCGCGTACGCGGCGGCCGGTGTCGGACCCGGCGACGAGGTCGTGACGACCCCGATGACCTTCGTGGCCACAGCGGCGACCGCCTGCCTGCTCGGCGCGAAGGTGGTCTTCGCCGACGTCACCCCCGACACCGCCAACCTCGACCCCTCAGCCGTGGCGGCGGCACTCAGCCCGCGGACCCGGGTCGTCAGCGCCGTCGACTACGCCGGTCACCCCGCCGAGCTGGACGTGCTGGGTGCGATGGCGACGGCGCACGGGGCGCTGCTGCTCGACGACGCAGCACACTCGATTGGCTCGACGTGGCGCGGTGTCCCCGTCGGGGCCCTGGCGGACCTGACGACGTTCTCGTTCTACCCGACGAAGAACGTGACCACGGCCGAGGGTGGCGCCGTAGCAGCCAGGGACCCGCAGCTGCTGGCGCGGGCCCGCAGCTTCCGCAACCACGGCCTGGTGCGAGAGCCGGACGAGCAGCGCACCCCCGACGAGGGCGGGTGGCACCAAGAGGTGCACGAGCTGGGCCTCAACTACCGGCTGCCGGACGTCCTGTGCGCCCTGGGCAGCAGCCAGCTCCGCCGGCTGGGGCACTTCAAACGGCGTCGTGCCGCGATCGTCGAGCGGTACCGCGAGGGACTGCACGACCTCGACGGCGTGCTGCTTCCGACACAGCGGCCGGAGGCTGACCCGATCTGGCACCTGTTCGCCCTGCAGGTGCTCGAGGGCCGTCGGCGTGCGTTGTACGAGCACCTGCGGTGTCGCGGGATCGGGGCACAGGTGAACTTCCTGCCCGTGCACTGGCACCCGGTGTTCGCCGACATGGGGTACCGACGGGGGTCGTGCCCAGTGGCCGAGGAGTTCTACCGCCGACAGCTGTCGCTGCCGCTGTGGCCGGACCTGCGCGATGACCAGGTCGACCGCGTCATCGGCGAGGTGCGTCAGTTTTTCGGCGCCGACTGAACCCGGCCCTCGCCCAGCCCGGCGACCGCGTCCTCGAGCTGGCGGATCCGCTCCTCGTACCTGGTCAGCGACGTGACGCGGACCCGTACCCGGGCGTGCTCGCGGCGAACTTCCTCGAGCAGGGAACGCGCCTGGTCCGCCTCCGCCGCTGTGGCGACAGCCGGCGGCTCCAGACGCTCACGCAACGCTTCCACCCGCTCCTCGAGCGCGGCCACCTGCGGGCCGATCCTGGCGAGGTCGCGGTCGTGGGCCCCGCCCCTGCGTCGCTCGTTGTCGACCCGCCGCTCCAGCTCTGCGACGCGCTCCTGGAGGTCGTGGAGCACCACGGCAACGTCACCGCGCGGCTCGTCAGACATGCCGGCCATCATCGCAGGAAGCGGGCCTGGCCCGACTCGAGCCACGAGCGCATCAGCACGGCCTCGCTGCCGATCCGGTGCTCTCGACCGACACGGCACGAGTTGCCCCACTGGTGCTGCCAGCGCGTCTGGTCGGGGGCGTCGAGGAACGAGAACCCGGTGAACGCGACGTCGGTCTCGGGGAACAGCGTCAACGCGAGGTAGCAGGCCATGGTGCCGGTCGTCGGCGCCAACCGCTGCTCCCGCCACGGCACGCCGAGCAGCTCCGACAGCGGCGCGGTGACCTCTCGGTTGGGCACCGGCACCAGACCCAGGTCGGGCGGCCAGGAGGTGGGCCACAGCTCGCGGTTGCCGTGCATGCGCATGGGTTCGACGAGCAGGTACAGCCGGGCGGCGTAGCCGGCGAAGAACTCCGGGGTGGCTCTGAGCAGCCGGTTGAACAGCACGACGTCGGCGCGATGGCCCTGCGCCCGGGGCCGGCCCGAGGAGTCCAGCACGAAGCTGTTGACGCGGATCGCCAGGTCGGCGGCGTCGATCTCGTCCGCACGGGCGTCACTCGGGGCAAGGGGCGCGTTCCCCACAACAGCGACGCTGCCGACCCGACCGGGATCGGTGGCGGAGTACGCGGCCACGAGCGCCCGCAGGTCGCCCAGGGCGTTCATTGCTCAGAGCTCCCACGTCGTCGGGATGCCGTGGGCGGCCCCGGTTCCCAAAATGCGTTGGGCGCCACCGGGCCAGGTCTGGAGCGCGACGAGGAACGTCGGCTCCTCGTCCGGTTCCCGTCGTCGGGGCTCGAGGCTGAGGTGGGCCAGCGGCGCGGCAGCGGTTGCGGTGGCTCCCACCGACTCGATGTGCTGGGTGATGGCGGCTTGGTCGTCCGACGCCAGGTACTGCCACATGACCGAGTGCCACAGCACGGTCCACTGTCCCCGGACCGGCTCGAGCCGGCGCACCGCGGTGGCGGCGTCGCACGCCTCGACGGTGGCGGGGATCCGACGGGCAACCTCGATCGCATGCTGCACCCGCTCGAACCGCTCGATCTGGTCCGGCCACACGTACGACAGCAGGCGCAGCCGTCCTTCGTCCGAGGTCGGGTCGATCGGGGCAACGTCGCTGCCGGAGCGGCTGACGATGCGCAGCGCCGCCTCGAGCGGCGGGGTGGCGCCGGCCCACGCTCCGGGGAGCCGGACCGGGCTGTCGGGGGGTCCCCATGCGGTCGTCCCGTCGGCCGCGGAGTACCAGAACGCGTCCGCGCGCAGGTTCAGGCCGGCGCTGCTGCCGATCTCGTGCAGCGCCACCGGCAGGTCACGCTCGCGTACCAGGTGCAACAAACCCCCGGCCAGCGCCGACGCGCGGCCCACCTCGTTGGTCTGCGGTGGCTGCCCGAGCAGTGGGGCCAACCGCTCGGCCTGCTGGTCCAGCACGTTGCGGAACGCGAGCCAGGCGCCGTCGGGCTCGGCCTGTCCGCCGGCGCTGGGGTAGTAGGCCGCCAGCGCCGGTGCCTCGCCCTGCAGCACGAGCCGGTGGACACTGCCCAGCAGACGCAGCGGTGTCGCGGCGGAGCCGGGGTCGTCCTCGTGCCCGGCGAGCACGCGTGCCGTCGGACCGCCGGCGTCGATGTCATCGGCGCAGCGACGCAGCAGCGCGGCATACAGCGGTGACCCGAGGGCCTGGCAGAAGTCGGCCTGCTCCCGCGTCGTGCGTACGAGGTGGTCCACCCCCGTCATGTCTCAGCCCTGGAGCGAGAGCCGGGCCAGCTGGGCCTGCGCCTCCTCGGCGTGGGTGTGCTTGCAGAGCACGTCGTAGGAGGTCGCGACGACGCTGCTGGTCGAGGTGAAGTCACGCCGGCCGCCGGTCAACGCGTACCCGATGATGGCGAAGATCGCGCCGAAGACTGCCCCGGAGATCAACGTCAGGAGGATGACGACGATCTCGTTTGTCTCGGGTGAGGCGAACAACGACAGCAGCACACCGACGAACAGGCCCCACCAGGCGCCCCCGGCGGCTCCGGTCGCGGCTGCGCGGCCCTGGTTGAGCCGGCCCGTCACCCGTTCCACCATGCACAGCCCGTTGCCGACGATGGTGACGTTCTCGACCGGAAACTTGTTGTCGGACAGGTAGTCGACAGCTCGCTGGGCCTGTTCGTAGGAGTCAAAGGACCCCACGGTCAGCCCCGTGGGCGGCGTGGGCAGCGGCAGTCTCGTGCGCATGCGCTCTCCTCCTGTGCGTTGCAGGGTCCTTCGTGGTTGTGGCTCCTACGATGCTCGCATGCCCGCGTTGCATTCGACGTCCGCGCGTCGCCTTTCGGCGCTGGTGATCGGCGGCGTCCTGGTGGTCGCCCTCGTCGGGTGCGGTTCCGACGCCGCGGACCTCACCGCCGAGTCGACGTCCTCGACGACGCCGAGCGACCCGACCTCGCAGACCAGCACACCCCCCCAACCCACCGACCCGTCGGAGGCGACCGACACGACCGATGCGCCGCCCCCGGGCGACAGCATCGTCGGGGACGGTTACACGTACGCCATCCCGAAGGGGTGGGAGGACGTCAGCGACGAGCCGGAGAGCGCCGAGGCCGACAGCGCCGTACGGATCTCCGATGCCGGAGCAACTTTCGGCACCAACGTCAATGTGATCGTGTCCGCGTCGCAGGGTGCCGACGACATCGAGTCGCTGCGCGACCCGGCCAAGGCCGAACTGGAGTCACAGTTCGGCGTCGAGGTGGAATCAGTCGAGGACCTCACCATCGACGAAGAGACGGCGATCGGACAGACCGCCTCTGTCGTCCAGCAGGGCGAGACGCTGGTGTTCACGCAGTTCTTCGCGCTCCATGACGACCACATCTACGCGGTGACGCTGACCGCCCTCGAGGGCGACACGGACAACGGCGCCGCTGCCCTGCAGTCGATCCTGTCCTCCTGGACCTGGGACTGACCCCCGCCAGTGGCCACCCTACGTCCCTATCCCATGTTCACATGGGATAGGGACGCTTCCAACGGGTTCGAACCTGTTGGAAGTGCCTCGCAGCCATTGGAAGCTGAAGGTGGTCGGGCGGGAACCCGCGGATGGTCGGGCGGAAACCCGCGGGTGGTCGGGCGGGAACCCGCGGATGGTCGGGGCTCAGCGCAGCCGGTAGTCCTCGAGCAGCCGCCGGCCGATGATCATGCGCTGGATGTCGGCAGTGCCCTCGCCGATGAGCAGCATCGGCGCCTCGCGGTAGAGCCGTTCGATCTCGTACTCCTTGGAGTAGCCGTAGCCGCCGTGGATGCGGAACGAGTCCTCGACGACCTGTGCGCAGTACTCGCTGGCGAGGTACTTCGCCATGCCGGCCTCGAGGTCGTTGCGCTCACCGAGGTCCTTGGTCCGGGCCGCCCGCACCATCAGCTGGTGCGCCGCCTCCACCTTCGTGCCCATGTCCGCGAGCCGGAACAGCACCGCCTGGTGCTCGGCGATCTTCTTGCCAAACGCCTCCCGCTGCTGCGCATAGTCGACAGCGAGCTCGAACGCCCGCAGCGCCACCCCGCAGCCGCGCGCGGCAACATTGACCCGACCCACCTCGACGCCGTCCATCATCTGGTAGAAGCCCTTGCCCGGTTGGGCCCCCAGCACCTGCTCGGCGCTGATCACGTGGTCCTCGAAGAGGAGCTCGGTGGTGTCTACGCCCTTGTAGCCCATCTTCTCGATCTTCCCCGGCACGGTGAGACCGGGCGCTGTCTCACCGAAGCCCGGCTCCTTCTCGACGAGGAAGGCGGTCATGTTCCGATAGACGCTGTCCGCGCCCTCGTCGCTCTTCACGAGCACAGCCACGAGGTTCGCCGAGCCCCCGTTGGTCAGCCACATCTTCTGGCCGTTGATCGTGTACGCATCGTCGCCGACGCGCACCGCCTTGGTCCGGATCGCACTGACGTCGGAACCGCAGCCTGGCTCCGACATCGAGAACGCGGCACGGACCTCGCCGTCGGCCATGCGCGGCAGATATCTCTGCTTCTGTTCCTCGGTGCCGTGATGCATCAGCAGCCACGCCACGATGAAGTGCGTATTGATCACCCCGGAGACGCTCATCCAGCCGCGGGCGATCTCCTCGGCGACCAGGGCGTAGGTGAGCAGCGACTCCCCGAGGCCGCCGTACTCCTCCGGGATCATCAGCCCGAAGATGCCCAGCTCCTTGAGACCCGCGACGATCTCGGTCGGGTACTCGTCACGGTGCTCGAGCTCCGTCGCTACCGGCAGGATCTCGTTGTCCACGAAACTGCGGACGGTCTTGACGATCTCCTGCTGGACGTCGGTCAGCCCCTCCGTGACCGCCAGGCGGCCCATACGCGCTCCGTTCGCTCCTCAGTCGGGTGGTCAGGGCAGTATCTCCTGCTGCCGTTCGTATTCTTTCTGCAACATCGTGGCGAGCGCTTCGACCCCAGCTTTGGCGACGTCGCCGTCGTCGACGGTGACGGTGACCGCGTCACCGTCGGGAGTCGGGACAGGAAGCAGGTCCGCCAGGTCGCCGATCACGTCGTAGCCGCTGCGGCGGAGCCGGTCCACGATGTCGCGCGAGGCGTCGCTACTCCACTGCGCTAGATGACCCGGCAGCCTCAGCGAGGTGCCTTGTTGTGCGGTGAGCACCTGGCCTACGAACAGCCTGATCACCGGCCGATACTCCTCACGCACGTCCGCGAGGCGATCTCCCAGCGCGACATTGATCCGGCGCAGCAGCTCTGCCTGCTCCGCCCCTAGTGACGGGTTGGAGCCTGCACCTGTGTCGAACCCGATTGGCTCGACTCCCATGAGTCCCCAGAAACGCTCCGACAGCAGCGACGATGGCGAACCAGGTGGGGGCACAGTAACGATGTGAACTCTCTCCGGTGGGAGCGCATGTCCCCAGCGGGCGGCGACGCCTGCGACATCCTGCCGCGCCCAGAAGAGATCTGCCTCCGGCCCTTGGCGCGCGACCACCGCCGTCACGAAGTCCTCGTACGTCATGTGCATGCGGGTCTTGACGCACTGCTGCCACTCGGAGGGGATCTGGCGTACCAGATCCCGGGCGGTGATCACTATGTGGACCTCGAAATCGATGAGCAGCTCCAGGAGCCGCCGTACCTCGGAGACCCGCGCGACTGCCAGGTCCTCATGGCTCATCAGGGCGCATCGACCAGCCACGGCCGCCAGGTTCCGGTCGAGACGCCGCAAGAACGCCGCTGCCTTCTCCGGTGGCAGCACGGAGTCGACCAGGCCCAGCGACTGCAGCAGGCGCAGATGCGGAGTTCTACCTGTCAGCGGCACCTCCAAGCCCTGGCGCCGCACCGCATCCGGGTTGCTGTACACCACCCGCTGCAGGAACGACGTACCCGACTTGCGACATCCGACATGCAGGTACATCCGGCCTCGGGCGTTGCTCACCGCTCCATTGTTTCGCAGCCAGCGGAAGCGGCCAATGCCGGCACCTCGGGCAGAATGCGAGATACCCACCGACCGAAGGGACGTGCCGACATCGCGGACCGGACGCCGACCATCTACCTGCACATCGGACCGATGAAGACCGGTACGAGCTACCTGCAGCACCTGATGGCGGAAAACCGAAAACTCCTGCTCGGTGCGGGAGTGCTGTTTCCCGGCAAGGACCCTCGAGTGGATCAGGTCCGAGGTGTCCGTGACGTGATGGGCATGCATCCCGACGGCGAGAGCCCTGCGACTTTCCAGGGCGCGTGGGCTGCCCTGCGCGAAGAGATGTGTGCTTACGATGGGCGCGCTTCGGTAGTTTCCCAGGAGTTCATGAGCTTCGCTCGTAGGCCTCGCGCGCAAGCGCTGGTCGACTCGCTGGCTCCGGCGGACGTGCACATCGTTCTCACTGTTCGCGACTCTGTGCATGTCCTGCCGTCGGCGTGGACAAACTCGACGCGCAACCGCGGCACAGCTTCGTGGCAGGAGTACGTCAACGTCCTGCATACGGGTCCCCAGGCCCCAGGTGAGCGGCGTCGAAGCATGCGAGCAGTCAATGTGCCACGAATGCTCAGGGCCTGGGGCGGCGTGGTTCCGGCAGACAACCTCCACGTTGTGATCGTCCCACCGCCCGGCGCGCCGCCCCACGTGCTGTGGGAACGGTTCGCCCAGGTGTTGGGCGTCCGCCCGCAGATCTTCGACGTCGCCACCGCCCGTCGCGGAGAGTCGTACGGCTACGCCTCCGCGGATTTCATGCGGCGGCTCAACGGCCACCTTCAGCACCTGCCGCGGCCGGTCTACCACGAGATGAAGCGGTATCTACTGGCGGAGGTGCTCGAGCGGCGCAGCGGAGAGCCCAAGGTTCCCATCACCCGAGCCGTCGCCGAGTTCGGCGACAGGTGGAACACCAAGACGGTCAACGCCATCGGGTCCTCCGGGGCGAGGGTCTACGGTGACCTGGCGGACATCGACGCAGTGCCGGTCGTCACCGACGAGGAGTCGGCAGCCTCGGCCGACGCCCTGCTTCACGTTGCGGCGGACGCATTGTCGGGTGTGCGCCGCCAGCTGCGGACCGAGCACAAGCAGGTCGTGGAGGACATTGGTGTGAGCCCGCAACGCTGGTCCGGCACGGCGGACCCAGTGGCTGCGGCGGTACGCGAGGTTGCCGACAACCTGTCCGAGGTTGCCCGGCTGCTCGAGCGCCGAGCGTCGCACTAGGCACGAGCCTTTCCGGCTACGGACGATGAGGTTCGTGGGTCTCGTGGTGTCTCGCTAACCTCGACGGTGATGACAGCCCGTCTGCGTGCCAACACCGCTGCGTTGGCCGCCGGGTCGGCCGTAAGTGGTTTGCTCGCGTACCTGTTCTTCGCCCTGGCGACCCGCACGGTCGGGCCCGTCGAGGCGGCCCCCCTGTCGGTGCTATGGACCTACTGGAGCTTCGCCGCGGCGGCACTGTCGTTCCCGCTGCAGCACTGGATCACCCGGGCGGTGACGGCACATGGCGAAGGCGCTGTCCGGCTCGCGCTACCGCGAGTGACCGTGACGGTCCTGCTGATGTCCGGCGTCGTCGGTCTGCTCACGTGGCTGATCCGCGAGGCTCTCTTCGAGCGGGACGACGCCTGGTTCCCCGTTCTCGTGGCGGCGGTCACCGTCGGGGCCGGTTTCATCGGCGTGCTGCGGGGAGGCCTGGCGGCGGGGCACCGGTTCCCTGCGTTGGCCTGGGCCATCGTCGCCGAGAATGCGCTGCGCTGCGTGGCGGCCTCGGCCCTGGTCCTCGCCGGGGTACGAGCCGCCGTCGGGTACGGGCTATGCCTCGTGGCCGGCCCACTGATCAGCATGCTGTGGCCAACTGTGTTCCGCTTCGCCCGGACCCGCCAGGCTGACGAAGCGCCGCCTTTCCTGGCGTTCCTGAGCGGCTCCGCAGGCGGCTGGGTGAACTCTCAGGTCGTGTTGACCGGCGGGCCGGTGGTGCTGGCGCTGACGGGCGGCTCGGCCTCCGAGGTCACGGTCTTGTTCGCTGCGCTGGCGTTGTTCCGGGCGCCGTACACGATGGCGCTGGGCATGGTCTCTCCGCTCACCGGCAGGCTGACGGTCCTGGTCCT
>Ga0136612_10000090_pt1 | contig 21980 bp, 16 predicted proteins | sample AntDryUQ224A2306_2_FD_106644 | JGI IMG/M metagenome (GOLD analysis project Ga0136612, IMG submission 106644) | Polar desert sand microbial communities from Dry Valleys, Antarctica - metaG UQ224A (23.06) | ecosystem: Environmental > Terrestrial > Soil > Desert | place: Antarctica: Dry Valley... | reverse complement strand
ATGAGACGCCGGCACGCCTCCCAGTCCATCGTCGCCAACCCGGTCCTGATCGGGGCGGTCACCACGCTGGTCGTCGTCATCGCGGTCTTTCTCGCCTACAACGCGAACAACGGCCTGCCGTTCGTCCCCACCCGCCAGCTGGTCGTCCAGCTCCCCAGCGGCGCGAACCTGCTGCCCGGCAACGAGCTGCGCGAGGGCGGCTACCGGATCGGGATCGTCGAGGAGATGCACCCGGTCCAGCGCGAGGACGGCACCGTGGTCGCCTCGGCGAGCCTGAAGGTGGACGAGTCGGCCGGCGCGATCCCGATCGACTCGCAGATCCAGGTGCGGCCCCGCTCCGTCCTGGGCCTCAAGACGCTGGAGCTGCGCCGCGGGACCTCCCCGCGGACCTTCCAGGATGGCGACACGCTGCGGAGCTCGAGCGGGGCGGTCCCCGTCGAGCTCGACGACTTCAACACGATGTTCGACAAGGACACCCGGGTCGCGGTGCGCCGCAACCTCACGGGGATCGGCGGGGCGCTGTCGGGCCGCGGGCCCGAGCTCAACGTCACCATCCAGGAGGCGCCGCGGTTCCTCGGCCACCTCGCGCCCGTCATGGAGACGCTGGGAGCTTCCAAGACCCGGCTGCCGCGGCTCTTCCGCGAGCTCGGCGACTTCGCGCGGATCGTCGCGCCGATCGCATCGACCTACGCCAACGGGTTCACGGTCTCCGCGAACACCTTCGAGGCCTGGTCGCGGCGACCCGACCGGCTCGCGGGAACCATCGAGCGCCAGCCGCCCACGCTTCAGGCCGGCATCGAGTCCTTCCGCATCCAGCGGCCGTTCCTGATCGACCTGGCCACGTTCTCGCGCGCCATGCACCGGGCCACCGACCAGCTCTCCTACGCGCTGCCCCGCCTGACGCCGGCGCTGGCCCAGGGGATACCGGTGCTGCGCCGCCTGCCCGAGATCAACGAGGACCTGCGCGCGGCGTTCGTCGCGCTGCGCGACCTGCTGACCGACCCGAGCACCGTGATCTCCTTCCGCGGCTTGACGGCGCTCTTCCGGACGCTCAACCCGGCGCTGCGCTACGCGGGCCCCTACATCACCGTCTGCAACTACTTCAACTACGCCGTGACGCATCTCGGTGAGCACGTCACCGAGCCCGACCGGACGGGCACGTCCCAGCGCACGCTGCTCAACCAGGCGCCGCGCCAGGACGACTCGCCGGGCTCGATCGGGGCGGTGAGGCCGGCCAACGGCAAGGGCGTCCTCTCCGGCACGCCGGCCAACCTGCACTCCAACGCCTACTCGGCGGCGGTCAACCGCGCCGGGCTGGCCGACTGCGAGTCCGGGCAGCGTGGCTACCTCGAGCGCGCCGCCACCTACAGCACCGATCCCAACCTGAAGATCGTCACCGACCCGCGCACCCCCGGGCTCCAGGGCCCGACGTTCACCGGGCGCCCGCGCGTGCCCTCCGGACAGACGTTCTCCCCGATCCCCGAGATCGGCCCCGCCTTCCCGCCGGAGCTGGACAAGTGAAGCGCATCGGCCCGCCCCCGCGCTCGAGCGTCATCGCCGGCGCCCTGGTCCTCGTCGTCGTCTCGATCGGCACGTACTTCGCGTTCACGAAGTCCAACCCGCTGGCCGACCCTTTCGAGCTGCGCGCCGCGTTTCGCAACGCCAACGACGTGCGGTCGGGCTCGCCGGTCCGCATCGCGGGCGTCAAGGTCGGCGTCGTGCGCAAGGTCGAGGCGCTCGACGACACCGGCGAGGGTTCGCTGGTGACGATGCACATCGACGAGGCGGGGCTGCCGATCGGCCGCGGCGCGCGCGCCAAGATCCGGCCGCGCATCTTCCTCGAGGGCAACTACTTCGTCGACCTCAAGCCGGGGCCGCCCTCGGCCCCCGCGATGAAGGACCGCGAGATGATCCCGGTGACCAACACCGCGGCGCCGGTGCAGTTCGGTCAGCTGCTCACCGCGCTGCAGTCCGACACCCGCAAGGACCTCCAGACGGTGTTCCAGGAGTACGGGCGGGCGGTCTCGGGCGAGGGCGGCAAGGGCTTCAACCGCTCCATCCAATACTGGGTCCCGGCCTTCCGCGACTCGGCGATCTCCAACACCGCCACGCGGGGCATCGCCGTCCACGACCTCTCGACCTACCTCTACAGCGTCGGCAAGGTGACCGCGGCGCTGGACCGTGACCGCAGCGCGCTGCGCGGACTCATCACCGACTTCGCGACGACCGCCGGCGCGCTGGCCTCCGAGGAGGCCCGGCTGACCGAGGCCATCGAGGAGCTGCCGCCGTTCCTGAGGAAGGGCCACCGCGCGCTCGGGTCGCTCGACGACGCGTTCCCGCGTCTGCGCAGGCTGGTGGTCGACCTGCGCCCGGCCGTGCGCTCGTCTGAGCCCAACCTCCGTGCGGGGCTGCCGTTCGCCCGTCAGATGCGCGCGCTCTTCTCCAGGCCCGAGCTGCGGGGCCTCGTCGCCGACCTGCGCCCAACGGTCCCGGCGCTGGCTCGCTTCAACAAGGGCGGGGTCGCCCTCCAGGGGCAGCTGCGCGCCCTCGGAAGCTGCCAGAACAACGTCATCATCCCGACGCTCACCTCGACCATCCCCGACGACAACTTCAAGCCGACGGGCAAGGTCTACGAGGAGGGCGTGAAGTGGCTGCCCGGGATCGCCGGCGAGAGCCGCTCGTTCGACGCCAACGGGCAGTACATCAAGAGCCTGGCCTACAGCGCCAACTACGCCTACCCGCTCAACGACGGCAAGCTGTTCTTCACGCAGGCCCCGCTCCAGGGCGTCAAGCCGCCGCGCAACGACCAGCCGCCCCTGCGCCCCGACGTGCCGTGCGAGACCCAGGAGCCGCCCGACCTGCGCTCGGGGAACGGCGCGCTCCCGGCCGCCACGACGGTCAACCACTCGACCGCGGCCGGGCAGGCGCGCCGCGCCGTGATCCGCGGCGAGGTGGCGAAGTACCTCGAGGACACCCTCAAGGCCCAGGGCCTGGACGACACCTTCACTGTGCTGACCCGCGAGCTGAACGCCGGTGAGCTGGGCCAGCTGCTGGGGAGCGCGCCATGAGCTGGATCGACCTGCGCCGGCGCCGCCGGGACATCATCGCCTTCATCGCGCTCCTGGTGTGGGGCTCGGTGGTCGGCTACTACATCGTCCAGCACCAGCGCCTGCGCATCCCCTTCGTCGAGCCCAAGCCGCACGAGGTCCGCTTCGAGATGGAGACCGCCCAGGCCGTCGCGCCGGGCCAGGGCCAGACCGTGCGGGTGGCCGGCATCCGCGTCGGAGACATCTCGACCGTGGAGCTCAAGAACGGCCGCGCGCTCATCACCGCTGAGCTGGACGAGTCCTACGACGACCTCGTTCGGTCTGACGCCACCGCGTTCCTGCGCCCCAAGACGGGCCTCAAGGACATGTTCATCGAGCTGGACCCCGGCACGAAGTCGGCCCCGGCCGTGCCGGAGAAGGGCGTCGTCTCCATCTACAACACGCTGCCCGACGTCAATCCCGACGAGGTCCTGGCCGGGCTGGACGCCGACACGCGCGACTACATCAAGCTCCTGCTCAACGGGGCCGGCCGCGGCCTCAAGGACAACGGCGACGACCTCAACGAGGTGTTCCGGCGCTTTGAGCCGACCTACCGCGACCTCGCCAAGGTCGCCTCGGCCGGGGCCCAGAACCGCGGGCAGCTGCGCCGCCTCGTCAACTCGCTGCGGCGCGTCAACGAGTCGCTGGCCTCGCGCGACGACAACCTCGCCCAGCTCGTGTCCAACGCATCGCGGGTGTTCTCGGTGCTCGCCGACGAGCAGGCCAATGTCGCCGGCACCGTGCACGAGCTCGCGCCGACCCTGCGCACCGTCGGGGCCACGTTCGACAAGGTGGACCGGATGGCGCGGCTGCTGGGCCCCACCGCCGACAAGCTGCGCCCGGCGATCCGGTCCCTCAAGGAGACCAACGAGGCGACCCGGCCCTACTTCGCTGAGGCGGCGCCATTGCTGCGGCGCGACATCCGCCCGTTCGTGCGCGCCGCGCGCCCGTTCGTGCGCTCGCTGCGCCCGGCGGCCGTGGGCCTGGCGCGGGCCGAGCCCGATCTGACCTCGAGCGTCCGGGTGCTCAATCACTTCTTCAACCTGCTGGGCCTCAACCCGAACGGCCGCGAGGGCCCCTCCGTCGCCAGCCGGCAGGAGGGCTACCTCTTCTACCTCGCCTGGGTGGGCCATCAGTCGGCGAACCTCTTCTCGGCCGCCGACGCCCACGGCCCGCTGCGCCCGGTCACGGTCGGCGGCTCCTGCGCGACGATCGCCGGCATCGCCCAGAACAACCCCGTCCTCGAGGACACCCTCGGCCTGACGGGCGTGCTCACCGACCCCAACGTGTGCGGCTGATGCAAAAGCAAGCCCCCACCGCCGCCCGGATGCTCGTCATGACGGCGTTCGCACTGTCGTGCTTCGGGCTGCTCCTGTTCCTGTGGGTCGCCTTCGGCGGCGCGACGCCGCTGAAGCCCAAGCCCTACCGGATGGACATCGCCTTCCCCGAGGCCGGCCGGCTCGCCGAGCAGGCCGACGTGCGGATGGCGGGCGTGAAGATCGGCACCGTCGTCAAGAAGCGCCTGGACCCCTCGGGGCGCTCGCGCACGATCGCGACCGTCGAGCTGCCGCGCCGCTTCGCGCCGCTGCCCCGCGACTCCCGGGCGATCCTGCGCCAGAAGACGCTTCAGGGTGAGACCTACGTCGAGCTGAGTCCCGGCACCGACGCGGCCGGCACCGTGCCCGAGGACGGTCGCCTGGAGGCCACCAACGTGCAGCCGACGGTCGAGCTCGACGAGTTCCTCAGCACCTATGACCCCTTCACCCGGCGCGCCTACCGCTCCTGGCAGCAGGGGATGGCCCAGGCGGTCGGCGACCGCGGGCAGGACCTCAACGACGCGATCGGGACGCTGCCGTCCTTCGTGCAGAGCGGCGGTGACCTGTTCGCGGTCCTGGATGAGAATCGCGTGGCGCTCGGAGCGCTCGTGCAGAACGCGGGCACGGTCTTCGAGGCGCTGACCGAGCGCGAGGACCAGCTCGCCAACCTGATCCGCAACTCCCAGCGGGTGTTCAGCGCGATCTCCTCCCAGCGCGAGGCCTTCGCCGAGGTGTGGAACGTCTTCCCGACGTTCCTGGACGAGTCGCGGGCGACCTACCGCCGCCTGGCGGTCTTCGCCACCGACACGCGACCACTGGTCCGCGACCTCGCGCCGGCGGCGAACGAGCTGGGGCCGGCGCTGCGCGCCCTGGGGGACACGGCGCCCGACCTGCGGCGCCTGTTCATCAACCTCGGCCCGCTGCTCGACGCCCAGAAGGAGGGCCTGCCCGCCCTGCGCCAGCTGCTCGTCGGCCTGCGCCCCGTGATGGGCGCGCTGAGCCCGTGGCTGATGGAGATCAACCCGCTCGTGGACTACGTCGGGCTGAACATCTCCACGCTCGTCGACGTCTTCTCCAACCTCGGCGCCGCCACGGCCGCGACCGCCCCGTCCGGCGAGCCCGGCGCGCCCGGGCATTACCTGCGCCAGTTCGGGCCGACCGGCACCGAGACGCTGGCGATCCACCGCGACCGCCTCGAGACCAACCGCGGCAACGCCTACCCCAACCCGCTGTCGCTCGTCGGGCCGCTCCCCGGCCGCAGCGGCATCCTCGCCTCCTTTGACTGCCGCAACGCCGCGGGCGGCGGGGAGAAGCCCGCGACGACCTCACCGGCCTGCCGCGTGCAGCAGCCCTTCGACACGAGCCACTCGTCGGCGATCACGCCCGGCCGCTTCCCACGGGTCGGGCGGGCCGACTACTCCCGCCCGCAGCGCTAGCGCTCTTTCCCGCCCGACTTCTGTCGGCCAGATGGGCGCTGCGCGCGGGTTGACACGCGCGAAGCCGGGATGGCTATAGTGAATCATATGGTTCAGCATTTTCCATTGGACCTCACGTTCTCCGCGCTGTCGGACCCGACTCGCCGGGCCATCCTGGAGCGGCTCGGGCAGGGCAGCGCGACGATCAGCGAGCTGGCCGGACCGACCGGCATGTCGCTGACCGGGCTCAAGAAGCACGTGGCGATCCTGGAGGAGGCAGAGCTGGTGAGCACCGAGAAGCGCGGCCGGGCCCGGCACTGCCGTCTCGGACCGCGACGACTCGATGACGCGACGGACTGGATCGAGGCCTACCGCCGCAGCTGGGAGGACCGCTTCGCCCGTCTGGACTCGATCATCGAACGACAGAAAGGAGCGGCGTCATGACCAGCGCGAGCATGGAGTTCCGGCTGGAGACGATCGTGGTCCCCGTATCGGACGTGGATCGTGCGAAGGCCTTCTACACGGAGCAGGCCGGCTTCAACGCGGACGTCGACCGCAGGATGAGCGACACGATGCGAGTCGTGCAGCTGACTCCTCCCGGGTCGCCCTGCTCGATCACGATCGGCACCGGCCTGGGGGAGATGGAGCCCGGCTCCATCAAGGGCCTGCAGCTCGTCGTCTCAGACGTCCACGCTGCGCGCGCCCAGCTCGCCGAGCGCGGGGTGGACGTCAGCGAGGTCCAGGTGTTCGAGGCGGGCGAGCGGCGACCGGCCCGCGAGGGCGACGCGCTCGACCATGCGGGATTCGTCTTCTTCAGCGACCCGGACGGAAACGCCTGGGCCGTGCAGCAGATCCAGCGCTGAAGCTACGAGAAGCTCGACGCGCAGCTCGCCCGCCGGCAGGGCCGGTCCTGACGTCGGCGGCGCCTCAGCCGCCCAGCTCGAGCGCGACCGCCTCGATCTGGCGCTGGCCGTAGGAGCCGGGATACACCGGGCCGGCGGCGCTGATGCGCTCACCGAGGCCGGGCAGCGGGTCGGGACGCAGGTCGCGGCGCACGTCGACGACCGTGATCCCCGGGGCCGTGACGCTGTCGCGGCCGGCCAGGACGAAGTGGGCGTCGCCGTCGCCATCGGGGTCGACGGCCTCGACGGCGATGATCCGGCCCGCGGCGCTGCGGCAGCCCGGCGCCGTCCGGGCGGGGCACTGCGCTCGCGGCGGCGCCGGCGTCGCCGGCTCCGGTCGCGTGGCGGGCGCCGGCGGCGTCGGCGTCGCGTCGGTCTCGGCCTGCGGGGCACGAGCAGGGTCGTCGCCGCCACAGCCGCCGGCCGCGGCGACGGCGACGAGGGCGGTGGCCAGCGCGAGGGCGGCGCGCCCGGCCGCGATCGTCACGTGGTTCTGTGCTCGGCGCGCCGGCGCAATACGCCGCCGAGCGCTCCGAATGCCGTGCCCAGCACCGTGTAGATCACGGCCATCACGCCGAGCGACGCCGGCAGGTCGGCCTCCGGCGCCTTCCCGGTCAGCTCGTGCACGACGACGATGGCCAGCGCAAACAGCGCGCCGCCGACCACTCCGCGCACCAGGCCTTCGCGCGCGCCCAGGTGCTCGTAGCCGGCGTTGATTCCGCCGAGCACTCCGAGCAGGGTGAGGATGTCGTAGGCGATGCCGTTCAGCCCCAGCAGATAGCCGCAGACCGCGCCGAAGAGCACGGGGAGGATGACGGCCAGGAAGACCTGAACGGCCCGCGGGCGGTCACGGAGGAGGGGCGGCGGCCACATGGGACCCACGCTACCCGACTAGTAGGAGACGAGGCCGGCGCACACCCAGTTGCCGGCGCCCGCGCCGCCGTTCCAGATCAAGGAGGCGACGCGGTCCTGCTCGGCCTTGGAGGCCAGCCACGCGGCCGGGCCCTTGCCGCCGAAACCCGACCAGGTGCTGGGAATGATCTGGTAGTAACCCGAGGCCCCGGCGTAGTTGGGCGGGTGGTTGAAGCCGCCCGACTCGCACTGGACGATGGGCCACGGGATCACCCAGTTGCCAAAGGAGCCCGACGTCGCCTGGGACTGCTGCTGCTCCTGGCGCAGGGCCTCGAGGTCCTGTTCGAGCTTGCGGCGGTCGGCGCGGGTGGAGCGCAGCGCGGCAAGGCGGGCCTCGCGCGCGCGCTGGAGCGTGGCCTGCTTGGCGGCGAGGGCCGACTCGAGCTGCTGGAGCGAGCCGAGCTTCTTGGCGACGGCGTCGGCGGCCACGCGCGCGCGGCGCTCGAGGGCGGCCAGGCGGACGGTCTCACGCCGGGCCGCGTCGCGCGCCGTGCGGACGCTGATGATGATGCGGCGGTCCTGGGCGTCGATGCGGCGCAGGAACTCGCGGCGCTCGAGCAGGTCGGCGAAGCCGTTGGACGTGAGCACGACCGTGATGAGGTCGGGCTTGCCGCTCTTGTAGACCTCGACGAGACGGCGGGAGAGCACCCGCCGCGAGAAGCCCAGGCGGGCCCGCAGGCGCTTGAGCCGGGCCCGCTCGCGGCGCAGCTGGGTGCGGGCGCGGCGCTGCTCGGTGCGGCGCGAGGCGAGCTCTGACTCCACCTCGGCGCGGCGGCGCTGGAGGATGCCGACCTGCGCGGCCAGCCGGTCGGCCAGCGCGCCCAGGCGCGCGGCCTGGGACTCGAGCCCGCTCTCGGTGTCCTTGGAGGACTGGACCCGGGACTCGAGGTCAGAGCTCGTGGGCGCAGCGGGCGTCGGGTCGGGGAGCCCGACCCACAGCGCGAGGGGAACGAGCACGAGCACGGCGAAGGCCGCAAGACGAGTGCGAGGACGGCGGTGGAGGGTCATGACGCTCAGACCGGGGCCACGACGAGCGCACGCCCCGGGAGCGACCGCACGCTAGCAACCTGTTCCCGCCGCCTACCACCCCGGGCAGGATTATGGAAAGCCCTGGAAACCGGCCGGTTCGGTCAGCGGGGGTCGAGCTCGTGTTCGAGGCGTGGGTGGGCGTGCGCCGCCGTGACTGCGCGCTCCTCGGCCTGGATGACGTGCATCACGGCGTTGATGAGCGCGAGGTGGGTGAAGGCCTGGGGGAAGTTCCCCAGGTGGCGGCCCGTGTGCGGGTCGATCTCCTCGCCGAAGAGCAGCAGCGGGCTGGCGTAGGACAGGATCTTCTCGCAGAGCTGGCGGGCCCGATCGAGATCGCCGATCTCGACCAGGGCGGAGACGAGCCAGAACGAGCAGATCACGAACGTGCCCTCCTCGCCCTGGAGCCCGTCGTCGGTCTCGCCGACCTGGTAGCGCAGCACCATGCCGTCCTCGGAGAGCTCGTCGGCGACGGCCATCACCGTCGCGCGCACGCGCTCGTCCTCGCGCGGGAGGAAACGCACGAGCGGGATGAGCAGCGCCGAGGCATCCAGCGCGTCGGTGTCGTAGTGCTGGGTGAAGACGCCGCGCTCGTCCACCCCGTGCTCGCAGATGTCGGCGTGGATCTCGTCGGCGGCGGCCTGCCAGCGCTGGGCCTTGTCGAGGTCCTCGCGGATCTCGGCCAGCCGGGCCCCGCGGTCGGCAGCGACCCAGCACATCACCTTCGACGAGGTGAAGTGGCGTGGTTCGCCGCGGACCTCCCAGATCCCGCGGTCGGGCTCGCGCCAGTACTTCAGCGCGCACTCCACCTGCTGCTCGAGGATGGTCCACACCCGCTCGTCGAGGCGGTCGCGCGACTTCGTGTGCAGGTAGACCGAGTCGAGCACGGCGCCCCACACGTCGTGCTGGCGCTGCTCGTAGGCGGCGTTGCCGATCCGCACGGGCTTTGCGCCGTCATAGCCGTGCAGGTGGTGGAGGATCTCCTCGTCCAGGCGCCGCTCGCCGTCGATGCCGTACATGATCTGCATCTCCTCGCCGCCCTCGGCGACGTCGGCGATGAAGTTGAAGAAGTCGTTGGCCTCCCAGTCGAAGCCGAGGGTGAAGAGGCCCCACAGCGTGAAGGTCGAGTCGCGGATCCACGTGTAGCGGTAGTCCCAGTTGCGCTCGCCCTGGGGGGTCTCCGGAAGCGAGGTCGTCGGGGCCGCGATCAGCGCGCCGGTCGGCGCGAAGGTCAGCCCCTTCAGCGTGAGTGCCGAGCGCTGGAGGTGCGAGCGCCAGGGATGGTCGGGGAAGTCGCCGCGCGCGAGCCAGTGCTGCCAGTGGTGGGCGGTCCACACCAGGCGCTTGTAGGCGTCCTCATAGCTCGACGGCGCGCCGTGATCGCTCCAGGCCAGGGCGACGAAGCGCGTGTCGCCCTCCTTGAGCAGGGTCCGGGCGGTCGCCCGCGGCCCCTCGAAGCCGATTCGCATGTCCGAGGAGAGCGTCACCGACAGGTCCACGCCCTCGCCGCGGGCGATCCCCTGGTGGTAGTCGGTGCCCGTGAATTCCCACTGCGCGCGCTCCCGGCCGTAGTCGAAGACGGGCTCGCAGTCCAGGACGACCTGCATCTCGCCCTGGACGCAGCGCACCGTGCGCAGGAGGACGTGGTCGGCGTCATAGTCGGTCGGCGAGCGCCGATGCGTGTGCGAGCGCTCGTGCTCGTGATGCCAGGGCCCGATGAGCAGCGCGTCGCGCACGACGATCCAGCCCGCGCCGACGCCCCAGGAGGTCTCCAGGACCATCGTGCCCGGCAGGTAGCGCCGGGCGGCGGGGACGTTTGCGTCCTCCGGGCCGAAGCGAAAGCCGCCGGCGTCGCGGTCGAGGATCGCGCCGAAGATGCTCGGCGAGTCCATCCGCGGGAGGCACAGCCACTCGATGTTGCCGCTGGGGGCGACGAGCGCCGTGGTCTCGCAGTCCGAGAGGAAGCCGTATTCGGCGATCGGCGGATAGGCCGAGGCCGTCGTGAAGACGGGCATCCCGGGGACCGGGGGTGCCGCCGGGCGCTGCTCGACCCGAGGCTCCCCGGTGTCCTGAGCCGTCCGTCCGTCGCGCATCGCCCAAGTCTGCCACGCGCGCACCGTCGTGTCCTGAGTCCGCATGCGGGCGTGCAAGCGTCCGTCCGGCCCGGCGGCCACGATTGCCGCGCATGTCTTCCGAGTCGCTCTCCCCCAGGGTCGTGGTCAGGATCGTCCTGATCGTCCTCGCCGTGTGCGGGGCGCTCGTCCTCATCTGGATGCTGCGCCGGCCGCTGAGCTGGCTCGTGATGGCGATGTTCATCGCCGTCGCGCTCTCGGGGCCCGTCACCTACCTCAGCCGGTACATGAAGCGGGGGCTCGCGATCGCCGTGGTCTACCTGACGGTGATGCTCATCCCGCTGATCCTGGCGGCGCTGATCATCCCCTCGCTGGTCACGCAGGCCAACGACCTGGTCGGCAAGGCGCCCCAGTACGCGCAGGACCTGACGAACTTCGTCGAGCGCAACGACAGGCTCAACGACCTCGAGCAGAAGTACGACATCACGGGCACGCTGGAGGAGCAGGCGGCCAAGCTCCCGTCGAAGATCGGCGACGCCGCCGGCACCCTGCGCGACCTCGGCGTCGGGATCGTCAACTCGATCTTCGCGGGCGTGACCATCCTGATCCTCTCGATCTTCATGGTGGCCGGCGGCCGGGGGTGGATCGAGGGCTTTCTGTCGCTCCAGCCTCCCGACCGGTCCCGGCGACTGGACCGGGCGCTGAACCACATGTCCCGGGCGGTCGGGTCCTACGTCGCCGGCGCGCTGGTCCAGGCGACGATCGCCGGCCTCACCACCTATGTCGTGCTGCTCGTCCTCGGCGTCCCCTTCGCGGCGCCACTGGCGGTCGTCGTCTTCCTCTTCGACCTGCTGCCGCTGATCGGCGCGACGCTCGCCGCGGTGGTCGTGGGCATCGTGACCCTCTTCAACGACTTCCCGACCTCCACGATCATCTGGGTCATCTGGGCGATCATCTACCAGCAGGTCGAGAACAACGTCATCCAGCCCCAGATCCAGAAGCGCGCGGTCCGCATCCAGCCGATCATCGTCCTGACCTCCGTGCTGTTCGGGGCCACGCTGTTCGGCGTGGTCGGCGCGCTGCTGGCCATCCCCGCGGCGGCCTCGGTGCAGATCGGGATCCTCGAATACTGGGACTACCGCCGCCAGGTGCGCGAGGACAAGCTCGCGGCCACGGTGATCGAACCCGGGGCGGATCCGCCACCCCTGGCGCCGGCCTAGAACGGGAAACGACGCCGGAGCCGTGCCCGGTGCTCTAGGTTTCTGTGAGATGGGTCCGAGGAGGAAGCTCGCGGCATTCGCGCTGGTGCTGACGGTGGCCGGCGCAGGATCCTTGGCGCCCACGGCCGGCGCGGCGAGCGACCCTGGCTATGACGTGGTGATCCGCCGCGCCACGCACGGAATCCCGCACATCCTCGCCCGCGACTACAAGAGCCTGGGCTACGGCTACGCCTACGCCTTCGCCCAGGACAACATCTGCACGATCGCCGACTCCTACGTCACCGTCTCGGCGCAGCGCTCGCGCTTCTTCGGCCCCGACCGGACATGGCGCTTCGAGGGCAACGGCGCGACCCAGAACAACCTGAACTCCGACTTCTACTACCAGCGGATCAACCAGAGCCAGGTCATCGAGGGCCTCGTGGCCAAGGCGCCCCCGCTCGGCCCGCGGCCCGAGGTCAAGCAGGCCGTCACGGGCTACGTGGCGGGCTACAACCGCTTCCTCGCCGACACGGGAGTCGACCGGCTGGCCGACCCCACCTGCCGCGGCAAGCCGTGGGTGCGGCCGATCACCGAGGCCGACGTCTACCGGCGCTTCTACCAGCTCGCCTCGCTGGCCAGCGCGGGCGTCGCGATCGACGGGATCGGCGGCGCCGCCCCGCTCGTTCCCGGCCCGGGCATGCTCGGGGGGACGTTCGCCGACCTCAAGGAGCGCCTGAACGGCCTCGGCGGGCTGGGCTCGAACGCCTACGGGCTGGGGCGCGACGCCACCGACAACGGCCGGGGCATGGTCCTGGGCAACCCGCACTTTCCCTGGCAGGGCTCCGAGCGCCTCTACCAGTCCCAGCTCACCGTCCCGGGGAAGATGGACGTGGCGGGCGCCTCGCTCTACGGCGTCCCGATCGTCCTCATCGGCGCCACGCGCGGCCTGGCCTGGAGCCACACCGTCTCCACCGCCCGGCGCTTCACCCCCTTCGAGGAGAAGCTCGTCCCGGGCTCGCCGACGTCCTACCTCTCCGACGGCCAGGTCAAGGCCATGGAGGCCACCACCGTGACGGTCCAGGCGCTGGGCGCCGGCGGCCGCCTCGAGCCTCGCACGCGCACGCTGTACGCCACGCAGCACGGCCCGATCTTCACCTCGCTGCTCGGGCTCCCGCTGTTCCCGTGGACGCCGACGAGCGCCTACGCGCTCGGTGACGCCAACGCGCAGAACTTCCGCTACCTCAACCACTTCTTCGAGGTCAACCAGGCCCAGAGCGTGGCCGAGCTCGACGCGATCGAGAAGCGAAACGAGGGCATCCCGTGGGTGAACACGATCGCCGCCGACGCCGCGGGCAACGCCTACTACGCCGACATCGGTGCCGTCCCGAACGTCTCCAACGCGAAGGCGGCCGACTGCTCCACCGCGCTGGGCGCCCAGACGCTGCCGCTACTGGGGGTGGCGATCCTCGACGGCTCGCGCGCCGCGTGTAACTGGGGTAGCGACCCCGACGCGGTCGCGCCGGGCATCTTCGGCCCGCGCAATCTCCCGAGCCTCACCCGTTCGGACTACACCCACAACGGCAACGACTCCTACTGGCTGACGAACCCCGCCCAGCCGCTGGAGGGCTTCGCGCGGATCATCGGCGACGAGCGCACCGCGCGCTCTCTGCGCACCCGCCTGGGCGTGCTGATGGTCCAGCAGCGCCTGGCGGGCACCGACGGGCGCCCGGGCCGGCGCTTCACGCTGGACCAGCTCCAGGACACGGTCTTCAACAACCGCCAGTACGCGGGTGAGCTGCTGCGCGACCCGCTGGTGGCGCAGTGCCGGTCCACGCCGACGATGAACGGCTCGAGCGGGCCGGTCGACGTCTCGGCCGCCTGCCCGGTGCTCGCCGCCTGGAACCTGCGCGACGACCTGGACTCACGCGGCGCCGTGCTCTTCCGGCGCTTCGCCTCGCGGCTACTCGCCTCGGTCGGGGGTGTGGTGTCGCCGCCCGGGGTGTTCGCCGCGCCCTTCAACGCCGGCGACCCGGTGAACACGCCCGCCGGGCTCAACACCTCCAACCCACAGGTCAACCAGGCGCTGGCCGACGCGGTCAAGGAGCTGCGCGACAACGGCATCCCGCTCGACGCGCGCCTGCGGGAGTACCAGTACGAGAAGCGCGGTGAGGAGCGGATCCCGATCCACGGCGGGCCCGGGGGCCTGGGCGTCTTCAACGCCATCTCGGCGCCCTTCGCCGGCCGGGCGGGCTTCCCCGACGTCAACCACGGCTCGAGCTTCGTCATGGCCGCCCAGCTCACCGGTGGCTGCCCCAAGCTGCGCACCATCGTCAGCTACTCGCAGTCGGAGAACCCGGCCTCGCCCTACGCCGCCGACCAGACCCGTATGTACTCGCGCAAGGAGTGGAACGACGCGCGCTTCTGCACGGAGGACCTGCTGCGCGGTGCGCTGAACGTGACCGAGCTGGGCTGCTACGCCTCCGCCGGGTTCCGCTCAGCCGCCATCCGCCCGCGCGGCCGCGGGTTGCGCTTTGCCTTCTCGCGCGCCCTCGCCCTCCCGGTGCGGGCCGAGGTCTTCCGCGTCGCCGGGCGCACGACCTTCCGCCCGCGGCGCATCGCGTCGTTCGTCCGCACGGGCTCCTTCACCTACGCACCCCGCCGCGCCCTCCCGAACGGTGTCTACTTCGCCCAGCTCACGGCGCGTGAGCCCACGGGGCGGGCCGACCGCCGCACGGTCGCCTTCCGGGTGCGCGGCGGCCGCGTGACGCTGCTGCCGGCCTTCACCCGGAGGCTGGGCTGCCGGCTCCTGCGCGACGTGGCCCTGGGTGGGCCGGCGTTCGGCACCACGATGTCGGTCGGGCTGCGGGTCGGCGACCGCGCGCTCGTCACCGTCGAGCTGCGGCGCGGGCGCAGGCTGGTGCGCACGGTGCGCCGCACGATCGCCGGTGGGCGCTTCGCGCGCATCTCGGTCCCGGGCCGCAACCTCGCACCCGGCTCCTACACGGTGCGCGTGCGCGCTCGCGCGGGCTCCCGGTCGGCGCTCACCTCGCTGCGCGCGCTGCGCTACTCGCCGGCGTAGCGCAGGCCGCGGCCGGCCAGGACCCTCAAGCGAACGTCTGACCGCCGGGGCGCCAGGAGCGTCCAATACGATCCAAGGAGCGTCAAAGGCCTCCCCGAAGCTGCCGATGAACCCGAAGATGGTTCCCGCCGTCCAGCATCTCCTTGTCCGCTCCCTGGTCGCTCTCGTGGCGCTGCTCGCCCTGCCCGCGGTCGCCGCCGCCGACGAGGCGGTCACGGGCACGGTTGCCGCCGTCCACGGCGACGACTTTCGCGCGGGACGTCCCGATCGCCCCGGCTACGTGCTGCGTACGCCGACCCAGGCGCTTCGGCTCTCCGGCGCCGTCGCCCAGCCGGCGCTGCGCCCGGGGCGCCGGGTCACGGTGACCGGGCGCCGCCGCGGCCGCACGCTCGTCGTGCGGCGGGCGCGGGCCCTGCGCAGTGCCGCGCCGGTGGCGCGGGCGGCGGTGGCCACGCAGCGCAACGTGGCGGTGCTGCGCGTGACGCTCGCCGGCGGCGCGCCCCAGAGCTTCACCGAGGCCCAGGTCCGCGCGCGCGTGTTCACCGACGCCGACGGCGTCAACGCCTACTACCGCGAGGTCTCGCGCGAGGATCTGAGCCTCACCGGCAAGGTCCGCAGCGACGGCGACGTCTACGGCTCCTACGCGCTGGCGACGACGGCGGCGGCCTGCGACGACAACGCCATCCGCTCCCAGGCGAGGGCCGCGGCGGCGGCGGCCGGCGTGGACCTCACCGGCTACGGGTCCATCGTCTACATCTTCCCGTACACCAGCGGCTGTAGCTATTCGGGACTGGCCTACCTGCCCGGGCAGGACTCCTTCATCAACGGCACCCTGGCGACGAGCGTCATCGCCCACGAGCTGGGGCACAACATCAACCTCCACCATGCGGGCAGCATCCGCTGCTTTTCGGCCACCGGGCAGGCCGTCCCCTACAGCGAGGACTGCGACTTCAACGATTACGGCGACCCCTTTGACGTGATGGGCAACCAGGGGTCGCGCTGGCTCAACAACTTCCACAGCGGGCAGCGCGCCTGGCTGAACCCCGGCGGCACGACGACGGTGAGCGCGCCCGGCGACTACGCCGTCGGCGCGCTCGAGCCGCCCGGGACGATCCCGGCGGCCGTGCGCATCCCGCGCGGGGACAGCTCGTACCTGTATCTCGAATACCGCCGCCCGTTCGGGACCTTCGATGCCTTCTCCACCACCGACCCCGTCGTCAACGGCGTCTCCATCCGGATCGCGCCCGACTACGGGACCGTCATCGAGTCCCGACTCGTAGACACGGTCCCCGCGACCACATCGCGCCTGGACGCCCCGCTCACCGCCGGACGCTCCTTCCGCGATCCGGTCTCCGGGGTGACGGTCACCACCCTGACCGACTCCGGCGTGGCCTCGGTCCACGTCGAGTACGGCCCTGCCGGCGACATCCAGGCACCGAGCGCGGCAGGCACCCTGACCGGCAGTGCGGTCGGCCCGCGGAGCGTGTCGCTGACCTGGGGCGCCGCCACCGACGACTACGGTGTGACCGGCTACCGCGTGGAGCGTGACGGTGTTTTCGCCGGGACGGCCTCCAAGACGTCCTACCTCGACCCGACGGCCCCGCCGGGCACGACCTCCACCTACACCGTCCGCGCCCGCGACGGAGCAGGCAATCTCGGCCCGCCCTCCAACCCTGTCGCCGTCACGACCCCGGTCGAGCTGGCGAGCCCCGTTCCGAGCGCTCCCGGCCCGACCACAACCACCACCACCGGGGGGGCCACGGGCGCGGCTCCGGCCGCCATCCCGGGACCCGTTCGCGTGACGCAGGTTCCCGTAAGTGCCAGGGTGAGTGCCAGCGTCCGCCGCGCGGGCACCGCGGCCTCGCTGGCCACGGCCGACGGCCGGACGTATCGCGTGGCCGCTCCCGGTGCGGCCACCGCCGGCCTCGTGGCGCGCTTCACCGGGGTCTCCCGCGCGGGCGCTGACCTCGTGATCACCTACCGCGGCAGCGCGTCGCGCTCGTGCGTGCGCTCGCTGTTCGCCCGGCGCGCCTCGGGCAAGTGGGCCGAGGTGGCTCGCGGCATCCAGCCGGTCCGCAGCGCGACGGTGATCCGCACGCTGCGCGGGCCCATCACGTCATGGCTGCGCGGCGGCGCCGTGGAGGCACAGGTCCGCTGCCACGGCGCGCGCGCCCGGTCCCCGCTCGTCCTGAGCGTCGACCGGCTCACAATCTCCAACCGCCGGCCCTGACCCGCTAAAGCGGCGCTCCCGCCGGGCCTCAGCCCGCCGGGCGGACGCGCAGCGAGGTGACGGCCAGGCCGAGGTTGCGGCGGTCGTTGGAGCCCGAACGCCGCGGTCGCAGCGGCGTCGCTGCCAGCGCGATCCAATGCGGCCCCCCGCCCGTGACCGGGAACCGCACGCCGTCGGCCACCGTGACGCACTCTTTCGCCGGAACGCGGCGCCCGTCGACTGCGACGCGCAGGTCGGGCTCCGGCTCGTCGAGGCGCACGGGAAGCGTGCCGAGGTGGGCCTCGAATCGATCGCCCGGCGGCAGGGTGACCTGCACGAGGGCGAGCGGCGCCGTCCAGCGAAATGCCCGGTCCTGCCAGTGCTCGACCCGGCCGAAGCCGATCATCGGCTGAGCGTCGAGGATCGTGAGATCGTGCTCGGCGGCGGGCGCGGGCGCCCGGCACTCGAGCTCGCGGCTCCGGCTCAGCCAGTCCACGATCCCGTAGTGCGCGGCGGCCCGCCAGAAGTCCTGGAGCGCTGCCATTCGCGCCGCCCCGCTGCCGCGCCGGAGCGCGGTCCGCGCCAGCGGCGGCAGGATCTGGGCCTGTGCCAGTCGCGCCGCGCCGCGCGGCCCGTCCAGCGCGACGACGAGGTGACGGGCGGCCTCGCGCAGCACCCCCGGATCCCGATGGCCGAGCGCCCGCGCGGCCCGCAGCGCGCGGCGGGCCCCCGCGCGCGAGTCGCCCGCGCGGTTGGTCCAGGCCGGCAGCTCGTCCAGCCCGTAGCGCAGGCGCAGCGGGGCGGGGGTCTCGGAGTAGTAGCGGGCCTGGCCGCGGCCGAAGTCGGCGATGTGGGCGCCCAGGCCGGCGAGGTCGCCGTCGTAGGTGTGGAACACCTCGGCGTCGGGCGCGAACCCGAGCGGGAGGCCGCGTTCGGCGAGCTCGATGCCCAAGGCAAAGTTCGAGAAGTCGCCCAGCTCGGAGCGAAAGCCACCGACGGCTTCAAAGACCTCGCGGCGGATAGCGAAGGAGTGGATCAGCACCCGGTTCCAGTGGCCGTCCTGCTTCCCGACGTCCTGGGCCTCCACGTAGAAATCCCGTTCGAGCTCGCCGAGCGCACTCGTGGCCCGTCCGATGCTCGCGCCCCGGACTCCCACTTCGCTCCCCGCTTCGAGACGGGCCATGAGGGCGGCGAGACAGCCTGGATCGGGCTCGCAGTGGGCCTCGGTCAGGAAGAGGATCCGGCCGCGCGCCTGCTTGGCGCCCCGGTTGAGCAGGCCGACGACGACCCGGGTCTCGTCCACCACGAGGCGGTCTGCCGGCCCGAGCAGCGGCCGGATGCCGGCCTCGAGCGCCGGGTCGACGCCTGGGGCCAGCGCGATCACCTCATAGCGCTCGCGCGGGTAGGTCTGGTCGCGCGTCCAGGCCCGCACGCAGCGCTCACCGGTGCGGCGGTCGTCCATGAGGGGGATCAGGACCGTGGCGTCGAGCTCGGTCACGAAGCGGCACCGTAACGGCCCGGCAGGACCGCTGACTACCATTGGCCACCTCCCCACGAGACGACCTGGAGCCCACATGGAGACCGTCACCCTCGCCGCAGGCTGCTTCTGGCAGATCGAGATCGATTTCGCCAACGTCGACGGCGTGACCCGCACCGCCGTCGGCTACACGGGCGGGACCTTCGCCCAGCCCTCCTACGAGGACGTGTGCACCGGGCGGACGGGACACGCCGAGGCGGTGGAGATCGAGTTCGATCCCGGCGTGGTCTCCTTCGATGAGCTGCTGGAGAAGTTCTGGACGGTCCACGACCCCACGCAGATGAACCGCCAGGGCCCTGACGTCGGCACGCAGTACCGCTCGGCGATCTTCACGCATTCCCCTGAGCAGGCCACCGCGGCGGAGCAGTCGCGCGCCCGGGCGCAGGAGCGCTTCGGCAAGCCGATCGCGACCGAGATCGCGCCGGCCACGGAGTTCTTCCGCGCCGAGGACTATCACCAGCGCTACCTCGAGAAGCGCGGCATGGCCTCCTGCCGGGTGCCGGCCTCGGCGTAGGCTCGCGCGCAGGCTGATTCCCATAGCCTCGGGCCGGTGAGCGCCCGGCGAGCCCTGCGCATCTGGAACCGCCGCCCGGCGGAGGCTGCGCGCCTGCTCGAGGCCGCCGGCGAGGCAGCGCTGGGTGGGCGCGAGCTCGGGTTGCGCAGCTGGCTCGCGCTCAACCACGAGCGCGACCAGGACCGCGCGGAGCGCACGGCCAGGGCGGCGCTGCGCCGGGGCGGCGACACCCGCTTTGCCACCGCGACCCTCGCGGAGATCCTCGCCGGCCGCGGCGAGCACGACGCGGCGGTGGACGCGCTGCGCGCCGAGCGCGCGCGCCATCCGGAGATCAGGTGGTACGCGCTCTCCGAAGCCGATGCGCTCGTCGAGGCCGGGCGTGTCGCCGAGGCCCAGGCGCTGCTGGAGTCGGTCGCCTCCGACGAGGAGCTGCGCCGTCACTGTTACAAGCGCCTCTCCCAGCTCTCGCTCGAGCACGGCGACCTCGGCGACCGCTTGCGCTGGTTCGGCGCCCACATCAGCCTCTCGCCCAACTACCTCGTATACGTCTCGGACTACGCGATGCTCGCCCGCCTCCAGCTCGAGGCCGGCGATCGCGACGCCGCGCGCGAGACGCTTGACGAGGGGCAGGGGATCTATGCACGCAACGCGGAGTTGCGCACGCTGCGCAGCGAGCATTTCGAGGAGCCGGCCGAGTCGCCGGCCGCGCCGAGCATCGCGCCGGTCTCCGAGGCCGCGGTGGGTGCTCACCGCATCCCCGTGCGCACCCCCTTCATCACCCGCCGCACCGGGTTGCTGCCGCTCATCGACGACGCGACCCGCGGCCGGCGGGAGCCCGCCGACGTCCTGGCGCTGGCCGAGAGCGCCGCCGCCGCGGGCCAGGGGCGTCTCCTGCCCCTCGAGCTCGTGGATCCCAGCCCGATGGCGAAGGTCCTCTGCCGCTTCGTCGGCAAGATCGGCCCGCTGCACTCCCCGCCGGGAATGCAGGGGGCGATCATGGAGGCCGGGAGCGCGCGGGTGGCGGTCGCCGCCGTGGCCGGGGCCGTCGGGAAGCTGGCGGGCCGGCGGGGCTGGTTCTACCGCGTCGCCGGGCCGGCGACGGCGATGATCGACGACGTCGCGGCCGCGATGCCGCCGCACGACCACCACATGGTCTTCGGCCCGGCCGAGCCCGACGCGCTCGCCGCCTCGCTGGCGGCGGACCTCGGGTGCGCCGTGGCGATCGTGGACGCCAACCACCTCACCGGCGCGTGGGTCGTGGGCGCCTCGCGCGGCGTCGACCGCGAGTGGGTCACCGCCGCGCTGAACGACAACCCGGCGGGCAACGAGGACGAGCAGACGCCCGTGGTGCTCGTGCGCCCGCTGGCGCGCGCGGGCGCCGCGGCCTGAGATCCCTCACAGCCGCACCCGCACGAGCGAGTCGGCCACGCACACCGGCTTGGGCTCGCCCTCGGCCTCCACCGTGAAGCGCTGCGTGATCGCGATCCAGCCCTCGCCGGCGTCGTCGACGGCTGGGATCTCCATGGTCGCGCGCACCCGCGCGCCCGCGCGCAGGGGCGCCGGGAAGCGCACCCGGTCAAAGCCGTAGTTCACCCCGAGCGCGTAGCCGCTCATGGGCAGCAGCTCGTCGCGGAAGCCGTCGATCAGCGCCAGCGACAGCGTCCCGTGGGCGATCGTCTCGCCGAATGGGCTCTCGCGGCGCGCCCGCTCGACGTCGACATGGATCCACTGCCGGTCGCCGGCGAGCGCGGCGAGGGCGTCGATGTCGGCCTGGGTGACCGTGCGCCATCCTGTAGGCCCGTGGCGGGTGCCGGCCAGCGCGTGAACGTCGGCGCTGCTCATCGCAGGGCTCGCCGCCCGGCCGCGATGACGCGCTCGACGTGCCAGGGCCTCATGGTCTGGTGGAGGGGGAGCGCGAGCAGCTCGGCGCGCAGGGGCTCGAGCTCGGAGAAGCGGTCACGGTCCAGGCGCGGATGGGGGACGGGCCAGACCTCGAGCGCCCGCACCCCACCGTCGAGCAGGCGCACCATCGCCGCCTCACGGTTTTTCACCCGCACCGGGAGGTAGAGGGGCGCGCAGCCCTCGGGGAGCACCCGGCAGCTCTCGGGCACCAGCTCGCCGAAGGCGTCCAGCAGCGCCGCGTAGTGCTCCCGGCGCCGCGCGCGCACCTCGCCGGCGTCGGCCCGGCGGGCGAGCCAGGGGGTCAGCGGCGCCGGGCGGGCGGCCGCCGCGTCGAGGTCGGCCGCCTCGAGCCCCCATTCGCCGATGACGGTTTCGGTGAGGGTGCCCGCGCGTGCGGCCGCGTCGCCCTTCCAGGCCCGCCCGCGCAGGCGCGCGGCCCCGCCGCGCAGGAGCCCGCGCCGCGCCATCGCCGCGCGGTTGACGGCCAGTGAGGCATAGGAGCGTGCGGCGGCTCGCGCGCTCATCCGCCCCTCCGGGTTCGCGGCCGGCGCCCGGTCGGCCAACCGCAGCGCGCCGCCGTCGGGCACCCCCAGCGACTTGCGCGGACAGAAGATCGTCGCGGCCCCCCGCGATCCGATCGGCCGGCCGCCCGCATCGAGGGAGAACAGCGCGTGGGCGGCGTCCTCGATGAGGATCGCCGCGCCGGGCGGGGGCTCGGCCATCGGGAAGCCGAAGTGCGAGACGAGGTAGACGGCGTCACAGCGCGCGGCGGCGCGGGCGAGGTCGTCGGCGTCGACGTGCAGGCCGGCGT
>Ga0136612_10000089_pt1 | contig 22006 bp, 18 predicted proteins | sample AntDryUQ224A2306_2_FD_106644 | JGI IMG/M metagenome (GOLD analysis project Ga0136612, IMG submission 106644) | Polar desert sand microbial communities from Dry Valleys, Antarctica - metaG UQ224A (23.06) | ecosystem: Environmental > Terrestrial > Soil > Desert | place: Antarctica: Dry Valley... | reverse complement strand
TCGGGTGGGCATCGACCTCCCGGCCCACTGGCAGGCCGTGGTGTGGCTGCTCGCATGCTGGCGGGTGGGCGCGGTCGTCACGTCGGTGGACGGCGTGGACGTAGCGGTGGTCGGGCCGGACCCACTGATGACGGCGTCCTGGCCGGATGCACCGGAGGTCGTCGCAACCGCCCTGCACCCACTCGGTGCCCGCTTTGAGGAGCCGCTGCCGGTCGGTGTGCTCGACTACGGGGCCGAGGTCTTCGCCCAGGGCGACACGTTCTCCCCCGGTGTGCCCGCGGCGGCAGGGCTGCCGGCCTGGGACCGCGGTAGCGACCTGCTCGACCAGGCCGCTCTGCTCGCGGCCGGCACGACCCGGTGGGTGGAGCTGGGGCTCACGACCGGTGGACGGCTGCTCACTGCCACAGACCCGACGACGCTGGTCGGCATCGCGGAGGTCGTGCTGGGGCCACTGCTGGTCGACGGCAGCGTGGTGCTCGTGCGCAACCCGGACCCAGCGCGGTGTGCGGAGCTCATTTCCACCGAGCGCGTCAACGTGTCGGCGGTCGGGGCATCGGCCGCCCTCTAGAGCTCGCCACCCTCGGCGTCGACGTCGTCGTCATCGTCGTAGCGCAGCTTGTGGATGGCGTCCTTGACCGTCCCGTCGAAGGTGAGCACCCCCTGCTCCAGCACGAGGGCGCGGTTGCAGATGCGCTGCACCTGCGTGGTGTTGTGGCTGACGAACACGATCGTGCGGCCCTGGTCGCGGATCTCCTTGATCCGCCGGATGCACTTCTTCTTGAACGGGGGGTCACCGACGGCCAGCACCTCGTCGATGATGAAGATGTCGGACTCCGCGGACACCGCGACCGAGAAGCCGAGCCTGGCGTACATGCCGGACGAGTAGTTGCCGACCGGTGTGTCCAGGAACTTCTCGATGCCGGAGAAGTCGACGATCTCGTCGAACTTGCGGTTGATCTCCGTCTCGCTCATGCCGAGAATCGCGGCGTTGAGGTAGATGTTCTCCCGACCACTGAGCTGCGCGTGGAACCCGGCGGTAACCTCGATCAGGCCGGCGATCGCACCGCGGGTGAGCACGTCGCCGCTGTCGGGCCGCATCACACCCGAGATCAGCTTGAGCAGCGTCGACTTCCCGGAACCGTTGAGCCCCATGAGCCCGATGGACTCGCCCTGCTCGACGGTGAAGGTGACGGTGTCGAGGGCGAGGAACGAACGGTTCGCCTCACGCCCATGGGCCCGGGCGACGAGTCGGCGCTTGAGCGTCCGGGACTCGCGGAGTGTGAAGCGCTTGGACACCGACTCACAGACGATCGCGTCAGCCATCCGCACGCTTCCTGGTCGAACGGCTGCGGGGGCGTGGGGTCACAGGTGCTCCGCGAACCCGGACTCGAGCCGGCTGAAGATCCGTTGCGCCAGCCACACGAAGGCCAGGCACGCGACCAGCATCAGCACCCCACGCAGCTGCAGGTTGTCCGGCTGCACGCCCGTGGCAGGGTCCTCGAGCGTGGGGACCCAGAAGCAGCGCTGGGACAGCATCACCGCGATGGCCACCGGGTTGAGCAGGTAGACCTGCTCGATCCAGTTGCCGTTGGTGCGATCAGCGATCATCTCGAAGGTGTAGATCATCGGTGTCGACCACGTCACCAGATGGGCGATCGTCTCGGTGAAGTTCTCGGAGTCGCGGTAGTAGACGTTGAACGCCGAGAACGCCAGCGCCACGGCGAGTGAGAACGTGACGAGGATCGCGACGGACAGGACTCCGGCGACGAGCGCTGGCCCGTCGGGGTGCCACCCGGCGAGCCAGACGGCGATCAGCAGGACGACAAACTGGGGGACGACGTGGTATGCGGTGACCAGCACCGACGCCATCGGGAACATCTCACGCGGGACGTTCATCTTGCGCACCAGCGACTTGTTCTTGGTCACCGACCGGGTCCCGGCGCGCAGCGTCTCGGAGAACGCGGTGACGATGATCATGCCGCTGAAGATGTGATACGGGTACCCCTCGAGGTCTTTGAGGCCGATGACGTACCCGATCACGATCAGGTAGGTGAGGAAGCGGATCAGCGGCTTGATGTAGGACCACAGCAGGCCCAGGAACGACGCCTGGTAGCGGACCCGGAGCTCCTTTTGCACCAGCAGCTTGAGCAGGTACCGGCGCCGGAAGACACCGAAGAGGCCGGTCGAGTCTCCGGGCGGCTGAAGCGGCGGCAGCGACTGCTCGTCGGCGCGGGTGCCGACGGTGCTCACGAGGCGCTACCCCCCGGCGGGCCGGCCGCCTCGAACGTGGCCTCCCAGGACGGCACGGACGCCACCTCCGGAAGCGCCGTGCGGTAGTCGCGGGCAAGCCGCGGCCACTCTCGCTGGAACCGCTCATGCACCGCGACCGTGCGGGCCAGCAGGTGTTGGAAGCGGCGCGGGTCGCGCCGGTACCACGAGGCGGCGGTGCCGTCGGTGGTCGACACGATGGCAGAGTCCAGCTGCGCCAAGCGGTACCACTTCGCATCGCGAGCGGCGATCCGGGCCTCGGGGTGCCGGTGGGCGAGGGTCCGCACCGGCAGCAGCTGGCGGACGCCGGCCCGTGCGGCGGCCTTGAGCTGTGCGGGGACGCTGTAGATCTCGGTGGTTCCCCGACCGCGCTTGGGCGGCTTGGTGATCTTGACCGACGGGAACCTGTCCGGGTGCGGCCGCACCTGGGCGTCGGCGTGATGCCCGCGCAGCGCCTTGACCTGAGTCAGCTTGGTGAGAATGCTCGGGTGCAGGTGCTCCGGCCCTTCGAGGATGTCCTCCAGCGCGAGTAGCCGCATCTCCGCCGTGGAGTACTGCATCGCGAGCAGGTGCTTGACCTGGTGGTTGAAGCTTTCGAGCACCACCCGGCCGCCGAAGTCGTAGGGCGAGTGCAGCAGCGCCGCAACGGTCCGGTTGCGCTGGTGGAAGTACGCCTGCCAGTCGAGGGCGTCGTTCTTGTCGGTCCACGGTACGTGCCACACCCCGACGCCCGGCATGGAGACCGTCGGGAACCCTGCCGCACCTGCGCGCACGCCGTACTCGGCGTCGTCCCACTTGATGAACAGCGGGAGCCCGAGCCCGATCTCCTCGATGACGCTCCGCGGGATCAGGCACATCCACCAGCCGTTGAAGTCCACGTCGACGCGTCGGTGCATCCAGCGGCTGGTACGCAGGTTGCGCGTTGCCAGGTCGTGCTCGGGACGCACCCGAGCCGCGGGTCCCCACCAGAAGCGCCACGGGTTGATGGTCTCGCCGAAGCTGTGCAACTGGGACCGCGAGTACAGGCTGAACATGTGGGCGCCGACGAGCGTCGGGCGCCGCGCCAGGTCGCCGAAGGTGATGGCTCGTACCACGCTCTCCGGCTCGACGACGATGTCGTCGTCCAGCAACAGGACGTAGTCGCTTCTCCCGGCCTTGACGGTCTCGTACTGTGCCCGGGCGAAGCCGCCGGAGCCGCCGATGTTGGCCTGCTCGATGACCCGCAGCTTGCCGCCCAGAGCGTGTTCGATGCGGCCGAACTCCGCCTGGTCCCTGACCCGTTCTGCTCCCTGGTCGACGACGATGACCTCGTCGACGACCGCCATGACCGCATCGTCGTCGGCCAGCTGGCCGAGCAGTGGGATGCAGGAGTCCGGCCGGATCACGGTGATACCGACCGTGGCCGTCCCTGACGCGAAATTGTCGCCGGGCACCTCCGCGGTCCATGCCGCGTCCTCGAGCACTGCGTCCTGGGTGCCGGCGAAGACGTCGAACCAGTACCAGCCGCCGTCGCCGAACGGCTTCAGCGGCAGGGCGAACGTGAAGTCCCCGCTGGGCTCGGTCTCGGTCGACTCGGAGGCGACGCGTTGCGAACGCCCGTCGGCGGTGGACCGGTAGACGATCACGGTCGCCGAGCCCGACACCCGCACCCGCAGGTCGACGTACTCGAGGATTGACCACATCCGCCAGTAGCTGGCCGCGAACGCGTTGAAGTACGTGCCGAACGACACTCGCTGGTCGGCCGGGACCCGCAGCCGGTAGCGGTCGAGGATGTTCTCGGGGTACAGCGCGGTCACCGAGTCGCCGCCCGGCGGGTATCGGTCGTCCTCCCCGTCCTCCGAGGAGACACCGACTGCCGCGCTGTAGTCGACGTACAGCGGCAGCACGTCGAGGTCGCGGTCGGCGGGCAGCACCACGCGCTGCAGAACGCGTCTGCGCGCGGTGCCCGCCTCGCCCTTGGGCGTGGTTGTCGTGCCGGGCGCTGCGGCGGGCGACGAGTCGGTCATGGTCGGGGAGCTCATTCGCTGACGCCTCCGCTGACGAGTGGGGTCCCCTCGGCGAAGTGCGGCCGGATCGTGTTGTCGTACATCGTCAGGGCCGAGCCGATCGCCATGTGCATGTCGAGGTACTTGTAGGTACCGAGCCGGCCGCCGAACACCACCTGTGACTCGGCCTTTGCCAGCTCACGGTACTGGAGCAGCTTCGCCCTGTCGTCGGCGGTGTTGATCGGGTAGTACGGCTCGTCTGCCTTGTCGGCGAACCGGGAGAACTCGCGCATGATGACGGTCTTGTCCTCGGGGTAGTGGCGCTCGGGATGGAAGTGGCGGGGCTCGATGATGCGCGTGTACGGGACGTCCTCGTCGGCGTAGTTCATCACCGACGTCCCCTGGAAGTCGCCGACATCGGCCACCTCGTACTCGAAGTCGATCGTGCGCCACGCCAGATCCCCGGCGGCGTACTCGAAGTACTGGTCGACGGGACCGGTGTAGACGACGGGCACCGAGCCGACGATGTCGTGTCGTAGGTCGCAGAAGTCGGTGTCGAGGCGGACCTCGATGTTGTCGTGGTCCGCCATTCGGGTCAGCCAGGCGGTGTAGCCGTCGGTGGGCAGCCCCTCGTAGGTGTCGCTGAAGTAGCGGTTGTCGAAGGTGTAGCGCACCGGCAGCCGGCTGATGATCTCCGGCGGGAGGTCGCGTGGGTCGGTCTGCCACTGCTTGGCCGTGTAGCCGCGTATGAACGCCTCGTACAGCGGGCGTCCGATCAGCGACACCGCCTTCTCCTCGAGGTTCCCGGCCTCGTGGCCGGCGATCTCGCCGGCCTGATCGGCGACCAGCTGCCGCGCCTCGCCCGGCGACATGGAACGGCCGAAGTACTCGCAGATCGTGGCCAGGTTGATCGGCATCGGGTAGACGCGGCCCTTATAGGTCGAGAAGACCCGGTGCTGGTAGCCGGTGAACGAGGTGAAGCGGTTGACGTACTCCCACACCCGCCGGTTGGAGGTGTGGAAGAGGTGGGCGCCGTACTGGTGCACCTCGATCCCCGTGTCGGGGTCATTCTCGCTGTAGGCGTTGCCGCCGATGTGGTGCCGCCGGTCGAGCATGAGGACCTGCAAGCCGAGCTCGGCGGCGCAGCGCTCGGCAATGGTGAGGCCGAACAGGCCGCAGCCGACGACGGCAAGGTCGACCTTCACGAAGTCTCCGAATCGGGGTTGAGGACAGCCCATTGTATCGAGGCGGTCGCCGTTACCTGTCCCGCGACGCGGGGATGCCGCGGCGTGCGATGAGCCGCCGGTACGCCACCCGCCGGACCGGCTCGGGCACCAGCCGATAGCCACCTCGCACCGTGACGTTGCGCCAGTACTGCCGTCGAGTGGTGATGCCGAGCTCCAGGAAGCGCCGCTGCAGGGCGAGCTCCGAGCGCAGCAGCGCCCGACCGCCTCGACGGGCGTACGCTCCGGCGCCCACGCGGTAGTAGACGAGCGGCTCGGCGACGTTGGCCGGCTCGGCGCCGTGTGCCAGCATCCGGGCGAACAACAGGTAGTCCTCCATCAAGGGCAGTCCCTGGTAGCCACCGACGGCCTGCACCACCGAACGCCGGTAGACGATTGTCGGGTGGTTGAACGGGTCGCGGAACCGGGCGGCGGAGCGGATCCACGCCGGGTCCAGCGGTGGGATCCGGGTCAGCACGACGTGCTCGATGTCGTCGACAAACTCCATCAGCGCCGATCCCACGATGTCGGCGCCGCGTTCGACCAGCGGCAGCTGCACCTCGAAGCGCTGCGGTACCGACACGTCGTCGGCATCCATCCGCGCCACGACGTCGTGCGCGCAGGCGGCCAGCCCGGTGTCCAACGCGGGTCCCAGGCCGGTGTTGTCCGCGAGGCGTACCAGGTTGACGGCCACCGGGCTGGTGTCGGACAGCTCCTGGAGCGTCGTCGCCAGCTCGTCCGGCACGGGGCCGTCCTGGACGATCACCACGTCGTCCGGCCGGCGGGTCTGGTCGGTCACGGTGCTCGTGAACGCCCGGCGCAGGAAGTCCGGCCGGTCCCGGCCGTACACCGGCAGCAGCAGCGAGAACGGCACCCGCTCAGCCATGACCTGGCCGACCGGGGTTCGGGGCGGCGGGTACGGCTGCCAGCACGTCGGCGGTGGCGCGCGGCCCTCGGCGGACACCGGCGACGAGCCCGCGGCCAAGTGCCCGGCGCAACGTCGTACGGTCCGACGAGGCAGCGAACGTGACAGCCCACCTGCGCAGGGTCGAGCCGAGGTAGATCACCCGCTCCAGCGGGTTCAGTCCGGGGCTGCGGGTGAACAGCCACACCTTGTTGCGCACCTCGTACCAGAACCGCTCCCCCGGGTCGGTGTCGGTGGCGCCGAAGGTGCGTGTCTTGTGCACGACCACGCTGTCGGGGCACAGCAGCCCGACCCGGCCGCGCAGCAGGCGGGTGGTGTACTCGAAGTCGTCGTTCCAGAGGAAGTAGTCCGCGACCGGCAGGCCGCGTTCCCGCACGGCGCCCGCGTCGAGCGCGATCGACACGAACGAGGCGGAACGGATCGAGACGGCACCGACCTGCCCCGCCCGCCGGATCTCGTCGCGGCGCGCGCCGAGCTTGCGGCGTGGGGTGTTCATCGGGTGGTCCCGTCCGTCGGTCCACACCACCCGGCTCGCCAATACGGCCGGCGGGGGGTGCCCCGGGTAGCGGCTGCGGGTCGACAGCAGCGCTGCCAGTGCCTCCGGCCGGGGGACGGTGTCGTCGTCGAGGAGCCAGATCAGGTCGGGGCGGTGTCGCTCGAGGGCCCGCTCGATGCCGGCCGCGAAGCCCCCGGCGCCGCCGAAGTTGATCGGCAGCCGGACCAGGTCGACCTCGGGGAACCGGTTCGCCACGACCTCGGGGGTGCCGTCGGTCGAGGCGTTGTCGACCACCACGACCGCATCCGGTGGGCGGGTCGCACCGCGTATCGCCTCCAGCGACTCGGCCAGCAGGTCGCGCCGGTTCCAGGTCACGACGACGGCGGCGACCTGCGGCCCCTCGCTCATCGCCGCCCCTTCCGGTGGGTGTCCCGGTACCATGTTCACCTGGGATAGGGGCACTTCCCATGGGTTCGAACCCGTTGGAAGCGCCCCTCAGCCATGTGAAGCGAGGCATCCGGACTCTACCGGTCGAGATCGCGCCCGGGTCCGTCTCACGCGGCTCAGCAGGCGCGGGCCAGGTCGTCGGTGCCGTTGGCGGCCTTGGCGCCCTTCGGTTTGCGTCCACCCGCCCCATCACCTGTGGCGCCCTCGGACTTCGCGACAGCGTCCGCAACCATTGAGTGGATCAGCGTGAAGTCAGGGTCGTACGTCTGGATCGTCGGCGGTACGAACGACACGGTCGCCACCGGTTGTGACCGCGCCTTGAGCGCCAGGTCGATGAACGTGTCCAGCTCGGAGGCAGGCAGGTCAGTGCTCAGCAGGCTCTTACTGGCGTCGGCGATGTCCTGCATCCGCGTGACGACGGCGCGCGGGCTGAGCTGTTGCAGCATGGCACTCATCACGCACTTCTGCCGGGCCATCCGCGAGTAGTCGTCGTCGGCCACCCGGCTGCGGGCGAACCACAGCGTCTGGTAGCCGTCGAGCTTGCGCTCCCCTGCCGGTATGGAACCGGTGATCGCGCCACCGATGCCGCCGATCGGGATGTCCTCCGGCACGTTGATCGTGACGCCTCCCACCGCGTCGACCAGCTCCTGGAACCCCCGCAGGTTGACCATCGCGTAGTAGCCGATCGGTAGGCCGGTGATGGCCTCGACGGCCTGCTTGGTCGCGGTGACGCCGGGGTCGCGTTCGCCCGGGAACAGCTCGGGATGGTCGATCGCCCAGGTGTAGACGCCGTTGAGGTAGCACTCCTTGCAGTCGAATCCCTCCGGGAACCGCTCAGCCATCGGCGTTCCGTCCGGGAACGGCACATTCTCCATGTTGCGGGGCAACCCGAAAAGCACGGTCTTGCCGGTGTCCTCGTCGATGCTCGCCACCGTGATCGAGTCCGGTCGCATGCCCCAGCGTTCGGTCCCCGAGTCGCCGCCGAGGAGCAGCACGTTGTGACGCCCCTCGTACGGATCGGTGGTGACGCCACTGGTGAAGACGGTCTGGATGAAGTCGCGTTGCACCGCGACGAGGTGCGCGGAGAAGAGCAGCGCCCCACCGGTCACCACGCACAACGCGCCGTTGACGCCCACCATGGCCAGCCGGTGTCCCTGCGGCAGACCGAGGGGGTCGCCGAGACGCCAGGCGTCGCAGAACAGCGCCACCCAGCACAGTGCCAAGACGATGAGCAGCAGCCGGAGAATCAGCAGCACGGTCGGGTCGGTGACCAGGGTCAGAAGCAGGGATCGGCGGGCAATGGCCAGGAGGGTGAACAGCCCGGCCACGCCGAGCAGACCCACCCAGATCCGGACCACCAGATGACCGAGGCGTTTGTGGCCCGCCACCAGCTGCGCAGAACCGGGCAGGACCAGCGTCATCAGCAGCAGCGCCACCGACCGGCGGAGCCGGACGCGCGCGCTGTCGACGCCCGCGCGCAGACGGGTGTCACCAGGCAGTCTCGAGCTGACGAGCGCCATCGGGTCCCTTCGGGAGGAGCGAGGTAAACCCCGCCAGTATCTGGTGTCACATCCGTCCCTGTGGTTACGCCGCGCCGGATGCCGCCTACCCTGGGGGCATGGCCGAGCGACCACCGGCGGACCGGCCGCCGCACGACGACCGATCGGAGCCGTACAGCTGGTTGTACGGCGGTCAGCGGCCGGCTGAGCGGCAACAGGACGCGACGCCGGACCTCGGGCCGGACCGCGAGGCGGACCCAGAGGCGACGCAGGCCATCCCCCGTCCGGATCGGCAGCCGCCGGGTCAGCAACCGCCGGTGGACACCGAGCAGACGTCGTTCCTGCCGTCGGAGCAGCAGCGCTCGCCGCGCACCGACGCCACTCGTCGTGAGCTCGCACTGGCGGCACCACCCGAGCAGGAGCGCCCACCACCACTGCCGCCGCCGAACCTGCCACCACCATCGCGTGCCCGCTCCACCCCACCGCCGCTGGCCCGGCCACCGAAGCGGAGGCGGTGGTGGCTGCGCATCATCCTCGGGCTGCTGGCGTTATGGCTGGTGTTCCTGGTCGCCGTCCCAATCTGGGCGTGGTCGAAGATCGCCAAGGTCGACGCCGAACCAGCCGGTGACCGGCCCCCCGACCAGCCGGGAACGACGTACCTCATCGTCGGCTCCGACAGCCGTGAAGGTCTCACCGAGGACCAGCGCCAGAACCTCTCGACCGGCGGCGGCGAGGGCGCCGGACGCACCGACACGATCATGCTGCTGCACACCGGCGACGGTGCTCCCCTGCTGCTGTCGATCCCGAGGGACTCACTGGTCGAGGTGCCGGGGTACGGCACGACCAACATCAACGCGGCTTTCGCCTTCGAGGGGCCGCCCTTGCTGGTGGAGACGATCGAGCAGAACACCGGCATCCGCGTGGACGACTACATCGAGATCGGGTTCGGCGGCTTCGTCAACGTCGTCGATGCCGTCGGGGGTGTCGACATCTGCGCCGACGAGGCGATCACCGACCCCAAGGCCGGACTGACCGGTGACACGGCTCTCGCGAAGGGCTGCCAGGAGGTCGGCGGCATCCAGGCGCTCGGGTTCGCCCGAACGCGCCAGACGTTCGCCACCTCCGACATCCAGCGGGTGCAGAACCAGCGCGCGGTCGTCGCGGCGATCGCAGACAAGGCGGCGTCGCCGTGGAGCGTGCTCAACCCGGTCCGCTACTTCAACCTGTCCGACGCGGGCGCCTCGTCGCTGCGCATCGGCGACAACGTCGGCCCGCTGTCGTTGCTGCGCTTCGCCTGGGCACTGGGTCATGTCACCGGAGGCGACGGACGAACCTGCACGGTCCCGATCGCCGACCTCGCCGTGCACTGGGACCCCGACCGTGCGCCCCAGGTCTTCGACCTGATCGCGGAGGACCGCGCCGACGACATCAGCCGCGACCTGTGCACCCCTGACGGCCTGCCGAGGTAGTCACCCTGTCGTCCGTAGGGACGGCAGGCGGTTTGGCCGGCGTGACAGGATCGTGTCGTGCACCCAGCCCGGAGTCAGCGTCGTAGCGGCCTGCTCACGGTGGCTACCGTGGTGGCCGCGGTGACCGCTCTGGCACTGGTCGTCACCGCGTGTGGCTCGAGCGAGCAGCTGAGCACCTCCGACTACCAGCCTGCCGGTGATGCCGCGAGTGACGCGCCCCTCGGCTTCTCCGCTACGACGTTGGACGGCGCGCCGTTCGAAGCCACGTCACTGTCGGGAAGGCCGGTCGTGCTGTGGTTCTGGGCGCCGTGGTGCACGGTGTGCCGGGCGGAGGCTCCCGATGTGACGGCCGTCGCCGCCGAGTTCGAGGGTCGGGTGACCTTCCTCGGGATCGCCGGCCTAGGCCCGATCTCGGACATGCAGGCGTTCGTGGCGGAGACCGGCACCTCTGGCTTCGAGCACGTCGCCGATCTCGACGGGCAGCTGTGGCAGCGCTTCGGCGTCGTCGCCCAACCCGCCTTCGTCTTCATCGACGGTGACGGTGCTGCCGAGCTGTATGCGGGTGGGCTCGATGCCGAGCAGCTGCGTGATGTCGCTGACGAGCTTGTGGCCGGCTGAGCCACGGCGGTGACCACCGGGACGCTGGCACTGGCGCTGGTGGCCGGCGCAGTCGCCGCCTTCAACCCCTGCGGGTTCGCCCTGCTTCCGGCGTACCTCATGATGGTGGTGGCAACGCCTCCGGACACCAAGCGCCAGGATGGCCTGGTTGCGGGCCTGGCGCGGGCCGGCCGGTTCAGTCTCGGCATGACCCTCGGGTTCGTCGCCGTCTTCGGGATCTTCGGCGCGCTGGTTGCACCGCTGGCCCTGTCCATCGAGAGATACCTGCCAATGGTCACCATCGTCGTCGGTGTGCTGCTGGTCGTCGTCGGTGGATGGCTGCTAAGTGGGCGCCCGCTCGGGCTGCCGGGCCTCCCAACGCCCGGCGCTGGCCCGACCCGAGCCTGGTCGTCGCAGGTCGGATACGGGATCACGTTCGCGCTGGTCTCCCTGTCCTGCACGGTTGCCCCGTTCCTGGCCGTCACATCAGGTGCCCTGAGCTCCGGGCGGGCGACCGGAGTCGTCGGTTCGTTCGTCGCGTACGCCCTCGGGATGGGAGTCGTCGTTCTCGTGCTGGCGGTCGCTGTCGCAGTCGCCGGCACCGGTGTGACCGCAGTGGTGCGACGCGCCGTTCCGGCCATCAGCCGGCTCAGCGGAGTGCTGCTGCTCGTCGCCGGCGGGTACGTCGCCTGGTACGGCTGGTTCGAGCTGCGCGTGCTGGCGGGAACCACCACCGAAGACCCGGTGGTGACAGCAGCCGTGTCGGTCCAGGGATGGTTGACCCGCAGCATCATCGACCTGGGGGCGGCCACGGTGCTGGGAGCCGCTCTGACGCTGGTGGTGGCGGGCGCCGGCCTCGCAGTGTGGCGACGGGCCAGGGATCGGGAGTCGCTGGGGTCCGCCGTCGGGCGACGGACGCCCTAGCAGACAGCAGCAACGCTGGCGATCACAGCTCGCTCTGCACCCCGGCCAGCAGCTGCCGGGCCATCACCAGGCGCTGTACCTGGTTCGTGCCCTCGTAGATCTGGGTGATCTTCGCGTCGCGCATCATCCGCTCGACCGGGTAGTCACGGGTGTAGCCGTACCCCCCGAGCAGCTGCACCGCGTCGGTCGTCACCGCCATCGCGGTGTCGGACGCGAACGCCTTTGCGGCGGCACCGAAGAACGTCAGGTCGTCGTCGTCCCGCTCGGACCGGCCGGCCGCGGCGTACGTCAGCTGCCGGGCCGCCTCGACGCGCATCCCCATGTCGGCGAGCATGAACTGCAGCCCCTGGAAGTCTGCGACCGGGCGACCGAACTGGTGGCGCTCCTGGACGTAACCGAGCGCGAAGTCGAGCGCCCCTTGCGCGATGCCGACCGCCTGGGCGGCGACCGTGACCCGGGTGTGGTCGAGTGTGCGCATCGCGATGCGGAACCCCTCACCTTCGGCGCCGACCAGCCGGTCAGCCGGGATGCGTACGCTGTCGAGATAGACCTCGCGGGTCGGCGAGCCTTTGATGCCGAGCTTGCGTTCGGGCGCGCCGAACGACACTCCGGGATCGGACCGCTCCACCACAAAGGCCGAGATGGCGTTGCCGTCCGAGGTCGGGTCGGTGACGGCGAAGACCGTGTAGTAGTCCGAGACCCCGGCGTTGGTGATCCACCGCTTGACGCCGTCGAGCACGTACGTGTCGCCGTCGCGACGAGCCCGGGTCGCCATCGCCGCGGCGTCGCTGCCGGCGTCGGGCTCCGATAGGCAGTACGAGAACATCGCGCCACCGCGGGCGACCGAGGGGAGGTACGCCTTCTTCAGCCGCTCCGACCCGCTGAGCAGCAACGGCATCGTGCCGAGCTTGTTGACGCCCGGGATGAGCGAGGACGACGCGCACGCGCGCGCCACCTCCTCCATCACAAGACACGTCGCCAGTGCATCCGCCCCCGCACCGCCGTACTCCTCGGGGATGTGGGGCGCATGGAAGTCGGCAGCCCGCAACGCGTCGTACGCGGCCTGGGGGAATGCGCTGGCCGCGTCCACCTCGGCGGCGTGAGGTGCCACCTTGTCATCGCACACAGCCCGGACTGCGGCGCGGATCGACCGGTGCTCCTCCGAGAGGCCGAACATCGGCGAGTCGTCCACCACGTCGATGCTACCTCCGGGTCTTCGCTCGGCGGCGGGCACGCCAGGCGGCGCGGGTGCGGAGGAAGACGCCGAGACCGCGCTCGGCCACCGGGTTGCTGTCGGCCGCGTTGATGCCCACCCGCTTGGCGCGGAACGCCAGCGAACGGGCGGAGCTGGCCGCCCGTGTGCCGAGCGCCGCCTCGACGCCGGCGTCGGGACGGCGGCGCTGCCACTTGGCGAGGGCGAATCGCTCGGTGAGCCCGGCCAGAGCCAGAACGGCAACCTCCAACAGCTCCGGCTCGGTGGCTTTCCCCGGCTCTCGGCCGCCCGAATCGGGCCGCGGCACCAGGTCGCCGAGATCGCCGACCACGGGGTACGCCGCCTCCCGTACGGAGGCGACCATCCGGTCGGCCTCCCGACTTACCCATCCGGCGTCGACCTCCGGCAGCCGCAGCCGTTCGGAGCCAGCCGCCTCGGCAAGCAGCGGGGCCAGCGTCGTCTCGACGACGTCGTGGTACTGACGCTGGTTCAGTCGCCGGTGCAGGTGTTCGTTAGCGCGCCGCAGCACCTCGGTGCCGGCGGCCCCCATCGACGTGTTGCCCCAGTCGACCTCGGTGTCGAGGCCGGCCGCGTCGAACCCCACGACCCGGCTGAACCGCCGCGTCAGCTCGGCAGCTTCGGCACCGGGCGGCGGCACGGTCACGACGTGGATGCGGTCGGCTGGCAACACCGCGGCCCAGACGTCCAACACCGCGGGCACGTCCTGACGAAGCCAGAACCCGCGAGCGGGTGAGGTTGCCCGGGCACCGGGGTCGGCGAGTGCGTCGGCGTACGTACGCCACGTCCACGTCTCGTCGGTCTTGACGTCCTCCTGCCAGGCGGACAGTGCGACCCGTGCCAGATCGCGAACGGTGACCACCACGCGCACATCGCAGTCCGGGAACGACCGCACCGCCTTGCGGGCTTGCGCGACGCTGGCCAACGACAGCGCTTCCTCACTGAGCAGCGCTCTCGGCGCTTCGGTGTCCATGAGCGCTCGCGTCATGGCGTCCCACTGGCCGGTGATCCGGTCGTCGCCGCTGCCCCGTGGCCGCCGGCCGAACAGGTCGTAAACGGCGAACGTGCGGTTGGGCTCGGCGCGGCCGCCTGGCACGTGGAGCCCCTGAGCCGCCAGTGCTGTGCGGTTCATGCGCATCAGCTGCTGCAGATACGTCGTGCCGCTCTTGTGCAGCCCGATGTGCAGGAAGACCTGCTGCGTCGCCATAGCATCGCATTGTGCCGGTGTCGCGGATGGTCGGGCCGTGACCCGCGGATCGTCGGGCCGTAACCCGCGGATCGTCGGGCGGTTAGCCGCGGATCGTCGGTGGGGGGCGGACGGTGGCGCGCATGGCGCGGGCGGCGTCCGCCAGGTCGGCCTGGAAGCTGAGCATGGCCTCGCGCAGCCGCGGGTCACTGGCGCCGAGGATGCGCACCGCGAGCAGCCCCGCGTTGCGGGCGGCGCCGATGGCGACCGTGGCGACCGGCACCCCGGCCGGCATCTGCACGATCGACAACAACGAGTCCATCCCGTCGAGGTGCTGCAGCGGCACCGGGACGCCGATCACCGGCAACGGTGTCACCGCCGCCAGCATTCCCGGCAGGTGCGCCGCACCACCGGCGCCCGCGATCACGACCCGCAACCCGCGCCGGTGCGCGGCGCGCCCGTACGCCAGCATCTCGTCCGGCATCCGGTGGGCGGACACAACGTCGGCCTCGTACGCCACGCCGAACTCCTCGAGCGCCGCGGTGGCCGCCTGCATCGTCGGCCAGTCGGAGTCCGACCCCATCACGACCCCGACCTGCGGCTCCCCGTTCACTCCCGCCCCACCCCGATCGCGACCCGCCGACCGGCGTGCTCGATTGGCGGGAAGGTGACGCCTGGCGGACGGTTCGACGTCATGTTCCCGCCATTTGCGGCATGTCGTTGCTGCTGAAGCGGTCGTTGTCGCCGGTGAACCAGGCAGCCGCGTGGCGTGCCCGTTCGAGCACGTCGTCGAGGTCGTCCCCGTACGCGGTCACGTGGCCGACCTTGCGCCCCGGGCGGACCGTCTTGCCGTACAGGTGCACCCGCACCTGCGGGTCGCGCGCCAGCACATGCGGGTAGCCGTCGTAGAGGCTGCCGACCGACCCGCCGAGCACGTTGACCATCACCGTCCAGCGCGACCGGGCCGTGGGGTCGCCGAGCGGCAGATCCAGCACGGCGCGCAGGTGGTTCTCGAACTGGCTGGTCACCGCGCCGTCGATGCTCCAGTGGCCGGTGTTGTGCGGGCGCATCGCGAGCTCGTTGACCAGCACGCCGCCGTCGCGGGTCTCGAACAGCTCAACGGCCAGCACCCCCACGACGTCGAGCTCGGCGGCGATCCGCATCGCGAGCTGCTGCGCCTCGACCGCCAGCTCCGGCTTCAGCCCGGGCGCCGGTGTGATCACCTCGACGCAGATGCCGTCGCGCTGCACCGACTCCACCACCGGGTACGCGGCGATCTGCCCGGACGGGGACCGCGCGACCAGGGCCGCCAGCTCCCGAACGAAGTCGACCCGCTCCTCGGCGAGCACCGGCGCGCCGGCTGCAAACGCGGGTTCCGCGTCGCTGTCCGACCCGACCGTCCAGACGCCCCTGCCGTCGTAACCGCCGCGGGTCGCCTTGAGCACGACGGGGTAGCCGCCTCCCGCCGCGGCGAACGCCTTCACGGCTGCGGCGTCCTCGACCATGCGGTGCCGCGGCGAGGGCAGGCCTAGCTCGTCGAGGCGACGCCGCATCACCGCCTTGTCCTGGGCATGGCGCAACGCATCGGCGCTAGGGCGGCAGACGTGACCTGCGGCGACCAGTGCACGCAGGTGCTCGGTCGGCACGTGCTCATGGTCGAAGGTGATCACGTCGCACCCCTGGACCGCCCGGCGCAGCGCGCTCAGGTCGCGATAGTCCGCCACGACCGGGTCGCGCACCACCTGAGCAGCCGACGCGTACGGCTCGTCGGTCACCAACCGCACCAGGACGCCGAGCCCGATCGCTGCCTGCGCCATCATGCGCGCCAGCTGACCAGCCCCCACCACCGCCACCGTGGGAGCGTCGAGGCCGCGGGCGGACGCCACCTCCGCCGGGGTCGCCGTGGTCACCGCGTCAGCGTATCGGCCGGTCCGGCCGGGCCTCGGACGGTAACCTGCGGTCAGTGTCGACCTCCACGACGACGCACCGCCACCGGCTGGTGCACGAGCTGGCTCCATTCGCCGTCATCGGTGGCATCGGCTACCTCGTGGACGTCAGCGCCTTCAACCTGCTGCGCTTCGCCGGTGACCCCGGCCTGCTCGAGGGCAAACCGCTCACCGCCAAGGCGCTGTCGGTGACCCTGGCCACCGTCGTCACCTATCTCGGCAACCGGCACTGGACGTGGCGGGACGGGCACTGGAGCGGCTTCCGCCGTGAGTACGTGGTGTTCTTCGGGCTCAACGCGGTCGGCCTGGCGATCGCGCTCGGCTGCCTGGCGACGTCACACTATGTGCTCGGCCTCACCAGCGCGTTGGCCGACAACGTCTCGGCCAACGGCGTCGGGCTGGCGCTCGGCACCGCCTTCCGCTTCTGGGCCTATCCACGGTACGTCTTCCGCGGCGCCCCCTGATCCGGCACCGGCTCGTCAGCGCAGCTGGCTCCCGCCCAGGCTGGTGCCGTCGTCGTCGCGTCCGTCCTCTCGGGTAAAGACCAGGTCGGTGATCGTGCGGTGCATCTCCTCGATGCGCGGCACGTCGTGGAGGACCAGGCCGCCCTGCTCGCTGGCGTCGTGCACGACGAGCGTCCCGCACCCGAGCATCCGGTCGGTCAGGTTCTTCTCGAACGACACGTCATTGATGCGCTGCAGCGGGATGACCCGGCCGGACCGGGTCAGGATCCCGGTCTGGGCGATCAGTCGGCGGTTGGTCACGGTGTACGTCGAGCTGAGCCAACGGATGAACGGCAGCACGGTGAGGAACACGATCAGCAGCGCCGCCACGACGAGGACCGCGATGCGCAGGTAGCGACCGGTGTCGCCGTCGGGCGCCACCGCCAACAGGAACCCGGCGACCGCACAGGTCGCCACGAGCACCACCGCCGGCACGAGCAACGCCTTGACATGGGTGCGGACGCTGAGCACAACCTCCTCGCCGTCGGTCATGAACTTGCGTGACACCGCCACGTCCGACCCTCGCTTTCCGCTCGGCAGCCCGGGCCGATCGTGTCACGATCCGCTGCGCAGGTGTACGACATCGCCGGCGCCGACCGCCCGCGTCGTCTCACCGGTGTCGACGCGCAGCCGTCCGGCGGCGTCGATCCCCGTGGCCCGCCCGACGACCGATGCGCCGTCGGGCAGTGAGACCGCCACGTCTCGGCCGAGCGTCCCGCAGCCGCGCTCGTACGCCGCTCGCAGACCCTTCGACGCGTCGCCAGCGGCGCCGCGCCACGTCGCGTAGCCGTCGCCGAGGCGGGAGAGGATGTCGACCAGCAGCGTGGTGCGGTCGAGCGGATGCGGGCTGGCCAAGCAGAGTGAGGTCGCCTCCGGCACCGGCAGCTCGTGGCTGTCGAGCCAGACATTGACGCCGATGCCCACCACGGCTGCCGGGCCGTCAGGGGTGTCGACGCGTTCGACGAGGATCCCCGCGACCTTGCGGTCCTCGATGAGCACGTCGTTGGGCCATTTCAGCCGGGCCGGAACCCGCGCGACAGCGGTCAGCGACCGATGAACCGCGACCCCGGTGAGCAACGGGAGCCACGGCCAGTGGACGGCAGTGACGTCGACCGGTCGCAGCAGGGCCGAGACAGTCAGGCCCGTGCGGGCCGTAGCCTGCCAGCTGCGTCCCAGACGGCCTCGCCCGGCGACCTGGTGCTCCGCGGCCACCACGAGGCCCTCCGGGGCGCCATGGCGAGCTGCTTTCGCGACGTCGGCGTTGGTGCTCAGCGTCTGCTCCACCACCTCCACCCGGGTCCACACCGACCCGACCCCGATCAGGTCCCGCTGCAGCCGCACCGCGTCCAGCGCCTCGCGAAGCGGATGTTTAGGGGTGGCGGCTGTCATCGCGACCGCAGACCCTAACCATCCGGCGGAGTGCGCGAGGCGCGGGGCAGGCTGTAAAGCGGACGGGCAACGAACAGGGCGGCCACGACCACCAGGCCGCCCACGATCCACAGGCCGAGCCGAAGTCCGCCGCCTGCAGGTGTGTACGAGACCACCAGCTCACCGAACAGGCCCGCCGGGATGACGACGGAGACGAACACGTCCGCGACCGGGTCGACGTCCAGCGGAACACCACCGAGCGTGGCTGTGTAGCCGGGGAAGTAGATGTCCCGGAACACCAGCCGGGTCTCCGTGTGACCGGCGTCCACCCGGTAGCTCTGCTGCGCGTTCTGCAGGTCGAGCGGGGACACAGCGGCCGGCCCGTCCACCTCGGTGATCCGCCCGACCACCGACAGCTCGTCGGTGCGCTGGTAGACGGTGACGTCCTTCACCCGCTCGGACAGCTCCCACTCCGGTCCGGCCGCCCGCCGCCAGGCTCGGGTGAGCGGGCCGGGTGCGACCTGCACCTGCTCGACGCCCAGCAGGTCGATCCAGGTGCGCCCGGTGGTGGGCTCGGTCTCGGTGAGGCGCTCCGCGACCGCTGGACAGCCGTCGCCGTACCAGCCTATGCAGAGCCGCTCGTTGAAGAACCGCTGACCGACGGAGGACACGCCGTTGAGCGGCCGGTACGACTCGCTCAGGCGGGTGAAGCCGTACCCGATGCCGTTGCGGTACAGCTGCTGGCGGACCTCGATGCTCTCGACGTCGTCGTCGAAGAGCGTCAGCGTCGGCACCCCGCCAACCACCCCCGGACCGGCCGTCGGGGCGGGGTCGGTCAGGCCATGGTTGTAGCCGGCGGGATATGGGTACGTGTGCACGACCCATCCGGTCAGCAGCACGGTGGTCACCAGCGCGAAGCCGGCCGGCAGCGAGGCGGCCCGCCCCATCGCGGCCCATCGCCCGCCGGGTCCGACCAGGTGGAACAGCCCGACCAGCGCAACGACACACCCGAGCACCAGCGCCGCACTGACCAGGACGGGCGACGACGTCGGCAGCTGGCCCCAGGCCAGGAACCCCGTGGCCACGGCGGTCGAGACGGCTCCGACCACCCGGCCCCGCGTCCAGCGCGCCGGACTGTGGACGTACGCGACGACCACCAGGACGACGACACAGAGCTGGAAGCCCTCAAGGTTGCGCAGGCCCTGCCGCAGCGGACCCAGCAGCATCGGCATCTGCGTCATGAGAGCCGAGAGCAGGGTGGCGATGCCGGCGCTCAGCACGCCGGGGACGCGCCAGGTGTCCCGGGACCAGGCCACGCCCCACACCAGCACGGCGATGAACCAGCCGACGAAGAAGACCGGTGCCCCGGGGCTCTCGCCGGGGACGGTGACGTACATCGAGTGCGTCGGGGACGCGACGCTCAGCAGGTCGGCGAGGTTGGGCCGCCAGCGGCCGTCGTCGGCGATCGCGGTGGTGCGGACCGTGTACTCGTACGCCATCAACATCGGCACTGCGACGGTCGCCCCCGCGAGCGCTCCTCCCAACGCGGCCAGCACGCGGCTGACGAGCGAGCGGAGCCAGAGCCGCGACTCGTCGGCACCTCGGTCGCGTGGCCGCCGGAGGACCTCCTCCGCGACCAGGCCGATGCCGATGAAGGCGACGGCCAACCAGGTGAACGGCCAGCCGGTCGCCACCAGCAGGTAGCCGAAGACAGCAAGCCCCGCGAGCGACCACCGGCTCCCCCGGCGGCCGTACCAGGACCGCCACCACCACGGGATCCACACCAGGCTGCCCATCGCCGAGATCCAGCTGGGCGCGAGCTGGTAGAGCGTGTAGCCGGCGAGGGCGACGCCGACCGCACCCGCGGCCGCCCACCACCCCGGCACCCGGAGCCGAAGCAGCAGCGCACACATGCCGGCGCACAGCACCGCGAGGAGCGTGACCGACCACAGTGTCGCCGCCAGCAGCAGGTTGTCGATGCGGCTCAGTGCCATGGCGAGTAGGAGCTGGAACGGGTCGTAGAGGCCGTACTGCAGGTTGAGCGCGTAGTTGCCGGCGGCGGCCAGGTCGGGGTCGATGACGGGGAACTCGCCGTCGAGCAGCCGTCGCCCGATGTCGCGCATCGCCGGAAGGAACATGGCCTGCTTGTCGCCGCTGAGGAAGAACCGGGGCTCGACAAGACGCACCAGGCCGATCGCGACGCCGAGACCGACCAGCGAGACGCCGACCCAGCGGCCGGTCGGGCCATCGGGGAGCTCACGATCGGCGGGCTGCGGCGCGGTCCGTGTCTCGACGACGCGTCCCCCAGCACGCTCGGAGACCTGCTGAACCCCCATCACGCCGAGGATAATGGGCGACGCCCAACAGCCGCCGGATGCGAGCCGCCGCGCGGCTACCCTCGTGACCGTGACATCTCCTGGCGCGCAGGACCCGCTGGCGACCGAGGTCCCCGACGACATCGACGTCCACACGACGGCCGGCAAGATCGCCGACCTCGACCGTCGGCTCGACGCGGCGATCCACGCGGGGTCCGAGCGCGCGGTCGAGAAGCAGCATGCCCGCGGCAAGCTCACGGCGCGGGAGCGGGTCGGCCTGTTGCTCGACGAGGGGTCGTTCGTGGAGATCGACGAGCTGGCCCGGCACCGCAGCACCGCCTTCGGGCTCGAGGACAGGCGCCCGTACGGCGACGGTGTGGTGACCGGGTACGGCACCGTCGACGGTCGCCAGGTGTGCGTCTTCGCACAGGACTTCACCGTGTTCGGCGGCAGCCTCGGCGAGGTGTACGGGGAGAAGATCTGCAAGGTCATGGACCTCGCGATGAAAACGGGCTGCCCGGTGGTCGGGATCAACGAGGGCGCCGGCGCCCGGATCCAGGAGGGTGTCGTCTCGCTCGGGCTCTACGGTGAGATCTTCCGGCGCAACGTGCACGCCTCCGGGGTGATCCCTCAGATCTCGCTGATCATGGGCGCCTGCGCCGGCGGCCACGTGTACTCCCCCGCGGTCACCGACTTCACGGTGATGGTCGACCAGACCTCGCACATGTTCATCACCGGTCCGGACGTCATCAAGACCGTCACCGGGGAGGACGTCACGTTCGAGGAGCTGGGCGGCGCCCGCTCGCACAACACCAAGAGCGGCAACGCGCACTACATGGGCGCCGACGAGGCGGACGCGATCGACTACGTGAAGGCGCTGCTGGGCTACCTGCCGAGCAACAACCTCGACGGGCCTCCGACGTACGAGTGCCTGGCCGGCCTCGAGGTCACCGACACCGACCGGGCACTCGACGTCCTGATCCCGGACTCGCCGAACCAGCCGTACGACATCCACATCGCGATCGAGTCGGTGCTCGACGACGCCGAGTTTCTCGAGGTGCATGCGATGTTCGCGCCAAACATCGTGGTCGGTTTCGGCCGGGTCGAGGGTTGCAGCGTCGGCGTCGTCGCCAACCAGCCGATGCAGTACGCCGGGACGCTCGACATCGACGCCAGCGAGAAGGCGGCGCGCTTCGTGCGCACCTGCGACGCGTTCAACGTGCCTGTGCTGACGTTCGTCGACGTCCCGGGGTTCCTGCCGGGCACCGACCAGGAGTGGAACGGCATCATCCGCCGGGGCGCCAAGCTGATCTACGCCTACGCCGAGGCGACCGTCCCCTTGGTCACGGTCATCACCCGCAAGGCCTACGGAGGCGCGTACGACGTGATGGGGTCCAAGCACCTCGGCGCAGACGTCAACCTCGCCTGGCCCACCGCCCAGATCGCGGTGATGGGGGCGCAGGGCGCGGTCAACATCCTGTACCGCGGTGAGCTCGCGGAGGCGGCGGACCCGGAGGCTCGCCGCGCCGAGCTCATCGTGGAGTACGAGGACACGCTGGCCAACCCCTACGTCGCCGCCGAGCGCGGCTACGTCGATGCGGTCATCGCGCCGCACGAGACGCGA
>Ga0136612_10000088_pt1 | contig 22048 bp, 22 predicted proteins | sample AntDryUQ224A2306_2_FD_106644 | JGI IMG/M metagenome (GOLD analysis project Ga0136612, IMG submission 106644) | Polar desert sand microbial communities from Dry Valleys, Antarctica - metaG UQ224A (23.06) | ecosystem: Environmental > Terrestrial > Soil > Desert | place: Antarctica: Dry Valley... | reverse complement strand
GGCCATGGTCTCGCGCGACATCGACCTGGTTCGACTCACCGGCGGCCGTCTGCACTTCCTGCACCTCTCCACTGCACGCTCCATCGAGCTGGTGGCCGCGGCCCGCCGGGAGGGGCTAGCCGTGACTTGCGAAGTCGCGCCTCACCATCTGGTGCTTACCGACGAAGCAGTGAGCGGCTTCGACCCCGTGTTCAAGGTGAATCCGCCCTTGAGACCTGCCGCCGATGTAGAGCGCCTCCGCGCCGCGCTGACCGAAGGGCTGGTCGACGCCGTGGCCACCGACCACGCCCCCCACGCACCCCAAGCCAAGGAAGCCCCCTCCGCCGAAGCCCCCCCGGGAATGTTGGGCCTCGAGACCTGCCTGCCGGTGGTGCTCGAGGCTCTAGACCCGGGGAGGTCGGGAGACTCCCTGGACATCGCCGCAAGGGCGCTCTGCCTCCTCTCTTGGCAGCCAGCCCGCATCGCCGGTATGGGCAGCCAGGGGCTGACTCTCGAGGCAGGCAACCCGGCGAACATCTGCGTATTCGACCCCGCCGAGCAGTGGGTAGTGGATCCGGTGGCGCTGGCCAGCCCGGCGCGCAACACGCCTTATGGGGGACGGAAACTCCAGGGGCGGGCCCGCCACACCATCTACCGGGGAGAACCCGTAGTGATCTCTGGCGAGGCCCGCCGATGACCGAGGCGTGGCTGGTACTGGCCGACGGTGAAGCCTTCGAGGGAGCCCTCATCGGCGCCGAGCCGGAGGGGGGCATGGTGGGCGGAGAGGTCGTCTTCAACACCGTCATGTCCGGCTACCAGGAGGTGGTCACCGACCCTTCCTATGCCGGTCAGATCATCACCTTCACCTGCCCGCACATCGGCAACTACGGGGCAAACCCCGAAGACGACGAAAGTGCCCAGCCCGCCTGCCGAGGGGTGATCGTGAGGGACCTGGCCCGCCGACCCTCCAACTGGCGCTCCGCCGAGGATCTCGACTCCTTCCTGAAGCGGCACAACCTGTCCGGCCTGACTGAGGTCGACACCCGTCGCCTCACCCGGCACATCCGCGAAGCGGGTGCCATGCCCGGGGTCTTCGGCACGGCCTCGCTACCAGATCTAGCCGAGGCCGCCAGTGCCCTCCCGCCAACTGACGGCGTCGACCTTGTCGCTCAAGTCACCACCGGATCGCCGTATCTGGTCGAAGGCACTGGGCCCCGCCGGATCGTGGCCTACGACTTCGGGATCAAGACAACGATCCTGCGATACCTTTCGACCCTGGGTGAGGTTGAGGTCGTCCCGGCCTCCACCCCGGCCGCTGATGTTCTGGCCCGTAAGCCCGACGGCGTCTTCCTCTCCAACGGCCCGGGCGACCCGGCCGCGGTGGCCGGCGCGACCGAGAACGTGCGGTCACTCCTGGGGGAGGTTCCGGTGTTCGGTATCTGCCTCGGCCACCAACTGCTCGGTAGAGCGCTCGGGGCCACGACCTACAAGCTGCCCTTCGGCCACCACGGGGGGAACCATCCCGTGCGCCGCCTCGCCAATGCGGCCGTGGAGATCACCAGTCAGAACCACAACTACGCCGTCGAGGGGGATTCGTTGGAGGCGGCCGACATCACCCATGTCAATCTCAATGATGGGGTCGTGGAGGGTCTGCGCTGCCGCGACGTTCCCGCCTTCAGCGTCCAGTACCACCCAGAGGCCGGCCCGGGACCTCACGACGCCCGCTACCTGTTCGCCGAGTTCGATGAGCTGATGGAGGCGGGCACCTGATGCCCCGACGCACCGACATCGAATCCGTCCTCGTAATCGGATCGGGTCCGATCGTCATCGGCCAGGCTTGCGAGTTCGACTATTCCGGGACCCAGGCCTGCCGAGTCCTGCGCCAAGAGGGCCTCCGAGTGATCCTGGCCAACTCGAACCCGGCGACGATCATGACGGACCCGGAGTTGGCCGACCGGACCTATGTGGAGCCCCTCGACGTCGACGTGCTGGCCGCCATCGTTGAGCGGGAACGGCCGGATGCAGTGCTGCCCACCCTGGGAGGCCAGACCGGATTGAACCTGGCCATGGGTCTGGTGGAAAACGGCATCCTCGACAAGCTCGGGGTCGAACTCATCGGCGCCGACGCTTTGGCCATTCGCACTGCAGAGAACCGGGAGCTTTTCAAGGCAGCCATGACCGAGATCGGCCTGGCCGTTCCGTCCTCCGGGTTCGCTTACTCGGTGGACGAGGCGCTGGCCGTGGCTGACGACATCGGCTATCCGGTGATCATCCGCCCGTCCTTCATCCTCGGGGGCAGAGGCACGGGCATCGCTGCGACCCGCGAAGACTTGACGCGTCTGGCCGCTGAAGGGGTGGCTGCCAGCCCCACGGGCGAGGTTCTGGTCGAGCGCTCCATCGCCGGCTGGAAGGAATACGAGCTCGAGGTCATGCGAGACCGGGCCGACAACTGCGTGGTGGTCTGCTCCATCGAGAACCTCGACCCGATGGGAGTTCACACCGGGGACTCGATCACGGTGGCCCCAGCGCAGACGCTGTCGGACCTCGAATACCAGGCGATGCGCGATGCCGCCTTCGCCTGCATCCGGCGAATAGGTGTCGACACCGGGGGATCCAACATCCAGTTCGCCTTGAATCCGGAGTCGGGCGAGATGGTGGTGATCGAGATGAACCCCCGGGTCAGTCGGTCGAGCGCCCTGGCCTCCAAGGCCACCGGCTTCCCCATCGCCAAGATCGCTGCCCGACTGGCCATCGGCTACACGCTCGATGAGATTCCCAACGACATCACCCGGATGACCCCGGCCTGCTTCGAGCCGACCATTGACTACGTCGTGGTCAAAGTGCCGCGGTGGGCTTTCGAAAAGTTGCCCGGAACTCCTGCAGTGCTCGGTACCCGCATGCAGAGCGTGGGGGAGGCCATGGCCATTGGCAGGACTTTCCCCGAAGCCATGCAGAAGGCTCTTCGCTCCCTCGAACACGGACGGCTGGGCCTCAACTGCGATCCGGGTGAGGTGGCCACCGACCATCTCGACGACGCCGAACTAGTGCGAGCCGCCGCTCTGGCCACTCCCGACCGACCCTTTCAGCTCGAAGCCGCTCTCCGCCGGGGTCTCGGGGTCGACCGCTTGCACCAGGCCACCGCCGTCGACCCGTGGTTTCTCGACCAGATCGAACGGGTCAGCCTCGAGCGGGCCCAACTGACGGACAAGGGCCTGGCGGGAATGGCTCGAGCCGACTGGCGCCGAGCCAAGCGCCTCGGCTTCGCCGACGCGCAGCTCGCTTACCTCTGGGAGGTGACGACGGGGGAGGTGCGAACCGCACGGGAGGCCGCCGGCGTGCTGCCCACCTTCAAGACGGTCGACACCTGCTCCGCCGAGTTTGCGGCCAGCACCCCGTACCACTACTCCACATGGGAGGACGAGGACGAGGTCGCCTACTCCGGCCGGCCCCGGATCCTCATCCTCGGTTCGGGTCCCAACCGCATCGGTCAGGGCATCGAGTTCGACTACTGCTGCGTTCACGCCGCTCTGGCTCTTCGCGAGGCGGGATACGAGACCATCATGTTGAACTGCAACCCAGAGACGGTCTCCACCGACTACGACACCGCTGATCGCCTCTACTTCGAACCCCTCACCGAGGAAGACCTTCTCAACGTGATTGCCGCCGAGTCGGCGGCCGGGGATTTCCGGGGGGTGATTGTCTCCCTGGGTGGGCAGACGCCCCTGAAGCTGGCCGCCGGTCTCCCGCGGGAGATGGTGCTCGGCACTTCGCCGGCCTCCATCGACGCCGCCGAGGATCGGGAACGCTGGAGCGCTCTATGCGCCCGTCTGGAGATCCCGCAGCCGGCCGGCGGCACGGCCGTCGACTTGCAAGAGGCACTGGCCATTGTCGGGCGGATCGGCTATCCCGCTCTTGTCCGACCGAGCTACGTGCTCGGGGGCCGCGCCATGGAGATCGTGTACGACGACTCCGACCTGGAGCGAGCCATGGCCGAACTGGCCGGATTCGGGAGCCTGGGCCGAGAGGGGGGATTGTCGGCGGAAAGGCCGGTCCTCGTCGACCGCTTTCTTGAGGATGCCGTCGAAGTCGATGTCGATGCGGTGCGCGATGCCACCGGCGAGGTGCTGATCGGCGGGATCATGGAGCACGTCGAGGAAGCTGGCGTCCACTCCGGCGACAGCGCCTGCGCCATCCCTCCCCCCACCCTCGGAGCGGAGGTGCTGAAGGTCATCGAGACCTACGTGCGCTCCATCGCCGAGGCCTTGGAGGTGTGCGGCCTGCTGAACGTTCAGTTCGCCGTAAAGGGCTCACAGGTATTTGTGATCGAAGCCAACCCCCGGGCCAGTCGTACCGTTCCATTCGTGTCGAAGGCCACCGGGGTGCCTCTGGCAAAGGTGGCGGCTCGGGTCATGGCCGGCGAGTCCCTGGCGTCACTTAGAGACCTGGGGGTGTGCCCGCCCCCCAGCACTGGAGGCCACGTCAGCGTCAAAGAGGCGGTGCTCCCCTTCGACCGCTTCCCCGAGATCGACACCATCCTCGGGCCGGAGATGCGCTCCACCGGTGAGGTGATGGGGATCGATTCCACCTTCGGTTTGGCCTTTGCCAAGAGCCAGCTCGCCGCCGGCAACCGACTACCGGATTCCGGGAGGGTGTTCTTCTCACTGGCCGACCGTGACAAGGAAGGAGGAGTTCTGGCTGCTGCCCGCTTCCACGATCTCGGGTTCGCCCTCGCCGCCACCTCGGGTACGGCTGAGTTTCTGGAGAGCCGGGGCGTTCCGGTGGAGACGGTGGTCGGCAAGATCGGCGACGAGGTGAGCGGCCACCGCGATGCGGTCGAACTCATCGCCAGCGGGGAGGTTCAACTCGTGGTCAACACGCCTCGCGGCCGGGGGCCCCGGGCCGACGGGGATCACATCCGGCGGGCGGCGGCCTTCTCCAGCGTGCCCTGCCTAACCACCGTCGCCGCTGCCCGCGCCGCGGCCGCAGGAGTGGGCGACCGGTCGGTGACGAAGTTCGAGGTGCGGTCGCTTCAGGAGATCCTGGCAGTCGACCAGCTGAGGCTGGAGATCTAAGGGTGGCGAAGTGGACCTGACCACGACGGTCGGCTCGGTCACCCTCCGAAACCCGATCCTCACGGCTGCCGGCACGACAGGTCATGCCGACGAACTCAGCCGCTACATGGACTTCAACCGCCTCGGTGGAGTGGTAGCCAAGTCGCTCTCGCCACAGCCTTGGCCGGGGAACCCCGCTCCCCGTCTGCATCCGCTGCCGGGTGGCGGAATGCTCAACAGCGTGGGGCTTCAGAATCCTGGCGTGGCGGCCTGGTTGGCCGACGACCTGCCTCGGTTGCGCCGAGCCGGTGCGACGGTCATCGGGGGAATCTGGGGTGGTACGGCTGAGGAGTACGCCCAAGCTGCGGCGGCCCTTCACGGGGCGACGTCGCTGATAGCGGCACTTGAGGTGAACCTCAGTTGCCCGAACCTGGGGTCGCCCTCAGGGCCGCCAACCGGATCTCCAGTTGCCTCGGGCCGGCACGAGATGTTTGCCTCCACCGCCAGTGGGACGGCCGCCGTCGTCGCCGGAAGCACCGGGGAGGTGCCTCTCTGGGCGAAGCTGAGCGCCGCCGTCTCCGATCTTCCGGCCGTGGCCGCGGCTGCTCTCGACGCCGGGGCGGAGGCGGTGACGCTGATCAACACCATGCCGGCCATGGCCATCGACTTGGAGAAGCGCCGCCCGGTCCTCGGCGGGGGTGGGGGAGGTATGTCGGGCCCGCCTCTGCACCCGGTGGCTGTCCGCGCCGTCTGGGAATGCCGTCGTGCTCTGGGCCCCGTGCCGATCGTGGCCGCCGGCGGCGTGAGCACTGGCGCCGACGCAGTGGAACTCCTCATGGCCGGTGCATCGGCCGTCCAGGTGGGTACGGCCACCTTCCGGGAGCCGGCAGCCGCGCTGAGGGTGCTCGACGAGATTGAAGGATGGTGCGAGCGCCACGGCGTCACATCGGTATCCGACCTCGTGGGCGCGGCCCACTGATGCCTCGTGAGAGCAGCCCATTGATATCGCGCTCTTGGCCCCTCCGGCGTCGACTTGCCTTGGCTCTGGATGTCGACAGCGAGACCAAGGCACTCGCACTCGCCAACGAGCTTGCTGAGTGGTTCGGCGTGGCGAAGGTGGGCTACGAGCTCTATGCCGCGGCTGGGCCGGGAGTGGTGGAGAAGCTCAAGTTGCTCGATCTTGAGGTTTTCCTTGATCTCAAGCTTCACGACATCCCGACGACGGTCGGCAAGGGGGCGACGGTGCTCGGCCGCTTGGGTCTCGGCTATCTCAACTTCCACGCCGCCGGTGGCGACGCGATGCTGCGCGCCGGGGTGGAGGGTCTCGCCGCCGGCGCAGATTCGGCGGGTGTTTCCCGCGCGTTGGCCCTAGCCGTCACCGTCCTCACCAGCGATCCGCCCGACCCGGCCGTCCTGGCGGATCGGGTAGACATCGCCAGAGGGGCCGGATGCGACGGAGTGGTGTGCGGAGCACCCGATCTGGCTGCGGTAAGAGAGCGGTTTCCCGACGCGGTGACCATGGTTCCGGGGATCCGAGCGGCCTCAGCGGGGAGCGACGATCAGGTGCGGATCGCCACGCCGTTCGAGGCGCTGAGCGGTGGGGCGGACGTGATTGTTGTTGGTCGTACGGTCACCGCCGCCCCCGACCGAGGGGCCGCCGCTCGGGAGCTTGTCGCATCGCTATCCCGACTTGGCTAACTTCGCCCCATGCCCCTGCCCCCCTCGCTTTCACCCGAGCAACGTCAGGCTGCCCTGAAGAAGGCGGCTGCTGCCCGGCGGCTGCGAGCGGAGATCAAGGACAAGTTGAAAATGGGCTCGGTCAGCCTTCGTGAGGTAATCGACCAAGGCGACTCCGACGAGATGGTGGGCAAGATGAAGGTGCTCTCTCTCCTCGAGTCCCTGCCCGGGCTGGGCAAGGTCAAGGCCCGCCGTCTTCTCGAAGAGCTGGAGATCAGCGAGAGTCGGCGGATCCAGGGCTTGGGCCGCAAACAGCGCGAAGCCCTCCTCACCAAACTCGGCTGATCCAAGCTCCACTGAAGCGATGAAGTGGTAGGCCGGTTGTGGTGATTGTCATCTGCGGCCCAGGTGGAGTGGGCAAGGGCACGGTGGTGGCTGAGCTGTTGCGGCGTGACGACAATCTTTGGCTGAGCCGGTCGTGGACTACCCGGGCCCGGCGACCCGGCGAGGCGCCCGATGCCTACGTTTTCGTCGACCGCCAATCCTTCGAGCGGGCGGCAGCAGAGGGGCGATTTCTGGAATGGGCGGGGAGGACCCTCGGCAATCTTTACGGCACCCCGGTGCCCGACCCCGGCCAGGGCCAGGACGTCCTCTTGGAGATAGACGTGGCCGGAGCCGAACAGATCAGGCAGAAGGATTCCGGAGCCCTGATCGTGATGTTGCTACCGCCTTCTGTGGAAGAGCAGCGTCGCCGCCTAACCGGGCGAGGAGACACCTCCGAGGCAGTCGAGGCGCGCATCGCGGTGTCGATCGAAGAGGAAGTCAAGGGCCGTGGGCTGGCCGGCGCAGTGGTCTATAACCACCAAGTCGAACAGGCCGTCGACGAGATCGTCGAGCTGATTGACGGCCGCCGAGCGGGCCGGGGCGAGGCGGGACGGTAGAGAGGCGACCGACAGCTAGGATCGGATGTTCTTTCCGATCAACCCGGAGGTCCCCCCTGATGGCCGAGCGTCGCTCGTCGATGATGTACCCGCCCGTGGAGACACTGCTCAAGCAGGTCGACTCTCGCTTCACGCTCGTGACTCTGGCCGCCAAGCGGGGACGGCAGATCAACAGCTACTTCAAGGGTCTGGGCGAGGGCATCGGGGCGGTCGTACCCCCCCAGGTTGCCTCGACCTCGCGTAAGCCGCTGTCGATTGCTCTCGAAGAGGTGGCCGCCGAGAAGCTTGAGTACCGGCGCATCGACCGCAGCGTCGAGGAGCCCGCGGCCGGCGACGAAGCCGAAGAGGGCGGCGCAGAGGCAGGCACCGACGCGGGGGAGCCCGACAAGCAGGCCTGATCTCCAGGCCGTCGGGGTGGGAACATGACCTCGCCACTCACCGGCCGAAAGGTCGTCCTCGGCGTATCCGGTGGTATAGCCGCCTACAAGGCGGTCGAGCTCTGCCGTTTGCTGATGGATGCCGGTGCCCATGTCGTGCCCGTCCTCACCGAGGCGGCCACCCGGTTCGTTGGCCCGGTCACCTTCTCCGCCTTGGCTTCAGAGCGTGCCCGCGTATCGCTCTACGACGATCCGGATCCCATCCCTCACACCCGGCTCGGCCAGTCGGCTGATCTGGTGGTGGTCGCTCCGGCGACGGCGCGCGTCATCGGCGCCTACGCCCACGGGATATCCGACGACATTCTCACCGCCACTCTCCTTGCCACCGAGGCCCCGGTCGTGCTCTGTCCCGCAATGCACACCGAGATGTGGGAGCAGGCTTCCACCCAAGAGAACCTGGCCGTCCTGTTCGACAGGGGAGCCCAGATCGTTCAGCCCGGCGCCGGGCGACTGGCGGGGGGCGACCACGGCAAGGGTCGGATGGCCGAGCCGGTCGAGATCTTTGAGGCGGCCATCGCTGCGCTCACTCCCAAGAGCCTCGAAGGTCGACGGGTTCTGGTCACTGCGGGCGGAACACGGGAGCCGATCGACGCGGTGCGGTTCATCGCTAATCGTTCGTCAGGAAAGCAGGGCACGGCGATCGCCGTCGAGGCCGCGGCCCGTGGCGCCCAGGTGACCTTGGTGACCACCGTCGGCTTGGCGGTGCCTTCCTCCATCGAGGTTGTGCGGGTGGACACCGCCTTCGAGATGCAAGGCGCGGTAGTGCCGCGGGCTCGCGACTCGGATGTGGTGGTCATGGCGGCTGCGGTCGCCGACCAACGGCCGGTCGCGCCATCAGGAACCAAGACCAAAAAGGATCAAGCCCCCGGGTCAATTTCGCTTCAGCCGACTCACGACTTTCTGATCGACCTGGGAGAGTCCAAACCTGCCGGGCAAGTCCTGGTGGGCTTCGCGGCGGAGACTGGGTCGGTGGTCGAAAACGCGGCCGAGAAGCTGCGTCGAAAGCACCTCGACCTGATCGTTGCCAATGACGTGAGCGGTGAAGGCATGGGCTTCGACCACGACACAAATTCCGTCACGATCCTCAGCGCTGACGGTTCCACCACCACGGTGGCGCTTGACTCAAAACGACGTATCGCCGCCGCCGTCCTGGATGCGGTGACAACATGCCTCGACCGAGTGCCCGCCCAGCGCGGGGTATGACCAGTCCGCGTGGGAAATGAAAGGAATCGACCAGCCGTCATGAGCCAACGCACCCTGTTCACATCGGAGAGCGTCACCGAGGGCCATCCAGACAAGATGGCCGACCAAGTCTCCGACGCCATTCTCGACGCCATCCTCGAGCAGGACCCCTACGGGCGGGTGGCGTGCGAGACGATGTTGACCACCGGTCTCGTCATCGTGGCCGGCGAGATCACCACCGAGGCGTACGTGGACATCCCTCGTATCGCCCGCCAGACGATTTGTGACATCGGCTACGACCGGGAGTCGTTCGGGTTCGACGGCAACACCTGCGGGGTGATCACCGCGATCGACGAACAGTCTCGCGACATCGCACAGGGCGTCGACGATGCGCTGGAGCACCGCGTCGGTTCTCCGGGCGGCGCCGGTGCGGTCGGAGCCGGCGACCTGGACCTCCAGGGTGCCGGCGACCAGGGGATGATGTTCGGCTTCGCCTGCGACGAGACCCCCGATCTCATGCCGCTGCCCATCTGGCTGGCTCACCGGATGGCGGAACGCATGGCCGAGGTGCGCAAGGCCGGAGTGCTTCCCTACCTCCGGCCCGATGGCAAGACCCAGGTGACGGTGGTCTACGAGGACGGACGGCCCAAAGCCATCGACACCGTGCTCATCTCCACCCAGCACGAGCCCGGTCTGGACATGGAAGGCACCCTCACTCCCGACCTGCGCGAGCACGTGATTACCCCCATACTTCCGGCGAATCTGGTCGAGGGCGGCTATCGGGTTCTGGCCAACCCGACCGGCAAGTTCGAACTGGGTGGCCCACACGCCGACACCGGATTGACCGGTCGCAAGATCATCGTGGACACCTACGGCGGAGCCGCCCGGCACGGTGGCGGAGCGTTCTCCGGCAAAGACCCGTCGAAGGTCGACCGGTCCGGGGCCTACGCGGCCCGATGGGTGGCCAAGCACATCGTCGCTGCGGGCGCGGCCCGGCGCTGCGAGCTCCAGGTCGCCTATGCCATCGGCGTGGCCCGACCGGTCTCGGTCCTCATCGACACTTTCGGCACCGAAGAGGTCGATCCCGCCAAGATCTCGGAAGCCATCAGCGAGCTGTTCGACCTCCGACCGGCGGCCATCATCCGTGACCTGGAGCTCCGCCGGCCCATCTACCGCCGGACCGCGGCCTACGGCCACTTCGGCCGCTCCGACAAGGAGCTGAGCTGGGAGCACACCACCCGGCTGGAGGACCTGCGGTCGGCACTGTCCCTCTAGACCCAAGCCCCCGCCCCTCGATGGGCGAGTCGGTTGTTGTGTCGGTGTTGCCGGACGCCCCGGCCATTGACAAAGAGTTCGACTACCTCGTGCCGACCAAGTTCGTCGACGCTGTGGCGGTGGGGACGCGGGTGCGGATCAACCTCCATGGTCGCCGTGTCGGGGGATGGGTCACGGCCGCTGGCGCGCCGATCCCAACGGGGTTCGAGCTCAAGCCGCTGGCCGGGCTGTCAGGGATGGGGCCGCCGAAGGAGATCGTCGATTTGGCGGAATGGGCCGCCTGGAGGTGGGCGGGCCGCCGGGCCCACTTCCTGGCCACAGCCAGCCCCCTCCGGGTCGTACGGGAGGCGCCGGCGCGTCGCGAACCCCTGACGCCTCCGGAGACCCCCGATGGGGTTCGGGCGGTGCAATCCACTGGAGCCTTCTCCGAGACGCCGAGAGTGGTGCGGGTGCCGCCCGCCGCCGACATCGTGGATTGGGCCCATGCCGCCGGGTTAGCCGGCCTGGGTAGCGGTGGAGCCATCGTCGTCGTGCCCGGGTTGGCCCGAGCTGCGTGGCTGGGGCGTCAGTTGAGAAGCCGAGGCCTGCCGGTGGCGCTGTATCCCGACGAGTGGGCGCTGGCTGCCGCTGGTGAAGTGGTAATTGTCGGCACGAGGACGGCAGCTTGGGCACCTCTAGCCCGAGTGGGCGCGGGTCTCGTGGTGGATTCCCACGATGAGGGACTTCGTGAAGAGAGATCACCGACTTGGGAGGCCGCGGTGGTGCTGGCCGAGCGCTGTCGTCGTGATGGCGGGACGGCGGTTCGGCTTTCGCCTTGTCCGACCCTGGAGGATCTCGAGTGGGGTCGCCTGGTAACGCTCGATCGGGCTGAGGAACACGCGGGGTGGGCAACCGTTGAGGTCGTCGATCGACGAGAGGCTGATCCCCGCGATGGTTTGCTGACCCCCCGGGTGGTAGCCGCCGCGCGCTCCGGGCAACGGGTGGCCTGCGTGATCAATCGAAAGGGCCATGCCGGTCTATTGGTTTGCGCCGCCTGCGAAGCCATCGCCGTGTGTGAGGTCTGTGGCGGGTCGGTTTCTCAGACAAGCGACGGCCAGCTCACCTGTCGCCGCTGTGGTGTTCAGCGACCGCCCATCTGCGCCACCTGTGCGTCGCTGAAGCTCAAGGGTCTGCGTCCCGGTACTTCCCGCTTATCCGAACATCTCGCTGCCCTGGTGGGGTCGCCGGTGCCAGAGCTCAGCGCTGGCACCAACCCGACCGGCCCCAACCCCGCAGAGGCACAGGTGGTGGTGGGCACGGAGGCCGCCCTCCACCGCGCCGGCCGCCGGGACACCGTGATCTTCCTGGACTTCGACCAAGAGCTCCTCGCCCCCCGGCTCAGGGCGGCCGAGCAGGCGATGGCGTTGCTGGCCCGGGCTTCCCGACTGGTCCGCGGCCGGAAAGGGAGGGTGGTGGTGCAGACCCGACAACCCGACCACCCGGTTCTCGAAGCTGCGTCGCAGGCCGACCCCGGCTTGATGGTGGACTCCGAACGGGCCACGCGCCGCGAGTTGGCCCTGCCTCCTTACAGCGCCGTAGCCGAAGTGAGTGGGGCCGGGGCTGAGGAGTTCGTCAGCGGGATGCCAGCCGGGGTGGCGGTGGCCCGATCCGCGGAGGAGCCTCCCCGATGGCTCGTCCGTGCCACGAGCCACGAGGTGCTCTGCGATGCGCTGCGAGCCGCGCCCCGCCCTTCCGGCCGCCTCCGGGTGGAGGTCGACCCCCGCCGAATTTGAACCGAAGGCATCGGCCCGGCCGCCAGCGCCGCCCCTTGTCCTGACTACGGTGGCCCGGCTATGGCGCTGCGCCGGATCCGTACCTACGGCGATCCCGTCCTGACCGAGCCGGCCAAGCCGGTGCAACAGGTCGACCAGGTTCTGCGGCGGCTGGCGGAGGACATGCTCGAGACCATGTACGAGGCGCCGGGCGTCGGGCTGGCCGGTCCCCAAGTAGGAGTACAGCTTCGGATCTTCGTCTACGACGCTGGGGAAGGGCCGCACGTGGTCATCAATCCGGAGCTGAGCGCGCTGGAGGGGGAGTGGGTCTACGACGAGGGGTGCCTGTCGGTTCCCGGCTACTACTGGCCCATCCTTCGTCCTGATCGGGTGCACCTGGAGGGACAGGACCTCGAGGGCAACCAGCTGTCCGTCGACGCCGACGAGTACCTCTCTCGGATTTTTCAGCACGAGACGGATCACCTCGACGGCCGGCTGCTGCTCAGCCGCCTCACCGACGCGCAGCGCAAGCAAGCCTTGCGCGATATTCGTCGCTTCGGCTTCCACCCGCCCGAGGACGGGGAGTGAGGGTCGCCTTCCTCGGCACGCCGGAGTTCGTCGTACCGGTACTCGAGGCTCTCCACGCAAGGCACGAGATCGTTCAGGTCGTCTCCCGGGCTGACCGACGCCGGTCCCGACGCGGCGGGTTGGAGCCCAGCCCAGTGAAGCAGGCTGCGATTGATCTCGGGCTCCCCGTGTCGGCTCGGCCCGCGGATGTGGTGTCGGCCGGAGCTGAGGTCGGGGTAGTCGTCGCTTTCGGGCGAATCATCAAGCCGGACGTTCTCACTTCGGTGCCGATGGTCAACCTTCACTTGTCGTTGTTGCCGCGGTGGCGGGGAGCGGCCCCCGTTCAGCGAGCCATCCTCGCGGGAGACGCCGAGACCGGGGTGAGCCTCATGGAGCTGGATGAAGGTCTCGACACCGGACCGGTTTACGCGCAGGTCCCGACTGAGATCGATCCTTCGGACACCGCAGAGTCGCTCACCCGGCGGCTAATAGACCTCGGACTTCCCCTCCTGGATCACCTTGACGGTGATCGGGGCCGTCCGGTTCCCCAGAGCGGCGAGGCCACTTATGCGGAGAAGATCACCAAGGCCGACCTGCGCTTGGACTGGGATGCCCCGGCTGAGTTGCTGCTCCGGCGGGTTCGAGTGGGTGGCGCCTGGGCTGTGTTCCGGGATCAGCGCCTCGCCGTCATTGGTGCGCAGGTGACACCGGGAACGGGCCTCCCGGGCCAGTTGGAGCGAACCCCGGACGGCATCACCGTGGGAACAGGAGAAGCTGTTCTGGTGATCCAGCGAGTCAAGCCCGAGGGTCGCAACGAGCAGGCCGCCTCCGATTGGTGGAACGGTTCCCGGGTAGCCGCCGGGGAGCGGTTGGAGTGACGGCTTCACCGGCCCGTCGCATAGCTCTCGAGGCTCTGCTCGCCGTGGAAGACGGTGCCTTTGCCAACCTGGTGCTTCCCAAGCTCCTGGCCAGCTCGTCGCTGGAGCGTCGGGATCGCGATCTGGCCACCAACCTGGTCTATGGCGTAACCCGGATGCGGCGAGCGCTGGACTGGCTCATCGCACAGCGAGGCGATCGTGACCTCGAGATTGAGGTCCGCACCATCCTTCGCCTCGGCCTCTTTCAGCTCTTCTTTTTGGAGATGCCTGCCCATGCCGCGGTCTCAGAGTCGGTGGACCTTGCCATTCCCCGGGCACGGGGCTTCATCAACGCCGTCCTTCGCCGGGCGTCCGAGGCTGGCGCGCAATGGCCGGACGAAGCCACGGAGCTCAGCTATCCGGACTGGATCATCGAGCGAATGACCGCAGACCTCGGCCGAGATGATGCATTGGGCGCTCTGGCTCGAATGAACACCCCGCCTCCGGTCTCGAGACGGGAGGACGGCTACTTCCAGGATGTGGCTTCACAGTGGGTTGTCGCTGAGGTGGACGGGGCACTTCCCGAAGGCGGGCTGGTCGTCGACCTCTGCGCAGCACCGGGCGGAAAGGCCACCGGATTGGCGACTCGGGCAGGACTGGTCCTGGCCGCCGATCTCCAGCCCCACCGGGTCGGGTTGGTGGCATCCAACATCCGCCGGACGGGGACACACAACGTGGCAGCGGTTGTCGCCGATGGCCGCCGGCCGCCGGTGCGACTCGAAGTCGCTGAGGTGGTGCTGGTCGATGCCCCCTGCTCTGGGCTTGGAGCACTCCGGCGTAGGCCCGACGCCCGCTGGCGGATCAGGGAGCAGGACGTGAGCGCCTTGGTGGCCCTGCAGAAGTCGCTGCTCGAATCAGCTGCCCGTCTTGTGGCCCCCGGCGGTCTGTTGGCCTACTCGGTTTGCACCATGACGGCCGCGGAAACCGTGGGTGTCGACGACTGGCTGAGCGGTCTCCTGCCCGACTGGAAGGCGGTGGCGCTCGACCCGGCCCGCTGGCGCCCTAGCAGTCGGGGTGGATTGCTCCTTCCGCAAGACCACGACACCGATGCCATGTTCCTCCTGATGCTCCGTCGACCTGCCCAAGGCGCAGGGTCGTGAGGGCTCAGCAGTAGCTTCTGCTGGTGCCGAACCCCCTGCCCCTCCGGGTCGCCCCGTCGATCCTGGCGGCCGACTTCAGCCGCTTGGGTGAGGCGGTCAGAGGGATCGAGACAGCCACCGACATCCTCCACGTCGACGTGATGGACGGCCACTTCGTACCCAACATCAGCATCGGCCCGCCGGTGGTGGCCTCAGTGCGGCGCCAAACGAAGCTTTTCCTCGACTGCCACTTGATGATCTCCGAGCCGGCCAAGTACCTGCCGGCGTTCCAAGAGGCCGGCGCGGACGGATGCACCGTTCACGTCGAGGTCGGAGGCACGGCTGACCTGATCGCCCAGATGCGCTCGCTCGGTCTGGCTCCGGGTCTGGCCGTCAGCCCCGACACGCCTTTCGATGATGTCGCCCCCTTCCTGTCGGATATCGACTTGGTGCTCTTCATGACCGTTCACCCCGGCTTTGGCGGCCAGTCCTTCATGGAAGAGGTCCTGCCGAAGGTGGAGCGAGCTAGGGCGCTCCACGATTCCGGAAGCCACGGAGCTCAGATTCAGGTTGATGGCGGGATCGACGTCGCCACGGCTCCCCGGGCGGCCGCCGCCGGTGCCCATCTGTTCGTGGCAGGGACAGCCGTCTTCGGCCAACCGGATCCCGCAGCCGCGGTGCACCGCATCCGCGAAGCCGCCGAGGCCGCCGCATGACTAATGCGGCCAAGACGGGCACCGCATGACTAATGCGGTCAAGAGGCACCGCATGACACATGCGGCCAAGGTGCTGGTGGTCTCCGATGGAGTTGCATCAGGAGTCCGGGAAGACACCTCCGGCCGGTCCCTGCGCGAATGGCTAACCGCTGGGGGGTTCGAGGTAGTCGAAGCGAGGGTAATTTCGGACGGAGTCGAGTCGGTGGCCGAAGCCTTGCGCGACCTGGCCAACGGCTTTGCCGGACTGATCGTCACCACCGGGGGCACCGGATTCGGGCCCCGGGACCTCACGCCGGAAGCGACCCGTTCAGTGCTGGAGCGGGAGGCCCCTGGACTGGCCGAGGCGGCCCGCGCCGTGAACCCCAAGGGCAGGCTCGGCCGCGGGTTGGCCGGAACGATCGGTCGCGCCCTTGTTGTGAACCTGCCCGGCTCGCCCGGGGGAGCCGTCGAGAGCTTGGAGGCGGTGCTCGACGTGATTCCCCACGCCCTCGACCTTCTCGCCGGCGAAACCAGCCAGCACTGAAGCAGATGGGCAAGTCGACAGATGCCGCCGAGGCGGCGGCTATGAACAGAGCGCTGTCCCTCGCTGCGGGGGTCAGGCGGAGCGCCGCCCCCAACCCGTCGGTGGGTTGTGTGATTCTCGATTCGGCGGGTTCGGCGGTGGGGGAGGGTGCCAGTGCCCCCGTCGGCGGCCCCCACGCAGAGGCAATTGCGCTCGGAATGGCCGGGGAATCGGCCCGCAATGGCACCACAGTGGTAACCCTCGAGCCGTGCTCGCACCAGGGGCGGACCCCCCCTTGCTCTGATGCCCTCATCCGTGCTGGCGTTTCCAAAGTGGTGGTCGCCCTGCTCGACCCTGACCCGCGGGTGAACGGTGCCGGAATTCAGGCCCTCGAGGCTGCGGGGATCGAGGTCGAACTTGGCGTCAAGGCCGAACCCGCCGCTCAGCAGTTGCGCGCCTATCTCCACCACCGCCGGACCGGTCGCCCGTACGTGGTGCTGAAGCTGGCTGCCACCCTCGACGGTCGGATCGCCGCCCCGGACGGATCCAGTCGCTGGATCACCGGCGACGAGGCTCGGGCCGACGGCCATCGCCTGCGCGCCGACAGCGACGCCGTGCTTGTGGGAGCCGGCACCGTGAGAGCCGACGACCCCGAACTCACGGTACGGGTCGGAGATGGCCCCGATCCGATGAGGATCGTGCTCGGAACCGCCCCCGAGGGCGCAAGGGTTCAGCCTGCGGTGGAACTGTACGGCACGCCTGAAGCAGTCCTGAGGGAGCTTTCCGGCAAGGGAATCCTGCAGCTCTTGATCGAAGGAGGTGCGTCGGTGGCCGCCCAGTTCCACCGAGCCGGCCTGGTCGACCGTTACGTGCTCTATCTGGCACCGGCCCTTCTGGGTGGGGAGGGTGGAACCCCGCTGATGACCGGACCGGGAGCCGAAACCATGGCCGAGATCTGGCGCGGTCGGTTCGACGCCGTGGAGCGCTTGGGCGAAGATCTACGCATCGAAATCGTGTCTACTTCGCCGACTGCCCCTGGCCCAACTGACACCGGCCCAACTGACACTGGCCCAACTGACACTGACCCGAGCAACAGCTGATGTTCACCGGGATTGTCGAGGAACTCGGCCAGGTCATCGCCCATGACGATGCAGGGGCCTTGCGCATCTCCGCCGACGAGGTGCTCGCCGGTCTCGACATCGGTGATTCGGTCGCGGTGAACGGGTGCTGTCTTACGGCCACCGAGGTGGCAGACGGAACGTTCAGTGCCACCGCCGTGCCGGAGACGCTGGCGCGTACCAACCTGGGCGGCCTGCGGCCCGGCGATCGGGTCAATCTGGAGCGGCCCCTTCGCCTCAATGGCCGGCTGGATGGCCACATGGTGCAAGGACACGTTGATGGCACCGGCACAGTGGTCAGAGCCGCGCCCGACCTGACGGTCGAAGCGGACTCGGGGCTCCTTGCCTACATGGTCGAAAAGGGCTCGATCACCGTCGACGGCGTCAGCCTCACCGTTGTAGAGGTGTCCGACGCAGGCTTCTCTGTGGCCGTCATCCCCCACACCGCGGATGTCACCACCCTTGGAGTCCGCCAGCCGGGCGACCTGGTCAATCTGGAGGTCGACGTGATCGCCAAGTACGTGGAACGCCTTCTCCCCCGAACTGGGAGAATCGGCGGGTGAGCGACACGGGATTCAACACGATCGAAGAGGCGGTGGCCGCTATCGGCCGCGGCGAGATGGTGGTGGTGGTCGACGACGAAGACCGGGAGAACGAAGGCGACTTGATCATGGCGGCGGAGTTCGCCACGCCAGAGTCCATCGCCTTCCTGATCCAACACACCTCCGGATTGATCTGTGTGCCCATGGAGGGAGAGCGACTCGACGTACTCGACCTGCCGCTCATGGTTCACGCCAACACCGAAAGCCAGCGCACCGCCTTCACCGTCACCGTCGACTACCGCCACGGAACCACCACCGGGATCTCCGCCCACGACCGGTCGGCCACCATCGGGGCCCTTATCGCCGACGACACCCGCCCCGTCGACTTGGCGCGGCCCGGTCACATTCACGTTCTGCGGGCTCGTGACGGCGGGGTTCTGAAGCGAGCGGGCCACACCGAGGCGGCGATCGATCTTGCCCGGATGGCGGGTTGCTACCCGGCCGGAGTGCTCTGCGAAATCGTCACCGAGGACAAGCTCGAGATGGCGCGGATGCCTGAGCTGAGGGTCTTCGCCGCGAAGCATGATCTCTGCCTCATAACCATCGCCGAGCTCGTTCGCTACCGGCGTCAGAGCGAGAAGCTCGTCAAGAGGTCCTCAGAGGCCCGCATTCCCACCGAGTGGGGTGAGTTCACCGCCTACGTCTTCGAGTCGCTTCTCGACGGGGAAGAGCACCTCGCCTATGTGCGCGGTGCAGTTCAGGGCCAAGAGAACGTGCTCGTGCGTCTACACAGTGAATGCCTCACCGGCGACGCCCTCGGATCGATGCGCTGCGACTGTGGCCCTCAGCTGCGGGAGTCGCTCCGGCTTGTGGCCGAGGCGAACATGGGCGTGGTCGTCTATCTCCGGGGTCACGAGGGCCGCGGCATCGGCATCGCCCACAAGCTGCGGGCCTACGGACTACAGGATCAGGGCCGTGACACCGTCGACGCCAATGTCGAACTGGGGCTGCCTGTGGACAGCCGGGAGTACGGCATCGGGGCCCAGATCCTGCTCGACCTCGGCATAACCACGATGCGGTTCATGACCAACAACCCGTCGAAGTACGGCGGGTTGGCCGGTTGGGCGCCATTGGAAATCGTCGAACGAGTACCTCTGCTCACCGAGCCGAACCCGGAGAACATCGCTTATCTTCGAACCAAGCGGGAGCGGATGGGCCACCACATCGAAGGACTCGACGATGTCCGCTGATGACGGCGACCGCAAGCCTGTTGAGGGTCTGGTCGGTCGGCCGTTCGGCGAAGGGTTGCGCATCGGGATCGCCGCGGGTCTGTTCAACCGCAGAATCTCCCGGCTGCTCGTTGAGGGTGCCCGCCGCACGCTGGAGACGGCCGGCGTGGCCCCGGCCGACATCGTCGTCGCTTGGGCTCCGGGAGCCTTCGAGCTGCCGCTGGTGGCCCAGGCCCTCGCGGATGCCGGCTGCGATGCGGTGGTCTGTCTGGGAGCCGTGATCCGAGGGGAGACCACTCACTACGACTTCGTAGCTGGTGAGTGTGCCGCCGGGATCCGCCAGGTGTCTCTCGAGGCTGAGCTCCCGGTGATCTTCGGAGTGCTCACCACCGAGAATCTCGACCAGGCCCTGGCGCGCTCGGGAGGGCCTAACGGCCACAAGGGGGAGGAGGCGGCCCGCGCCGCCTTGGAGATGGTTGATCTCCTCCGCCGAATAGAACCGGCGCCCTCTCCTACCGCTCAGCCCGATGAGGGGCCCTCCGGGCCCCGGCTGTACCAGGCCTGATGCTGCGGCTGGTGCTGCCGAAGGGCTCGCTGGAGAAGGCGACCATGCAGCTCTTCGAGGATGCCGACCTGCGGGTGTCTCGCGCCTCGAACGTGGATTACCGGGGCACCATCGACGACGAGCGCATCGACGACGTGATGGTCCTACGCCCCCAGGAGATCCCCCGCTATGTGGCGGAGGGCTTGTTCGACATCGGCATCACCGGGCGCGACTGGGTGGAGGAAACCGCCTCCGACGTGGTGTCGCTGGGGGAGTTGCGCTACTCCAAGGCGACTGAGCTCCCGGTGAAGATCGTCCTGGCAGTGTCAGCCGACTCGGCGGTGACCCAGGGGTCGGACCTGCGGGATGGGGTGCGGGTGGCCACCGAGTATCCGGAGATCACCCGCCGCTACTTCGAAAAGCACGGCATCCGCCCCGACATCGCCCTTTCATACGGAGCGACGGAGGCGAAGGTTCCTGAGATCGCCGACGCCGTCGTCGAGATGACCGAGACAGGCCGAGCGCTGCGAGCCGCGGGGCTGAAGATTGTCGACACCCTGCTCACCTCCTACACAGAGTTGATCGCCAATCCGGCGGCCTACGCCGACCCTGTGAAGCGCCACGCCATGTCCCAGGTGCTGATTCTCCTGGAGGGAGCCCTCGAGGCCCGCGGCAAGGTCTTGTTGAAGCTGAACGTGAACAGCGCCGACCGTGACCGGGTTCTGGCCACCTTGCCCGCCATGCGGGCCCCGACCGTCTCCGAGCTCTCCGGGGGCGATGGTTATGCCATCGAAACAGTGGTCGACAAGTCGGACGTGAACCGTCTTATTCCGGCGCTCAAAGATCAGGGGGCGGCCGACATCATCGAGTTGCCCATCTCCAAGATCGTCCACTGATCTCCAGGGGGCGATCTCCGGGGGGTTGATCTCCGGGGGGATTGGCCCCCAGAGTCGATCAGCGCTTGGCTGGCCCGCCGGCCTTGGCGGCGTACATGGACGCGTCGGCTCGCCCCACCAGCTCTTCCACCCCGGTTTTCGGGTCGCGGGCGACGGCCATCCCGAGACTCACCGTGACCGCCGCTCCCGAAGGATCGAGTATCGGCGGGTTGGTCAAGGCCACCTCCAACCGCTGAGCCAGCCGCTCCCCGGCCCCCTCCTCGCCTCCTCCGGCGGCGAGAACCAGGAACTCGTCTCCCGCCCACCGGCCCACGGTTTCCTGCTGGCGGGTCACCGAGCTCAGCCGGCGGCCGACCTCTTTCAGTACCTCGTCGCCGGCGTTGTGTCCGAAGGTGTCGTTGATGGACTTGAAGCGATTTACGTCGAGGAACACGACTGCGACCCACCCCCCATCATCGAGTTCCTTGAGGGCGGCCGTGAGGGCCTCGGTGGTAGCTGGACGATTGGCGAGGCCGGTGAGCTGGTCGCGGTAGGCCAGATCGGCCAGTCGCCGTTCGTTGCGGCCCCGTTCGATGGCGAACAACAAGGAGCGCACGATGGCTGGCCCGCTCAGGTCCCCCTTGCTCAGATAGTCCTGGGCGCCGGCCCGCAGGGCGTCCACGGCGAGTTCTTCGCCAGATCCGGTGAGAACCACCAAAGGCAGATCCAAGGCCTTACGTCGAATGGCTCCGACCACCGATATGCCAGAGGTGTCGGGGAGCCCTAGGTCGACCAGGGCCGCATCGAAAGTCTGACCCTCCAGAAGGGTGAGAGCACTGGCGAGTGACTCGGCCCGTACGACGGATACCCGCGCCCGCTTCTGTTGCCAGAGGCTGACCTCCAAGAGCCGGACGGCGTCGTCGTTGTCCTCCACGACGAGGATGGTCAGGGCCTCGCGAGTTGGCATGTGCCCTCAGGCGGAGGGAGGCGGGCCGTTGGCCTCGCTCACGTGAACGAAGGCCATTCTGAGCTGTGCAAGCCCGTCCTGCAGCTGGGGACCGTGCTCCCCGAGACGGTCACCCATTCCCTCCACGAGGGCGCCCATGGCGTCGATGGCGGTCTGCGCTTCACCCAGGTTCGGCGGTCGGCGCCCCAGGTGCAGCGCGGCCAGCTCGAACAACCCGTAGGCATGGTTGGCCACCACCACCGATGCGGGAGTGGCGGCGAGGCGCTCCTCGAGCTCGCGCATCTGCGCGATCTGCTCGTCGGAGAGTTCAGCCTCCTCGTCGTCGAAACCCTCGGGGACGAAAGCCTGGGCGCCCGCAGGCGCGGTGCCTTGGGCGCCGGAGGGCGCGGTGCCTTGGGCGCCCGCAGGCGCGGTGCCTTGGGCGCCGGGGGGCGCGGTTGCCTCGCCACCGGGAGGCGCGACAGGCTCCCTTCCAACCTCGTGTTCGCCGCCGGGTGTCCACAGAGTTCCCACCGCTGGTACCCTAGGTGCCCAGAAACATAGGGAAGCGGAACTGCGAGGTTCCCACCCGTCCACCGGAAGCGATCGACCCTCTTGAGGAGCCGAACGCGGCGAGTTGTAGAGGTGCGGCGGGTTCAGTTGTCTAGCGGCTCACCGCGTCCCGAGGCAGGTCCAAACGCCCGAGTTCGACGCAAGGAG
>Ga0136612_10000087_pt1 | contig 22083 bp, 22 predicted proteins | sample AntDryUQ224A2306_2_FD_106644 | JGI IMG/M metagenome (GOLD analysis project Ga0136612, IMG submission 106644) | Polar desert sand microbial communities from Dry Valleys, Antarctica - metaG UQ224A (23.06) | ecosystem: Environmental > Terrestrial > Soil > Desert | place: Antarctica: Dry Valley... | reverse complement strand
GGGCTGAGCAAATCCACTGAGGCAAGATCGAGGCGGCCGAGGAACGGCAGCGAGAAGCTCGCGACCTGGACTCCGTTGAAGACAGGGATCGCGGCGGCGATCGCCTGTCCGAGCAGCTTTGCCGCTGCCGGCAGGTCCCAGAGGTCATCCACGACGCCTACAAGCGCGGTCACGACGGCGCCGGCCAGGAGGGCCTGCGTCAGCGCAACCCAGGGCAGGAACAGGACCCCACTGACGACGACCGCGAGGAGGATCGCCAGTCCGCTCAGTTTCGGCGTTGGGACCGTATGCACGCTGCGCTCGTTCGGGTGGTCGATAGCGCCGATTCGCCACGCGATCCCCTCAGCGGCCGGAACAAGCAGCCAGGCGAGCGCTGCCGCGACAACAAACGCGATCAAGGCGAGGACCGGCTCCGGGCGCCCGTCTACGAACATCGCCGCGCCGCAGGCTACTCCAGGGCCCCGAGGACACCTGCGACGAGAACCTGCGGGTCACGGCGGTCGCGAACCCCGGGATCGGTGGAGCGCTTTCGCAACTCGAGGCGCGCCGGGTCGGTCAGCTGCCGCAGGCGCCCCACGGCGATCAGGCGTTCATCCACGGCTCCCATCCGGCCACTGAAGATCGTGTAGGCGGGCGTCCGGAGCGCCGCCGCCTCGCGGTTCATCGTGCCTCCGCCGCTGATCACGAAGTCGGCGTAGGCAATCAGGCTCTGGGCGTCAATAACGCGATCCGGGACGACGAGTGAGTCGGTGGCCCGGGCTCGCGCAGCGCAGCGCTGATCCTCGCTGCGCGGGAGCACCACGGCGACCGCTTGCGGATCAACCCTCAGCCGATCGAGTACCGACTCGTAGAGCCGGTTTCGGGTGCGATACTCAGCCGTCTCGTCGGGCGGGCGCACTACCGCCAGGATCCGCTCACGGCTGATCCCCAGCTCGTCGAGCACTAACGGGTCGGGCTCGAAGTCGGAGAGGTAGTAATCCTCCTTGAGGCCTGGATAGCGATAGAGTTTTGAAGGTGGGGCTCCGATTCGCGCCAGCCGATCTACTGGGATCGCGTCTGGGACCAGCACCCGGCGCGCGGCTCTGAAGCTGATCTGGCGCTGCATGCCGGCGAACTCGTAGTCCTGCATCTGGACCGCCGGTACGCGAAGGAGCGCGCAGACGACGGCGAGATCGACGGAACCATGGGCGAGCCCGAGATCGAACCGTCGCCGGCGCGCCCACCACAAGAGGCGGGCGCTGCGGTGCGCCAGAGCGCTCGCCTTGCCGGCAGCCCCGGCGCCGCCGTGTCGGCCGACGACCTCGTACGGGATGCCAAGCCGATCGAGGACCCCCTCTGTCTGGCCGAACTCGCGCGCCGTCACGGTCACGTCGTGTCCCGCCGTCCGCAGCCGCGCGATGATCGGGCGCAGGACGAGGGGATGCGGCGCGGACGTCATGTCCACCCAAATCCGCATCGTTGGTTTCTGCCCCCGCGCTAGCGGCGGCCGGCAAGCGCCCGCTTGAGCGCCTCCTCCTCCTCGTCGTCCACTTCGGGCTCCAGCCCGCCGTTGACCGCAGGCACGAAGCGGCCGAGGCCGACGGCGTGCAGGTGACGCGCCTTGATGATCTCCAGCCTGTAAACCATCCACACCGTGGTCGCGAGGACCACAACGCCGGCCGCGCCGGCGATGAGAGCATTCGAGACGTCTACCTCGCCACCGGGCCGCGGCGGCATGAAACGAAGGAGCAGCGCGTAGGCTGCCAAGAGCCCCGACCAAACGTGCAGATAGGCAGCGGTCCGGCGTTGCGAGTACCCAATTCGCATGAATCGGTGGTAGAAGTGGTTGTGGTCGGCCCCCCATGGCGCGCGCCGGTACTTGAGCCGTTTGAGGACGACGAACGAGGTGTCGAGAATCGGCACCGCGATCACAAGCAGCGGCGCCACCAGCGCGACCGTCGCGGCGGTCTTGAGCACGCCCTGGACCGAAACGGTGGCAAGGAGGAAGCCGAGCGCTAGGGCTCCCGAATCGCCCATGAAGATCTTCGCCGGGTGGTAGTTGTGCCACAGGAAGGCGAGGGTCGCTCCGCAGACGATCGCCGCTAGTACGGCGGTATCGGCACGACCGAACGAGGCAGCCAACAGGGCGAACGAGGCCGAGGCGATCGCGACGATGCCGGCGGCGAGCGAGTCCATACCGTCGATCAGGTTGATCAGGTTGGCGAGGAAGGCGATCCAGAGGATCGTCAGCGGATAGCCAACCCAGCCGATGTCATGGTCTCCGATCAGCGGCAGGGTGATGTGGTTGAACCGAAGGCCCGACCCAATCACGGGGATCAGTGCGATCGCGATCACGGCCAACAGCTTGGTTCGCGGGCTGAGACCGCGAATGTCGTCGATCAGGCCAACGACCGCGATCAACGCGGTTCCAATCAGGATCGCCCGGTAGCGATCGCTGAGATCGATCAGGGCTATCGCTGGCACGAGGATCCCGAGCACGATCGCGATCCCGCCGATTCGGGGAACCGGGAGGGAGTGCACACGGGGGCGGTCGCCGCCGTCGTCGACCCCTCCGATCCGCGGTGCGAGGCGACCTACCAGGGGCGTGAGGGCGGCTACGATCGCGGCGGCGATGACGAAGCCCCAGACCACAGCAGCTTCGCTCGTCAGCGCGTCCACGGAATCCGCGAACGACATGATCACGTTTATACAGCACCCAGAGGACCGTCCCGACGCGGGGCGCGGTGGCCGCTAGGATTCGCGCCTTGGCCCAAGTCCTGAGCTCCGCCGCGGCCTTCGAAGACCGCATTCAGACCCGCGAGGCAGCGATCGGGATCGTCGGACTCGGTTACGCTGGGCTGCCGCTCGCGGTCGCGTTCGCGGAGGCCGGCTTCGAGGTCGTCGGCATCGACCTCAACGAAGCTCGAGTGCAGGCAGTGAACGAGGGCCGCTCCTACTTGGTCGACGTTCCCGGGCACCGTTACGACGAACTCGACGGACGCCTGCGGGCGACCAGCGACTTCTCAGCGATCTCCGAGCTCGACGCGTTGACGATCTGCGTCCCGACGCCACTGTCGAAGACCCGCACGCCCGACATCTCCCACGTGGTCGCCGCCTCGGAGGCAGTGGCCGAGAGGCTCCGCTCGGATCAGCTCGTCGTGCTGCAATCGACCACTTACCCCGGCACGACCGAGGAGATCCTGCTGCCGATCCTCGAACGCGCGGGAAAACGAGTAGGTGAGGATGTCTTCCTCGGCTACGCGCCCGAGCGGGTCGATCCCGGCAACGCCACGTATACGCTCCACAACACGCCGAAGCTGGTCGCGGGCATGACTCGTGAGTGCCTCAAGCGAACCGAGCTGCTTTACCGCCAGATCGTTGAAACGGTGGTCCCAGTCAGCAGCCCGATGGTCGCAGAGACCGCGAAGCTGCATGAGAACACCTTCCGCTCGGTCAACATCGCCCTGGCCAACGAACTGGCGTTGATGTGCGATCGCCTTGGGATCTCGGTCTGGGAGGTGATCGACGCCGCGGCAACGAAGCCATTCGGGTTCCTGCCCCACTACCCCGGTCCCGGCCTCGGCGGAGACTGCATTCCGGTGGTGCCCCACTTCCTCGCCTGGCGCCTGCGCGAGTACGGGTACTCGGCGCAGCTCATCGACACTGCACACGAGATCAACGCGCAGATGCCCATCTACGTCGTGCAGAGGATCGCCGATGCACTCAATGAGGCCGGCCTGCCGATCAGAGGCTCGCGGCTCCTGCTGCTTGGGATGGCCTACAAACCCGACGTACGAGACACGCGCGAGTCCCCGAGCCTCGAGGTGATGCGTCAGCTCATCGCTCGGCACGGCGACGTCCGCTACTGCGATCCTTGGGTCGAGGAGGTCGAGTTGGGCGGCAATCGCTTCCACAGCCTCGAGTGGTCTGCGGAGACCGTGGCCGACGCGGATTGCGTCGTCATCCTCACGGCTCACCGCCGCTTCCTTGACGAACCGCACTGGCCTGAGGCGAAGCTGATCGTCGACACGCGCAATGTGGCGCCGCCGGCGCCCAACGTCATTCAGCTCTAGCTTGGCGTCGCTGCTCGTCCTCGGTGCCGGTTACCTCGGCGCGGCGCTCGCCGATGCGGCCCTGGCCGAAGGCGACCGGGTCACGCTCGCGGACAACTGGTATGCGACCGAGCGCGACCAGCTGGCGGCGCTCGAGCGCCACGGCGCCCGGGTCGAGACCGCTGACATTCGCACGCGCGAGGACCTGCGAAGCCTGTTTGCCCGCGGCCCCGACCGCGTATACCTGCTCGCGGCCCAGGCGAGCCGCCCGATCTCCTTCTCCGACCCCGACTACACGGAGCAGACGAACCTCGTTGGGCCCCGTCTGGTCGCCGAGGAGCTGGCGGTTGCCGGGAGCCCGGCGCTCATCTACGCCAGCTCGCTGCGCGTGTATGGCCCGGCCCCCGCCGGGGACGTCGAACCCGACAACGCCTTCGGGCCCCAGGGCGACCTCGCCCACCTCTCGAAGCTCTACGCCGAGATGCTGCTGCGGATGGAAGCCGAGCGAGCCGGGTTCGACCTCGCGATCCTGCGGCTGGGGATCGTCTACGGTCCGAGCCCGGTCGAACATGCGCGGGCCGAGTCGCAAACCGTCGTTGACAAGTTCCGACGCCTGGCCGCGTGCCGATCGCCCCTGCCGGTCGACGGCGACGGCAGCGCGACGCTCGGGATCGTGCACGTCGCCGACGCTGCCCGCATCCTGCACGCGTCACCGGCGCAACCTGGGATCTCAGTCGCGAACGTGACGGCGGAGTCGACGACGGTGGCCGCGGTGGCGGCCTTGGCCGAGGGACGCCCGCCCCCGAGTCGCCCGGCGTGTCGTTTCGTCACCCCGTTTCGCTACAGCCACCGGCTTAGCGAGTACCTCGGGTGAAACGCCCGCTTCGCCGTGCACGGCGATATCGATGAATTTTGTCGTCACCGGTGCGACCGGCTTCCTGGGTTGGCGCGCCGCGACCCTGCTCGCCGAGGCGGGACACGATGTCCTCGCCGTCGCCAAGCCGCGCGGCGCACAGCGCGCGCACTCCCGCGACCTGGAGACGACCGAGGTCGATGCCGGCGCGGCCGCAGCGAGGGATCTGATCTCGGGCCGCGACGCCGTACTTCATTTCGCCGGTTTACCCGATCCTGCCCGCGCCCGCGCCGATCCTGCACTGGCAGTGCGCGAGAACGTCGGCACGACGTTGAACCTGCTCACCGGGTGCGTCGACCACGGCGCGGCGCTCCTTTACCCGTCCACGGTGCGAGCCGCGGTCGAGCCGCCACCAGACCCGTATGCATTCTCCAAATGGCTCGGCGAGCAGCTCTGTCTCCGGCATCCGGCGCCGGCGACGGTGGTCCGCATCACGTCCGCGTACGGCCCCGGTCAGGTCGCCTGGGAAGGGGCGACTGGCGCGATCGCAGCCTTCGTCGCCCACGCCCTCGATGGTGATCCGATCGTGATCGAAGGCGATCCGCTTCGAGCTCGCGATTTCGTCTACGCCGACGACGTCGTCGATGCACTCGAGGCGATCGTCACGCAGGGTCGATGGAACGAGACGATCACCGTGGCCAGCGGCGTCGCGACCCCGCTTCTAGAAGCGGCCGAGCTGGTGCGCGACGCGACCGATTCCGACTCGGAGATCCAGACGCCGGCCGGTGAGCTGCCCACGGGGGAGGACGAGAGCTACACAGCCGCGCCCATGCCCCGGGAGCTAGGCTGTCGTTCGCGCCCGCTCGCCGAAGGCGTCGCCTCGTATGTCGCCTGGATCAACCGCCATCCCACTACTCAAGGCCGCGCCCGAGCCTGAGCAGATCGCGGATCGGTTGGCCGTCGGCCGACCGTACGGCCTTGAGCTCTGCCTCGCACCCGCCCACGTCGCTGACGACGACTCCCTGCACCGAGCGATCCGTGCATGCGACGAGCTGACCTCGCAAGGCCTCAAGCTCACGGCCGAGGCGCCGGTCAGCTGGCCGAGCGGCGCCTTCGTGCGCGTCGATCGCCTCGATGCCGAGGCAAGGTCAGGGATCGAGCGCAGCGCCGAGTTCGCGCGGGCAGTCGGCTCGCCGGTCCTCACCATCCACCTGTTCATCCCGCTTGGCCCGGCGGAGTTTCGAGCCACAGGCCAAGTAGACGAGGAGTCAGTGGAGCGTTTTTTGAACTTCTACGTCGATGCCTGTGCGAACCGAGGCATCGAGCCTCTGATCGAGAACATCCCGCCCGTGCTACGGATGCGAACCGGCGGGATCTACCTGTCCCCGGTCGGCGGCCACTGGCGTGACCTGTGCGAGTGGCGACGGCGGATCCCGCAGCTCGGATTCACCCTCGACACCTCGCACGCCGCGCTCTTCCGCTCGTTTGCGAGCGCATATCCGGCCCTCCTCGGGGTCGAGAGCCCGGAGGAGCTCTCGCTCGAGCGCTACGTTGAAGAGCTCGGCCCGGCTACCCGGGTGGCACATGTGTCGAACGCCCGCGGCCTGCTCGGTGAGGGCCTGCCGTACCGAACGGGTGAGCTCGACCTAGACCCAGTCGTGCGCCGCCTCGGTGAACTGGTCCCCTACATCGTCGCTGAGATCAATGAGCCTGACCCGGCTTCCTCGGTGGAGATGCGGACGGCGTACGCGGCGATCGAATCCGCCCTGGGGGCCGACCGCGACCCGGCGGCGACGACTTGGCGACCGGCGCTCCCCGCTCCCGACCGCTTCGACTGGCAGGCGGTGCTCAAAACACGGGATCCGGTGCCCTCGATGCTCGAGCTCGAGCAGCTTTTCGGGGGGCGCCGCGTCCTGCTGACTGGAGGTGGCGGCTCGATCGGCAGAGCGCTCGCCACCTTCCTGCTCGGCTTTCGACCGGAGCGGATCATCCTGCTCGACTCGCACGAGCCGTCGCTTGCGACCGACCGCCGCGCCCGCGACACCGCCGACCTCGAGCGCGTCTCGCACCTGCTCGGCGACGTGCGCGACGGTAAGCGGCTCGAAGCCACGCTTGCCGCCGAGAAGCCGGACCTCGTCTTTCACCTCGCCGCGTACAAGCACGTCGACTGGGCCGAGCGCTTTCCGGCTGAGTTCATCGACACCAACCTGCGAGGAAGCTGGAACGTGCTCCAAGCCGCCGAGACGACGGGAGTCGAGACGGTCGTCGTCACCTCGACCGACAAGGCGGCGCTTGCGACCAGCCTCTACGCCCGCACCAAGCGGATGATGGAGCAGCTGACAGCTCACGCCGCGGACGCCGGCGGACGGCGGATCGCGGTGCGCCTCGTCAATGTGCTCGGCAGCGCCGGCAGTGCCTCGGAGCTGTTCTTGCGCCAAACACGTGGCGGGGTCCCACTCACGATTACGGACTCGGGCATGGTGCGCTACTGGATCACGATCGGTCACGCGAGCTGCCTCGCGGCTCATGGGGCGCTTCTGGCCGCGACCGGCACGCTGCTCGCGACGCCCGCAGACCCCGCGACACTCACCGTCGGCGAGCTCGCCACTCGGATCTGGCGCGGGTGCGGGCGCGAGGGCGAGCCCGAGATCGAGCCGATCGGCATCCGCGGCGGCGAGACGATGACCGAGGTGTTGACGGGTCCCGGCGAGAAGCTGGCTGATGAGGCCCACCAAGGCATCGCAGCAATCCGAGGTGGTCCCGGCTGGCCGTGTGCGGCCTGGGTCACCGAGCGACTCGCCGAGCGCAGCGACCACGCAGAGGACACGGGCGCCGTGTGGCTCGAGGCGCTTGGCCGCCCCGACCTGGTCGAGGCGGGGCCGTCGCGCTCGACCGGCCAGTAGGCGGCATCGTCCGTCATGCGCATTTTGCTCGTTACTCAGATGTGGCCGAGTCCGGTCCATCCCGACCTGGGGAGCTTCCTGGTGCCTCTGGCACGCGAGATCGAGACCCTCGGCCACGAGGTCGAAGTTGCAGCGATCAGCCGCCGCGGTGGACCCCGCGCGGACTACGCCCACCTGGCCAGTGACGCCGCCAAAAGGGCGCGCCGCAGTCGCCCGGACGTAATCTTCTCCCACTATCTCTTTCCCACCGGCGCCGCCGGGGTATCGGCGGCCGTGGCAGCTCGGGCCCCTCTAGTGGTCATGGCCCATGGGCAGGACGTCGCCAACCTCGGTCGCATCCCCGGCGTGACCTTCGCCACCAGTCTGATCCTGCGCCGCGCCGCGGCAGTGATCGCCAACTCGCGCTGGCTCGCCGACCGCCTGGCCGAGCGGATTCCGTCCGCGAAAACCAAGCTCGAGATTGCGAACTGCGGGGTTGACCTCGAGGCCTTCGCCCCCCAGTCCTCGGCCGCTGCGCGCCGCGAACTCGACTGGGAGGGCGAAGGTCCGGCGTACTTATGCGTCGGCTCGCTGATCGAGCGCAAGAACGTCGTCCGCCTCGCCGACGCGTTCGAGCGCCTCGGCCGCGGTCGGCTCGCCTTCGTCGGCGACGGACCGATGCGAAGCACGCTCGAAGGACGCGCGAACGTGCGTGTCAGCGGCCGCATCCCACAGGCCGAGGTTCCGCGCTGGATCGCCGCCTGCGACGTCCTTTGCCAACCGTCGTTGGTAGAGCCGTTCGGCCAGGCCACACTCGAGGGAATGGCGATGGCGAGAACCGTGGTCGCGACCACGATCGGGGGTCCGCCCGAGTTCGTCACGCCCGAGGCCGGCTTGCTTGCCGACCCGCACGACACCGAGGGCCTCGTTGCCGCGCTGGCGCGAGCCGCGGAGCTGCAGTCACCGAACCCGGCGGCGCGGGCGGCAGCGGCCGAGCACGACGTCCGCCGGCAAGCGGCGTTGATGGCCACCACGCTGGAGCGGGCGGTGGCCGGCCGGGTCTAACCCGTGTTGACCCAGATCCGCGCGCCGCAACTTACCGCCTGGGCCGGGGGTTTGGGTGGTAGGGAATAATCCGACTTTGGAGGAACCAGATGAAGAGCACTCGCAGACGACTGCCGTCACCGGCCATGCTGGTTGCAGTCGTCGCCCTGATCGCCGCGCTCACCGGTTCGGCTGTTGCGCTGCAGGGCAAGAACTCCGTCAAATCCAACGACATCGCTCCGGACGCTGTCAAGGGCAAAGACATCGCAACCGGCGCGGTCAAGCCGGCCGATCTCGATCTGATCAAGGTCGACGGCGAGGTTGGCCCGCTGGTGACCACGTCCGGCCCGGCCGTCGATCTCGGCGGCCCGACCGCGACCGTGACCGTGCCCGAAACCGGCCTCGTCGCGATCTACGCACGCGGCACGGGGCAGGTCAACGGCGGTGGTGCCGACGCCCGAGCGCAGGTTCACCTCTTCGAGCCGACGCTGCTGCCGGGCAACCCGCGCTTGCTCGAGTTCTCGAGCCAAACAGCGGAGCTGCGGATCTCGACGCCCGGAGTCGGCAACGTCGACGGCACCCCGACGCTGACGCGCGGCGGCTGGATCGTATTCCCCGCCGACAAGGGCACGTACACCTTCTCGCTCACCTACAGCCAGGCGGGCGGCGGAACGGCGACGTTCTCCAATACGGGCCTCTGGGCCGGCGTCGTCGGCTAGGCGGCGGCTGCCGACAGCTCTGGATAGAGCGGATAGCGATCCAGCAAAGATCGCGTCCGCTCCGCCAGCGCTTCACACTCGGACGCGAAGCTGTCGGAGAGCGCAACCGCGATCACCTGTGCGATCTCGCGCATGTCTTCCTCGACGAGTCCGCGGGTGGTCAGCGCCGGCGTGCCGATGCGCAGGCCAGACGGGTTCATCGGCGGGCGCTCGTCGAAAGGGATCGCGTTTCGGTTGACCGTGATCCCGACCTGTTCGAGGCGCTGCTCGCCCTCCTTGCCATCGAGCCCGGTGGGCCCGAGATCGACCAGCACCAGGTGGACGTCGGTGCCGCCGGTGAGCACGGCGACGTCGTTGCTGACGAGCTCGTCGGCAAAGGCACGCGCGTTGGCGACCGTTTGGCGCTGGCGAGCGCGAAAGGGCTCTGACTGAGCAATCCTCAGGGCCACCGCCTTGGCGGCGATGATGTGCATCAGGGGCCCGCCCTGCTGCCCCGGGAAGATTGAGCGATCGATGTCCTTCTGCAGCTCTTCGCGGCAGAGGATCATGCCGCTGCGTGGGCCGCAAAGCGTCTTGTGAATGGTGGTCGTGGTGACGTCTGCGTGCTCGACGGGGTTCGGGTGCTCCCCGGCGGCGACGAGACCGGCGAAGTGCGCCATGTCGACCATCAGCTTCGCGCCGACCGAGTCTGCGATCTCGCGGAAGGCCGCAAAATCGAGCTGGCGCGGGTACGCCGACCAGCCAGCCACGATCAGCTTCGGGTTGTGCTCAGCCGCGAGGCGCTCGACTTCGTCCATGTCGATGAGATAGTCCTCGCGGCGCACGTGGTAGGGGACGACCTCGTAGAGCTTGCCGGAGACGTTGAGCTTCATCCCGTGGCTGAGGTGGCCGCCGTGATCGAGGGCCATGCCCATGATCGTGTCGCCGGGCTCCAGCAGCGCCATGTAGGCGGCGTTGTTGGCCTGGGCCCCGGCGTGCGGCTGAACGTTTGCGTGCTCGGCGCTGAACAATTGCTTGGCACGGTCGATCGCAAGCTGCTCGGCGATGTCGACCTCTTCGCAGCCGCCGTAATAGCGCCGCCCTGGGTAGCCCTCGGCGTACTTGTTGGTCAGCACCGAGCCGGCGGCGTCGAGCACAGCCTGAGGAACGAAGTTCTCCGAGGCGATCATCTCCAACGTGTCCTGCTGGCGGCCTAACTCACGGTCCAATACCTCGGCGATCTCGGGATCGACGTCGCCAAGCGGGGCGCTTTGGAAGTCCTCGGGCAGGTCGTTCATCTCGACTCCGACGATAGCGCGGCCAGCAGACTCGATACTCGCTGCGCAGGCACCGCCCCTTCGCGCAAGATCAGCTCCTCTCCACCTCGCTCGATCGCGGTGATGTCGACCACGGTCGAGGCCAAGCCGGTGAGCTCGCCGCCGTCGATCGCGAGGTCGACGCCCGCCAGTAGCGAGGGCTCGATCGCATCGAACGAAGAGGGCGCCGGCTCGCCCGCTCGGTTGGCTGAAGTTTGAAACAGCGCGCACGTCGATCCGGCCAGGACGCCGTCGATCAGACGCACACCGAGGCGTTCGGGGTCCTCGCGGCAGGCGAACGGATAACGGTGCTGCGGGTTGGCGACAACGAGCGTCACCGCCCCCGGCAGCAAAGCGCCGAGGGCATCGCGGGTGCGAGGACCGAGACTCGAGACGAGCTCGCGCATCGCCAGCGGCGAGAAGTAGAGAACGGCCGACGGCTTGCCAGCGTCGCGCCCCTTGAGCGCATGGATGCGCTCGATCGCATCAAAGCGCGCCGGATCGCAGGCGAGGCCATAGAGGCCGTCGGCGGGAAAGATCGCGACCCCGCCGCCGAGCACGCAGCCTTCGAGCGCCGAGCGCGCCGAGGCCCCGCCATCGCGCTCGACCGAAACGATCTCGGTCACCATCGACGACTCTTGCTGGCTATGAGAGAACAAGTCGTCATCGATGACCCACCACGACTCGCTTGAGGCCGGCGAGATCACTGCGGATCTCCACCCGCTCGAAGCCGGCGCGCCGCATCAGCCCGCCCACGGTCAATGCCTGCGATTCGCCCACCTCCAGTGCCATTGCCCGCGTCCGCAGCTCACCAGCCGCCACCGCACCCAGCAACCTCTCGATTGCCTCCAGCCCGGTCGGACCCGGCACAAGAGCCTCACGCGGCTCATGCCGCAGGATCTCCGGCGCCAACAGGGGCCACTCCCCCTCACTGACATAGGGAAGATTCGCCAGCACCAAGTCGAACTCGGCCGGCGCATCGCCAACCGCGGCCGGCACCGACCCGTACTCGAATCGCACACGTCCGGCGAGTCTCAGCCGTTCAGCATTCCACTTCGCCACGGCAAGAGCATCATGTGAAGTGTCCGTTGCGACCACTTCGACCCCCGCCAGCTCATCCGCGACCGCCAACGCGATCGCGCCCGACCCAGTACCGACGTCGAGCACCGCTGCGGGCTCGAGCTCGAGCGCAACCTCAACCAGCAGCTCGGTCTCCGGCCGAGGCACCAGCACCCGCGAGTCGACCGCGAGCTCGATCCGGCGAAAGCCCTTGCGCCCGAGGATGTAGGCGACCGGCTCGCGGACGAGGCGACGGCGAACCATCGCTCCGAAGCAGCGAGCGGCCGGGCCGTCGACACCGGTTTCAGGGCGCGCGATCAATTCGGTGCGGTCGAGGCCTGTCGCCTCGGCCAGAAGCAGCTCCGCATCGAGCCTGGCGCTGTCGCACCCCGCGGCGGCAAGCGCGTCCGTGGCCGCGGCCAGCGCTTGCACCGCCGATGCCACGACCACGGCGCTCACGAACCGGCGTCAGCCGTCTGCGCCTCGAGCCGCGCCCGCTTTTCCTCCGCGGCGAGGGCTGAAGTGAACTCGCTGAGGTCGCCTCCGAGGATCTCATCGAGATTGTGGGCGGTGAGCTTGATGCGATGGTCGGTGACGCGGCCCTGGGGAAAGTTGTAGGTGCGGATCTTCTCCGAGCGTACCCCGGTGCCGACCTGCGAGCGACGCTCGGCGGCGATCTCTGCGTTCTGGCTGGCAAGCGCCTGTTCGTAGAGCCGGGCACGCAACACGCGCATCGCCTTCTCGCGGTTTTGAAGCTGGGATTTCTCGTCCTGCATCGAGACGATGATGCCACTGGGCTTGTGGGTGATTCGCACCGCGGAGTCAGTCGTGTTGACCGACTGACCGCCCGGGCCGGAGGACCGGTAGACGTCGATCTGCAGATCTTCCTGGGCGATTGCTACCTCGACCTCCTCGGCTTCCGGCAGCACGGCGACGGTCGCGGTCGAGGTATGGATCCGGCCTTGGGACTCGGTCTTTGGCACCCGCTGGACGCGATGGGTGCCACCCTCGAACTTGAACACCGAATAGGCACCGTCGCCCTTGATCTCAAAGGTGATGTCCTTGAAGCCGCCGACCTCGGCTGCCGATTGCGAGAGCGTCTCGGTCGTGAAGCCGCGCTCTACCGCGTAGCGGGTGAGCATGTTGTGCAGGTCGCCGGCGAACAGCGCCGCCTCGTCACCGCCGGCGCCTCCACGGATCTCGATGATCACGTTCTTGTCGTCGTTGGGGTCACGGTCGACCATCGCCAAGCGGATCTCGTCTTCGAGCTGGCGCAGGCGCTCGGGCGCCTCGGCGACCACCCGGCTCAACTCCTCGTCCTCATCATCGGCGAGCAGCTCGCGTGCGCCCTCGAGATCGCCACGAAGGCGGCTCCATTCGGCCGTCAGCTCATGCGCCTGTTCGAGCTCGTGGTAGGCACGGCCAACCTCGGCGTAGCGCTCTCGATCGGCGATCACGACAGGATCTGACATCTGCTGCTGGAGCTCGGCAAAACGCTCCTCGACCTGTTCGACGAGTTTCTTGATCACGGAACCGCTGAGGCTACGCGACCACCGCCGGGCCAAGCGACGAACCCGGCCACCGCGCCGGCTATGCCACGATCTCGGTCCCGTCGCGGCCGATCGCCGTCCCCCTCGGGCTTCTCCAGCGCGAGTACTGCTTCCAGAGCAGCGATCGCGATCGCGAGCTGCTCGTGATCCGGGTCAGTAGGACTCAGCTGCGCTTGCTGCGCGCCTGGCGCCGCTTGAAGCGCTCGACACGGCCACCTGTGTCGACCAGCTTCTGCTTGCCGGTGTAAAACGGATGGCACTCGGCGCAGATCTCAACGTGTAGGTCGGCCTTGGTCGAACGGGTATAGAAGTCGTTCCCGCACGAGCAGTGCACGTGAGCGAGGACGTATTCGGGGTGGATCCCTGTCTTCATCGCTACTGATTCTAGCCGAGCCCCGAGATCAGCCCGGCGAGCGTTTGCCCGGCCTCGGCGCGAGCCGTCGCCGGGTCTTCGGCGCGCGCGACGAGCATCGCCACCTCGTCGAGGGCGCCGAGCAAAGCGTGCGCGAGCGGGTCGACCGGCTGGCGGCGAATCTCGCCCGATTCCATCCCAGCCTCGAGCAGCGCCGCGATCAAACCGAGCCCGTAGCGCGCGCCGATCTCGCGCCATTGCTCCCAGCCGAGCACGGCGGGCGCGTCGAGTAGGGCGATCTGCTGCACCTCCGGCTCGAGGCAGCGATCGAGGAATAGTTCGGTGCCGGCCGCGAGAGTTTTCAGTGCGCCGACATCCGGCCTCACACCGGTGGAGACCTGCTCGGCGACCTCCTGCTCGATCTGCTCATAGACGGCGGCTAGAAGCTCTTTCTTGCCCGCGAAGTGATGATAAAGCGCACCCCGGGTGACCCCTGCGTCGCGCACGATCTCCTCGGTGCCCACCTCGGCATAGCCTCGCGCTGCGAAAAGCTTGCGCGCTGCCGCGAGCAGGGCAGCGCGGGTGCTTTCGGATCGTTCAGCTTGGGTCTTGGTTGACATGCATGCAGTATGTATGTTATAAACATACTAGCTGTATGTTACTACTAGATCGGAGCGACTCGCAAGATGAACGCCACCGCCGCCCCAGCTTCCACGATCGAAACGCTGATCGCCAACTACGTAGCTGCATGGGAGGCCCGCGACCCCGACCAAATCGCCTCCTATCACGCCGAGGACGGAATCTTCCACCTGCACTCAGACGCGGAGGTGGTGGTTGGGCGCGCGGCAATCCGCGACACGTTCGCCGGCCTGTTCACGATCTTTCCCAACCTCGCGTTCATCGAGCAGGAGCTTGTCTCGGCCGAGTACGGCTGGACAGTGCGCTGGGCGATGAGCGCCACGCTCGCCTTGCCCTATCCAGCGGGCAGCAAGGTCGCCGAGGCGGGGTCTCGCTTCGAGATCGACGCTATCGACCTGATCACGGTCGCCGACGGTGAGCTCACGGCCAAGCACACCTACCTTGACTGGCAGTCCGCCCTCTCGCAGCTGGGACTCTCGTGAGCGCCGCCGTCACAACGAGCGCGGCTGCCACCGAGGGCCGAGCCACGGTCGAGATCGCGCAGGGCCGGGTCGCCTACCGAGACCTGGGCGCCGGCGAGCCGATCGTCTTCGTCCACGGCCTGCTCGTCGACGGGCGCCTATGGGTCGGCGTCGCCGAGCGCCTGGCAAGCGACTATCGCTGCCTTGTCGTCGACTGGCCGATGGGCTCGCACAAGATCGCGATGAATGCCGAAGCCGACCTCTCGCCGCCGGGAATGGTCGAGGTGATCGTCGCTTTCCTCGACGCGCTCGGTCTCGATCGCGTCACCGTGGTCGGCAACGACAGCGGCGGCGCGATTTCGCAGATGCTGACGGCGGCCCATCCCGACCGAGTCGAGCGCCTGATCCTCACCAATTGCGACATGTTCGAGCACTTTCCGCCGTTTCCGTTCAGCCTCATGCCTCCGATCGCGCGGATCCCCGGTGGCATGAATCTGCTCGCGGCGCCGTTTCGCATCGGCGCCCTGCGGCGAGCCACCTACTCGCTGCTCGTTGCGCACGAGATTGCGCCCGAGCTGGTCGACGATTGGCTCACGCCGATGGCGACTGATAGTGCCGTTAAGTGCGACGCGCGCAAGCTCACAGCGGGAATGAACAAGCACCATACGCTCGCCGCGGCGCAGGGCATGCGGACCTTCGAGCGTCCGCTGCGCTTGGCCTGGGCGTCTGAGGACCGCTTCTTTCGCCTCGCCGACGCCGAGCGACTGGCGGCGATGGTCGCGGATTCGCGCATCGAAACTATCGCCGACGCTAAGACGTTCGTCCCGCTCGATCAGCCGGCGCGCGTAGCCGAGCTGATCGCCGAGTTCATCGCCGATCGCTGAATCAAGTCCCGGCTGCGATCGAGCCCGGACTCGCGCTCATCGCGCGGCGAACCTAGACCTCCTGATACAAAGGCCCGTCGCCGCCCTCGGGCATGGTCAGCCGACCACCCTTGGCGTTGATCGCGCCGCACTGAACGCAGTTCGAAGCGGTCACGTGCACGTCGACGTCGGCCGAGGTTTCCTCGAGCTGATCTTCGGGAATCTCATACACCTGCGCCGGGCAAAGGGCGACCCAGGTCTTCGCCAGCTCGCGCGGCACGCGGCTTTGCACGCGGACGTGGTTGGGAGCGTCGTCGCGAGTCGCGTTGCCGGAGAGGAAGACCGAGTCGAGCTTGTTGAAGGTGAGCTCGTTGTCGGCTTTCGGATACGTCCTCGAGGCGCCGCCGTCGGCCATCGCGATTTCCGTGTCGGGCTCGTAGTCCCATTTGCCACCCGGGAACAAGCCCTTGGTGATCGTCATCGCGCTGGCGATCGCACCGCCGACGAAAAAACCCTTGGAGAAAGGAGCCCGCATGTTTCGCGAGTCGAAGAGATCGCGATCGATCGCTGACTTCCTCACCTTCTCGTCATAACCCGCGAGGTTCACCGAGTCGTTCTTCAGGGCCTCGATGATCGACTCTGCCGCATACATGCCGGCGTGCATCGCGTAGTGCACGCCTTTCAGCGTCGGCACGTTGACCATGCTGGCCGCGTCCCCGGCGATTGCCATCCCCGGGACCGAGAGGCTGCGAGGCATCGAGTAGTAGCCACCCGAGGGGATCGTCTTCGCCCCCCAGGCGACGCGCTTGCCACCTTCGAGCAGATCCTTGACGAAGGGGTGGGTCTTCAGCTCTTGCAGCGCATCGTGGCAGGAGAGGGTCGAGTCGGTGTAGTCGAGGCCGACGACCAAGCCAATGCAGATCTTGTCCTCGCCCATCGGGTAGATGAAGCTGCCTCCGAACTCATTCCATTTTGCGGCCTTGCGAAGCGGCCAGCCCATTGTGTGGATAACACGGTCGAGCGGCTTGGACACCTCCCATACCTCTTTTACCCCGAGCTCCCAGCGAACCGGCAGCGAGCCGTGTAGGTCGTAGTAATCGAGCGCTGCCTGGGTCAGGTGGCCGAGCGTGCCCTCCGCAAGCACGGTGGCTCTGGCGACGACGTCCGAGCCGGGCTCGAAGTTGCCGAGCTCGCCGCCGTCCTTGCCGCGACCGCGGTCGCCCGAGCGAATGCCCTTGACGATTCGATCCTCGACGAGCAGCCTGTCGGCAACCGTCTCGGTGAGAATGTAAGCGCCCTTCTCCTCCGCCTTATCGGCGAGAAAACGTGACAGCTTCGCGACCGAGATCACGTAGTTGCCGTGGTTGCGGAAGTTCGGCGGCATCGGCCTCAGCGGCAGCGCCGCCTTCTTGGTCAACAGATAGACCGCGTCCTTGGTCACCTCTTGATAGGCGAAGGGCCAGTCATCCGGGTCGAGATCCGGGAACAGTTCCTTCATCGCCGATGGCACCATGTTCGCGCCGCTCAACGTGTGCGCGCCGCATGCCTTGCCCTTCTCAACGACCGCCACCGGCACCTCGCCGAGCTGTTCCATCAGCTCCGGCTCGTCGGCGAGCAGGTCGAGCAGGCGGTTGGCGCACGCGAGGCCGGCGGGGCCGCCGCCGACGATCGCGACGCCTACCTCGATCCGCTCATCCTCGGGATCGGTCGGCTCGACGATCAGGCTCCCCTCGTCGAAGGGCGGCGGGAAGTTGATCGGCTCGACTGGTGCCCCGGCGATCGACACTGAGTTCAGCCGCCCTTCTTGGCCTTGATTGCCTCGGTCAGCTTGGGCAGGATCTTGTGCAGGTCACCGACCACGCCGAGGTCGCAGAACTCGAAGATCGGCGCGTTGGGGTCCTTGTTCACGGCGAGGATGCTCTCGGAGTTCTGCATCCCAACCTTGTGCTGGATCGCGCCCGAGATCCCGGCCGCTAGATACAGCTTGGGCGCCACCGTCTTGCCGGTCTGGCCGATCTGAGCCGCATACGGATACCAGCCGGCGTCGACGACCGCACGGGTCGCGGCAACGGCTCCGCCCAGTGCGTCGGCGAGGTCCTCGGCGAGCTTGAAGTTGTCCTTCTCGCCCAGGCCACGACCACCACCGATGAGGATGTCGGCGTCCTCGATGTTGACGTCGGCACCACGCTGCTCACCGCGCTGGCGCATGCGCGCCTTCGTCGACCACTCCGAGAGCTCGACCTCGACGTCGATGACCTCGGCGCTGCCACCCGTCTCTTTGTGGTCGAACGCGTTAAGGCGGCCGATGATGATGCCGGGCTCGCCGACGTAGCCGACATCGACGATTGCCGAGTCCTGCAGGACCGGGCGCTCGGCGATCAGCTTGCCGTCGGCGACCTTGACCGCAGTCACCTCCATCGTCACGCCGGCGTTGAGGCGGGCAGTGAGGCCGGCGCCGATCTCGAAGCCGAGCAGGCCGCCGCCGAACAACGCGTACGAGTAGCCATCGTCGGCGATCACCTTCGCCATCACGTCGATGATCGGCTGCGCGAGCCCTTCCTCGACCGACTTGGCGCGATGGACCTTTGCGGCGCCGTAGTTGCCCAGCGACGCGGCTGCTTCATCGGAGACGTCGCCGACGACGACCACGCCGGCCTCACCACCCAGCTCTCCCGCGAGCTTCGCCGCTTCAGAGATCGCTCCAAGCGAGTTGTTGTTGAACTTGCCCTCACCGTCGTGCAGGGCGTAAACCAGGATCCCTCCCATTTAGATCAGCTTCCTTTCGTCGAGCCAGGCGACGATCTTCTCGACTGTCTCGGCCGTGTCCTCGTCCTCGAATACCTCGCCGGACTCCTTTGCGGGCGGCGGGTTCATCTCCAAAACCTGGGTGCGAGACCCGGCTGTGCCGACGCGGTCGCCCTCGATGCCGACGTCGCCGGTTGCCTTGGTGTCGAGCGGCTTCTTCTTCGCTCCCATGATCGCCTTCAGCGACGGATAGCGCGGCTCGTTGATCGCGTCACCGACCGAGATCACAGCGGGCAAGTCGATCTCGACCGTGTCGTAGCCGTACTCGGCTTGGCGCTCGCAGACGATCCTGCCGTCCTCGAGCTTGATCTCGATCACCTGGGTAAGCGACGGCATCTTGAGGTGATCCGCGACGACGGCGCCGATCGTGTAGCACTCACCATCGTCTGACTGCTGGCCGAGCAGGACGAGGTCGGGCGACTCGGATTCGAGAACCTTCGCCAGGGCGTAGCCGGTGGCGGCGACGTCTGAGCCCTCGAGCGCGCCGTCGGTGAGGTGCACCGAACGGTCGGCGCCCAGGGCGACGGCCTTGTGCAGGGCACGCACGGCGGTCTCCGGGCCCATCGTCACCGCGATGATCTCCTCGACCTCTGCATTGCCGCCTTCGCGGATCTGCATCGCGGCCTCGATGCCATGGGTGTCGAACGGGTTGAGGTTCTTCTCGCCGGAGCGGTCGAGCCGCTTCGTGCCCGGATCGATCCGCTTCTGCACAGCGGCGTCCGGAACCTCCTTGACAAGACAGCAAATCTTCAAGTTGGGTCCTCCTTCGGGGGAACTGAAGCGGGGAAGCTTACCGAGCCGATCGCGTGTTTGACTGACCAGTCAATCGGTGGCCAATTCGGCGTGGCGCCTTTGACTCGACAGTCGCCACGCCGCCCCGCTTCGCATCAGTCCGCTCAGGCCGGTGAACGCTCGGAAACCGCCGAGCGGATGAAGTCGATGATGTCGTCGGTCGACGAGCCGGGCGTGAACACCTCGGCGACCCCGAGTTGCTTTAGCTCGGGTATGTCGTCGGCCGGAATCGTCCCTCCTACCGTGATCACGACATCGTCGACTCCCTGTTCAGCGAGCAGCTTGGCGATCTTCGGTACGAGCGTCATGTGGGCGCCCGAGAGGATCGAAAGGCCGATCGCGTCGGCGTCCTCCTGAATCACCGTCGCGACGATCTGCTCCGGGGTCTGATGAAGCCCCGTGTAGATCACCTCCATGCCTGCGTCACGCAGCGCGCGGGCGATGATCTTGGCACCGCGGTCGTGACCGTCGAGGCCAGGCTTGGCGACGACGACGCGGATCTTGCGGCTCGATTGCTCGGCGTCGGTAGGTGCGGACTGGTCGTCGCTCATCGAGAGGAAGCCTAGAGCGGATCGGCCGAGTCCAGGGCCGCCGCCACGCGCTCGACGAGCCGTGGGCGCGCTCATGGGCGAACGGCAGCGTATCCGTAGCGGCCGGCGCTAGCTGCCGAAGTCCGTGAGCGAGCCGGTAAGCGCGAGCACGATGATGATGAGCGTCACCACCGCCAGCAACCCTGCCATCGCAAGAAAGGCAGGCTTGACGCCTTGGCGCGTGTCGTCGAGCGGGTGCACATGCTCGGTGTCGACCACGACCGGCTCGTCGCCGACGTCGTTGAGGCGATCTTCCTCGGAGCGGATGCGGGCGGCCTCCTCGGCCTCCTCCCGGGTGGCGTGGTTCGACATCGCCGAGTTTTCGTCCTCGCGGACGACGTCCCAGCCGTCGACCTCGTTGCGCACGACCCTGATCGCCATGGCGCGATGGTACCCCCTGACGGGGGCCAAAACGCAGACGTTAGAACTGCGGGTGCTCGGTGTAGGTGCCGAAAATCTCCTGCAGCGCGGCCACCATCTCGCCCTCCGAGGCCCGAACCCGCGCGGCGGCTACGAACTTCGGCATCAGGTTGTCGCCGGCGCTCGCCGCTCGACGCAAGTCGGCGAGCGCTGTCTCCACCTGGCCTTGATCGCGCCTCGATTTCGTCCTGTCGAGGCGGACCTTTTGGCGCTGCTCGGCTTCTGGATCGGCGCGATGAAGCTCCATCGGCTCCTCGTCTTCGAAGCGGTAGTCATTGACGCCGACGACGATGCGCCGCTTCGACTCGACCTCGCGCTGGAACGTGAACGCGGCGTCGGCTATCTCGCGCTGGGGAAAGCCGGTGTTGATCGCCGCGACCATGCCGCCGAGCTCGTCGATCTGGTTGAAGTAGTCATACGCCGCAGCCTCCATCTCGTCGGTGAGCTTCTCGATGAAGTAGGCGCCTCCGAGTGGATCGGCCGTGTTGGTAACGCCGGTCTCGTGGGCGATCACCTGCTGCGTGCGAAGCGCAACCCGCACGGCCTCCTCCGTCGGCAGCGCAAGCGCTTCGTCGAAGGAGTTGGTGTGCAGCGACTGAGTGCCGCCGAGGACTCCGGCGAGCGCCTCGATCGTCGTGCGCACTATGTTGACCAGCGGCTGTTGAGCGGTGAGCGATACCCCGGCCGTCTGGGTGTGGAAGCGCATCATCTGCGAGCGCTCGTCGCGAGCGCCGTAGGTGTCGCGCATCTCACGTGCCCAGATCCGGCGCGCTGCGCGGTACTTCGCGATCTCTTCGAAGAAGTCGATGTGGGCGTTGAAGAAAAAGCTCAGGCGCGGAGCGAAGTCATCGACGTCGAGGCCACGCTCGATCGCGCGCTCGACGTAGGTGAAGCCGTCTTTGAGCGTGAACGCTAGCTCCTGCTGGGCCGTCGATCCGGCCTCGCGAATGTGGTAGCCGGAGATCGAAATCGGATGCCAGCGCGGCATCTCCGTCGCACAGAACTCGACCATGTCGGTGACCATCCCCATCGCCGGTTCAATCGGAAAACACCACTCCTTCTGGGCGATGTACTCCTTGAGGATGTCTGTCTGGATCGTGCCGCCGAGGCGATCGGCGGAAATCCCGTTTTCCTCCGCGGCGACGACGTAGAAGGCGAGCAGGATCGCTGCCGGCGCGTTGATCGTCATCGAGACCGTGACCTCGTCGAGCGGAATGCCGTTGAATAGGGTTTCGACGTCATCGACCGTGTCCACGGCCACCCCTTCGACCCCCACCTCTCCAAGCGAGCGGCCATGGTCGGAGTCAAGGCCCATCAGCGTCGGCATGTCGAAGGCCGTCGAAAGCCCATGCTGGCCGGCTTCGAGCAAGTAACGAAAGCGCTGGTTGGTCTCCTCGACCGTGCCAAATCCCGCGAACTGGCGCATCGTCCACAGACGTCCGCGGTACATCGACGGATAGACGCCGCGTGTGAATGGGTGCTCACCCGGGTGGCCGAGCTTCTCGGCCGGATCGAATCCCTCGAGGTCATCCTCCGTATAGAGGGGCTCGATCGGATGCCCTGACACCGTCTCGAACAGCGCCTCGCGTTCGGGCTTTGAGTCGTAAAGCTCCGAGCGCCAGTGATGAGCGCGCGGGCGCGCTTCGGGCTCGATCGCCATCCGCCCAGTGTAGATGCGGTGGGGCCGCTACTTCTTCTTTAGCTCTTGACCCGCCGAGCCAAACCGCG
>Ga0136612_10000086_pt1 | contig 22225 bp, 25 predicted proteins | sample AntDryUQ224A2306_2_FD_106644 | JGI IMG/M metagenome (GOLD analysis project Ga0136612, IMG submission 106644) | Polar desert sand microbial communities from Dry Valleys, Antarctica - metaG UQ224A (23.06) | ecosystem: Environmental > Terrestrial > Soil > Desert | place: Antarctica: Dry Valley... | reverse complement strand
GTCACGTGCATCGCCGACACGAAAGCGTCCTTGGCCGGATCGACGACGGCGCCGAGTTGGCGCAACTGATCCTCGGCTCTGGCCAGGTCCGCGGCTTGTGCGCTGCCGTCCGCGACTCCGGCGCTCAGTTCGGCCACTTCGGCCGCCTTGGATTCGGCCATGCTCAGCGCGCCTACCAGCGATTCACTCGCGGTGTCGGCCTGCTGGGCCGACAGCCCGGAAAGGGCCGGAGTGACCCGGCTGGAGTAGAGCGAGTTCAGCAGTGACCCGAGGATCGCCACGCCCAGGGCGCCGCCGACCTGGCGCACCGAGTTGTTCACCGCCGACCCGGCGCCGGCCTTCTCCCGGGGAACGACGGACATGATCGACTCGGTCGCCGGGGCCATCGTGTTGCCCATGCCCACCCCTTGGACGAAGAGCAGCACGAGCAGGATCCACAGCGGCGTCGACTCCTGTAGGAAAACGAATCCGCCGAAGGATGCCGCGATGACGAGCATGCCGACGGTGGTGACGGCCTTGGCACCGTAGCGCACGACAAGGGTCGAACTCCGCGGCGCGAAGATCGCGATGGCGATCGCCACCGGCAGCAGGACCGCGCCGCTCTGCAACGGCGAGTACTCGCGTACCCCCTGCAAATAGAAGACCAGGAAGAACGTCGCTCCCAGCAGAGCGAAGAAGACCAGGCCCAGGGCGGCCGCGGCCGAGGAGAAGGACGGGTTGCCGAACAGGGTGACGTCCAGCGCCGGTGAGGTAGACCGGCGTTGGGTGTAGATGAACAACGCCAGCAACAACAGACCGCCCAATGCCGGCCCCAGCACGGTCAACCGCAGCCAACCGTCACCCTCGCCACCACGGATCAGTCCGAATACGAGCAGCCCGAGCGCGGCGATCGAGAGAAGCACCCCTCCTACGTCGATCCGGCCCGGGTGGGGGTCCCGCGATTCCGGGACCAGCCACAGGCTCAGTACCAACCCGGCAATCGCAATGGGCACGTTGAGCAGGAACACCGAACCCCACCAGAAGTGCTCCAACAGAAAGCCTCCGGCCATCGGGCCGACGGCGATCGCCAGCCCTGACGTGCCGGCCCAGACCCCTATCGCCTTACCCCGCTCCCCGGTAGGAAAGATGTTCGTGATGACCGCGAGGGTGGCCGGTTGTACGGCCGCTCCGCCGACGCCCATGAGCGCACGCCAGACGATCAGTTCCAACGCCGTGTCGGCATAGGCGGCAAAGATCGAGGCGATGGTGAAGATGGCCAGTCCGCCGACCAGGACGAGCCGCCGACCGAAGCGGTCACCCAGGACGCCCCAGGTGAACAGCAGTCCGGCGAAGACCAGGATGTAGGCGTCCACTGCCCATTGCAGCTCACCCTGGGTGGCTTGGAGGTCCTCCTGGATCCGGCGCAGCGCCACGTTGAGGATCGTGTTGCCCATGATCACGACGACCAGGCAGACCGTCAGTACGCCGAGAATTGCCCAACGTCGCTCGTGTCCGACGTGCGGCTCCGTCACGAATCTGTGGTCTCGCCGCTCCCGGCACGGGGATCGCGGCGTTGGGCGAACTCGGCGAAGGCCGCCAGGTTGGCCAGCGACTCACCGCGGCTGACCCGCCAGTCCCACTCCCGGCGGATGGAGGTACCGAAGCCGATCTCGAGCATCGTGTTGAAGTGCTCGTCGGCGTAGGTCAGGACTGAGCCGAGCACCCGGTCGATCTCGTCGGCAGTCACGGCGTGCAGGCCGAGCCGACCCACCAGATAGATGTCGCCGACCGAGTCGATGCTGTAGGCAACGCCGTACATCCGTGAGTTATGTTGCAGCAGATAAGTCCACAGCTGCTCTCGGTTCTCGTCCGGCTGCCGGCAGACGAACGCCTCGACCCTAACGGCGTGCGTTCCGATGATGAGCCAGCAGATCGTCTGCAACTTCTTCGTGCCCGGCAGGGTCACCACGAACCGGTCCGGCTCCGGTCGCTCGTAGCTGAGTTCGCGCTCCTCCAGCGCAGCGGCGATCACCCCGGCGACGTTCGGGGTCTCGTCACCGGTGCTGTCCCCGTGCCCCATCAGCGGGCCGCCCCGACGCCGAACACCGGGCTGGTCATCGCGTCGGCGTAGGCATCCAGCAACAGTGCGGTCGTACGGTCCCAGGAGAAGCGGGTGGCGTGTTCGACGGCAGATCGGGAGAAGGCTGCGCGATCGCCCATCACCTTGGTGATCGCATCCGCGTAGTCCGGCGCGCGATGCCCGTCAACCAGCAGCCCGGACTTTCCGTCGGCCACAGCCGTCACCAACCCGCCCACCCGGGCGGCGACAACCGGCGTACCGCAGGCCTGCGCCTCCAGGGCGACCAGTCCGAAGGACTCGTTGTGGCTCGGGACGACGGTGACATCGGCCGCGCGGTAGTAGTCGGCGAGATCGTCCGGAGGCATCGGGGCCAGGAAGCGCACCCGGTCGGCGATGCCGAGGGTGTTGGCCAGGGCCAGCAGGGAGCTGGGTTCGTCCAGGCCCGACCCGCTGGGCGCGCCGACGACGTACACGACCAGTTTCGACCGGATCGCCGGGTCATAGGCGATCAGGTGCGCGGCCGCCCGCAGTAGCAGGTCGGGTGCCTTGAGCGGCTGGATCCGGCCGACGAAGAGCAGGACGAGTGCGTCGTCGGGTACGCCGAGGCGCGCGCGCGCTCCGGGTGCCGGCCGGAACCGATCCAGGTCCACCCCTGGCGGAATGGTCAGCACCTTCGCCGGGTCGGCGTCGTACCACTGCACGAGCTGGGCCGCCTCGTCGGGAGTGGAGGCGATCAGCCGGTCGGCCTCGGCGACCACCTGCTCCTCGCCGATGACACGTGAGCGGGGTTCTGGGACGTCACCCTCGGCGAGCAGCGCGTTCTTGACCTTGGCCAGGGTGTGCGCCGAGTGGATCAGCGGGACGCCCCAGCGGTCGCGGGCCAGCCAGCCGACCTGGCCGGAGAGCCAGTAGTGCGAATGGATGACGTCGTAGTGGCCTGGCTCTTGTTGGGCTTCGGCCCGTAGGACGGCCGAGGTGAATGCGCACAGCTGGGCCGGCAGATCGTTCTTGGCCAGTCCCTCGAAGGGACCCGCGGTGATGTGCCGAACGTTGACCCCTGGGGCCAGGATCTCGACCGGCCCGAGATCGCTGGACGTCGCGCGGGTGAAGACATCGACCTCGATGCCCTGAGCGGCCAGCCGCTTGGACACCTCGACGATGAACACGTTCATGCCGCCGGCGTCGCCCGCGCCGGGTTGATCCAGCGGTGAGGTGTGCACCGACACCGTGGCCACGCGCTCAGGAAAGACGCGGTCAGGCAGTGCGCGGTCAGCCATCGGCGTACCTCCAGGTCTTGTTCGCGTCTGTCACGACAACCCATCCTCGCCTAGGGCTGTGCTCGGGCAGGATGATCTCCATGAAGGACAACCACGAGAGCGGCCAGTACATGCCCATATCGGAGCCTCCGATTGCCGTGGTCACCGGCGCCTCGAGCGGGATCGGTGCGGCAACAGCGCGTCGGCTCGCCGGTGAGGGCTTCTACGTCGTACTCGGGGCGCGGCGTACCGAGCGGATCGAGGCGCTGGCCGCCGAGATCGGCGGTAGCGCATACCGGCTGGATGTGACCGATCAGCTCTCCGTCGACGACTTCTGCGCGCAGGTGCCGGCCTGCCGGGTCCTGGTCAACAACGCCGGGGCCGCGTACGGGATGGAACCGGTTGCCGAAGCGGACCTGGACCAATGGATTGCCATGTATGAGGTCAACGTGCTCGGCGTCGTCCGGATGACCAAGGCGCTGCTGCCGGCACTGGTCGCCAGCGGGGCCGGCGACGTCGTGCTGGTCGGCTCTACGGCCGGAATGGGCGTCTACGAGGGCGGCGGGGGGTACACCGCGGCCAAGCACGGGACGCACGTGGTCGCCGAGACGTTGCGGCTGGAACTGGTCGGCCAACCAGTACGGGTGATGGTGGTGGCGCCGGGAATGGTGGCCACCGAGGAGTTCTCCCTCAACCGGTTCGACGGCGACCGCTCCCGCGCCGATGCTGTCTACACGGGCGTCCGTGAACCCCTGGTCGCCGACGACATCGCTGACTGCATCGCCTGGATGATCACCCGCCCGCACCATGTGAACGTGGACCTGATGGTCGTCCGCCCGCTGGCTCAGGCCGCCCAGCACAAGGTGCACCGCGAGACCGACTGACCTTGAGTCGGCTAGCGGCGGGCTCGGCGGGTGCTGAGGACCACGAGAAGTGGCCAGATCGCTTGGGCGCCGGCGGTGACTCGTTCGGAAAGGCCCACCTGGCTGCCTTCCTGACCGAGGTCGGAGACGAACCAGCCGACGCCAGCCAGCAGCACAACTGTGGCCGTAAGAGCCACCTTGCGGCGTAAGCCCCAGGGAACCCCGCCCTTGCCCGGACGAGGCGCGCGCTCGGCACCGCGACCTCGGTCAGCATCGCGGCTCAGTCGATGTGCGCGCATCGCGAGGGCCGGCCAGACGGCGAGGGCGCCGAAGGAGATCCCGGCCACGATTGCGTGCGGAGTAGAGCCGCCGTCACCCAGGACCGTGGGCAGCGGCAGGGCTGCCACCAGCAGGGTCGCGACTCCCCCGCCGGCCAGGACGACCCGACCGGGGAGAGCCGCTCCGCGCAACGCCAGAGCGGTGGTGACGTGCGAGACGCCCACCCCGGCCAGCGCGGCGGTCATGATCCACCGGTTGGTGGCATCCAGGGCGGCCAGGGCGCTGATCGTCTGGGTGAGCGAGTCGAATCCGGTGTCCTGCTGGGCCGCGGCCAAGGTCCAGCCACCGATCAGCAGGGTCGGTGCCGCCGAAGATGACAACACGCCCCACCACGGGGTCGCTTCGTTCGGCACCGCACCGAGGCTAGTGCCCGCACGGTGATCTTGACGTTGTTGTCGGTTCGCTGGCCGATTTGGGTGTCTGAACCGACAACAACGTCAAGATCACGGGGAAAATCGGGGGATGCGGGGCTCGGCGTGCAGTCGCACGCCGAACGTCGACTCGACCCGCGCCGTGATCTCCGCTGCCAGCGCGAGAATGTCCGTGGAGGTGGCTGCACCCCGATTTGTCAGCGCGAGGGTGTGTTTGCCGGATACGGCCGCCGCGCCCCGCGCGTACCCCTTGGCAAAGCCGGCCTGCTCGATCAGCCAGGCCGCGGACAGCTTGTGCCCGCGCACATCGGGATAGGCCGGCCACTGCGCCGCTGCACCGAGATGGGCGGCGGCCCGCTGCGTGAAACGCGCGTACTCGGCGGCCGTCAGGATCGGGTTGGTGAAGAACGACCCGGCACTCCAGGTGTCGTAATCAGCCGCGTCGAGGACCATTCCCTTGCTGCGGCGCAGATCCAGCACCGCCGCGCGTACGTCGGCGGTCGGTGCCCGCTCCCCGACCTCGAGCCCGAGTCGGGCGGCCAGTTCCGGGTACCGGATCGGCGCCGACTGCCGGGAACGCCGCAGCTGGAACCCGACGCAGAGCACCACGAACCGATCGGTGTGCTTGAACCGGCTGTCGCGGTAACCGAACCGGCACGCCGCCGCCGACCAGGACATGCGTTGGTCGGTGTCCCGGTCGAAGATCTCCACGCCGCTGATCGAATCGGCCACGGTCTGGCCGTACGCACCGACGTTCTGCACCGGCGTCGCACCGGTGCGACCTGGAATGCCGGACAGGCACTCCAACCCCGACCACCCGGCGTCGACGGAGCGGGCCACGATCTCGTCCCATGGTTCACCGGCAGCTACCCGTACCTGGACGTACTCCCCAGCCCCGCGACTCGCGTCGACCGCTCGGGTACGGATCAGGACTACGTCTCCAGCCCAACCCTCGTCGGGGGCAACGAGGTTGGATCCATCACCGATGAGCAGGAGGTCCCGGGAAGTGGCGTCGGCGCTGCGTACCGCATCGACGAGTTCGTCGAGTGACTCGGCCGAGGTCGCATGCGCGGCCGTACCACCGGTGCGCAGGGTGGTCAGGTCGCAAAGCCGTATCCCGCTCCGATCCGTCACGGACCCAACGCTAGGACCAACCCGGAATCAGGCAAGCAGCACCCGCAGGTCCGCCCACACCAGTCGGTGGTCGGAGCTGGCCACTCCGAAGGAGAAACCCGGGTCATAGACCAATCGGTAGAGCGGACTTATCGACACCGGCCAGAACACTGCCGAGGAAAGAATCCGGATCGGCCTCGACGGCAGCAGGTAGTCAGCCCGCAGGTTTCCGGGCTCGGTGTCGTTGAAGTCAGCGGTGTCGAAGCGGGGCGGGGAGAGGTGTGTCTGGTTGGCACCGCCCTGTTGGATCGAGGCCTGCACCGCCCCGAACGAGGACGGTGTGTTGCCGTCGTTGACCCTTGGGTCGTCGAGCAGTTGGTCGATCGAGCCCGGCAGGCTGTCGCCATCCAACGGGTCGGAGTTCTGGTCTCCGGCCACGACGAACTGAGCACCGAACGGCAGGCCGCCGTACCCGCCGTCGTCGTCGTAGATGTATCCACTGTCCGCCGGAGTGATGTAGTCGGCCCAGAAACGGATCTCGTCGGAGTTCCGCCGGCCGTTACGGTCCTCCTCGCCGTCGAACACAGGTGGCGTCGGGTGACTGACCAGGAAGTGCACGGTGCGCCGGCCGACCTGCACGGGCAGATCCCAATGACTCTTCGACGACAACCGGAAGACATCGAGCTCCTCGGGGGAGTAGAAATCGGCGGGCTCAGGCGTGCTTGGGTTGTCCGGGAGCAGCGCGCCGGGCATGTCCTTCCACCGGAACGTCTGGAAGGTCCTGATCGCATCGACGTTGATCGGGAGGTTGGAGTAGACGGCCATGCCGAACTGGCCGGGGAAGAAGCCGAAGCCGAAGGCGTCGTCGGGGCCGCCCACCGTGCCGTCGTTGTTCAGATCGAAGCCGGAGGGCACCCCGGTGTTGACCGGCGCGGTGTAGGAGTAGGCGTAGTCGATCGCCGGAGCGCCGTTGTGTGGCACCGAGAGATAGTTGTCCTGGAACAGTCGCAGGGCCGTCCCGTCGGGGTCGAAGTCGAACTCGTTGATCAGCACGATGTCCGGGGCGGTGCGCTGGATGATCTCCGCAACGTTGGCCGCCTGTGCATTGTCCGGCGTGGACAGATCGATGATCAGCTGGCCGGCGTCGAATCTGTTCAGCGAGGCGTTGAAGGTCGCAAAGCGGACCGAATCGGGATCGCTGGCCTGGGCCGGGGTAACCAGTGTGAGCACAATCCCGATCGCCGTCACGATCCCCGCCGTACGCCGGATTCCGAGCGAAGTCGTCATCGGCCCATCTCACCGCATTTCCGACCCGAGGAGACCATGATCGGTGGAAACTTTGGTGAACTTCCTCGTGCGGGCAGCCGGCAGCCAGGATGTCCCGATGATCGTGGCTAGGAGATAGCGCAGACGATGGCCCGGACCAGCCCGGCAGCGACCCGCCAGCGCGCGGCGACCGAGGACTGGTTCCTGCACCGCGGTGTGCCGCACCTGATCGTCGACTACAGCCCGACCCGCGACATCCTCACCCGGGCGGCACCGCTGCTCTTCGTCGTGTTCGTGGCCGAGTTGAGCTTCGCCGTGCCGACCCGGTGGTCACTGCTGCTGCGCTTCGGGCTCTTCTTCAGCGCGATCATCACGTCATCGGCGATCTGGATGCTGGCCAACCGGCTGCGCGGGAGGGCAACCTTTGCCGACGTGCCGCGCTTCGGGGTGATCGAGGTCGCCGTCCTCCTGCTGGTGCCCGCAATCTCGGCCATGATCGCCGGCCGAGAGTGGCCGACCGCGGTGTGGTTGCTGGCCGGAAATCTGAGCCTGCTCGCCCTCGTGTACGCCGTGACCTCGTACGCGCTCGTCCCCCTCGGTGTCTGGGCACTGTTCCTGACCATCCGCCAACTTCGTACGGTCCTGCCGGTCGTCGGACGGATCCTGCCCACGCTGTTGCTCTTCAGCGTGTTCATGTTCCTCAACGCGGAGATGTGGAAGGTGGCAGCCGAGATACCGCTCGGGCTCTACGCGATGACCCTCGGCTTGTTCGCCGCTCTGGGTGGCGGGCTGACCTGGCTGCGGCTGCCCTCACAAGTTGGTGAGTTGGGCGATTTTCGCAACTGGGGTGAGGTGGGTGACGAGTGCGGCGACGCACCGTGTGCGCCGGTGCCCGCACGCCGACGAGCCGAACCCGTCCCGGCGATCCCGCTGCACCCTCGCGAGCGACTCAACGTGACGTTGCTGCTGTTCACCAGCCAGTTCGTCCAGGCGCTGATCGTGGCCGGGCTCGTAACAAGTCTGTACGTCGGCTTCGGCCTGCTCACGATCTCCATCCCGACGTTCGAACAGTGGGTCGGAGCGCCGCCGACGATCCTCGGGCCGACTGTGCCGCTGTTCGGCGCCGAGGTCTACCTGTCGGTGGAGCTGCTCAAGACGGCCGGCTTCATCGGTGCCATCGGTGGAATGCAGTTCTTGGTGACTGCCTTGGTGGACAAGGACTATCAACGCGAGTTCTTCGGCGAGGTGCGAAGCGAACTACGTCAGGTCTTCGCCGTCCGAGCGGTCTATCGCGACCGGCTCGGTCGGGTCGATGCCGGTCCGATCAATGGTGGCGCTAGTGCACGACCGCGTGGCCGAGCCCCCGCGAAATCATCCAGCGGTTGATCGGCAGGGCGACCGCGAAGGCCACCGCTAGAGCGAAGGCCAGTGCAGCCCAGAAGACCCAGTTGGCCAGACCCGAGTCCATCGCACCCGGCACGTAGAGCATCACCAGATTGTCGACCAGTTCCATCACCGCGATCGACACGGTGTCGGCAGCCAGGGCCAGCTTGACCGCCACCCCGAGCGCCAGGCCGGCGCGCAGCAGCGGACGCATGGTCAGCGCGTAGCCGAAGAGAAAGGCCAGCCCGACGGCCAGGGCGATCGTCTGGCCGTTGGACCACCCGAGTCCGGTACCGATGATCATGCCGAGCACCTCGCCGATCGCGCAGCCGGTCAGGCAGTGCAGGGTCGCCTGCACGGCGGTGCGCCAGTCGACCGATTCGTGTGCGCGTGCGTCTGTCATATCTCAATTTATACCCCCCAGGGGTATATCTGTCAACGCTTTGCGGAACGCTGTCAATGCACGCTCCCCGAAGAGGGCGAACCGTACGAGCTCGATTGCCGGCGCGGAGGTTCCTCGCACGGCACTGACGGCGATCCGAGCAGCGTCGTCCAGTGGCCAGCCGTACACCCCGGCCGAGATGGCTGGAAAGGCGATCGATGTGGCGCCGAGTGTGTCTGCCAGGAGCAGAGATTGGACGTAGCAGGACCGCAGGATGGAACTGCGGTCCTTGGTCGGCTCGTACACCGGGCCGGCCGTGTGAATCACCCAGCGCGCTGGAAGTCGGCCGCCGTTGGTGGCAACGGCCTGCCCTCGCGTCAGCAACCCGCCGGGCAGGTCCGCCTTGAGCCGACGGCATTCGGCCAGGATCTCCGGTCCGCCTGCGGCGTGGATGGCGCCGTCGACCCCGCCCCCGCCGAGTAGACCGGGGTTCGCTGCGTTGACGATCGCATCGACCCGCTCGGTCGTGATGTCACTCGCGACGGCCTCGACGTGCACGAAATCGAGTCTAGGTTTGTAGGCAGAGGTCCCGCCATCTGCCGAAGGAGCGCCCATGGCCAATAACACCCTTGCCCGGAACACATCCAACAAGGTCATCGCCGGGGTCTGCTCCGGCATCGCCCGCCGGCTCGGTCTGTCACCCACCGTCGTACGGGCGGTCTTCGTCGTGTCGATCGTGCTACCGGGTCCGCAGGTTTTCCTCTACCTGATTCTCTGGCTGCTGCTGCCCGCCGACCGCTGACGCGAGGACCCGGCAGTCCGTCAGGCGGACCCCAGCCGGCAAGTCGATGCCGCGCCGGTGATCAGTGGTGCCCGTGCACGGAGGCCGCGTTGACGATTGCATCCACGAGCTCACCGGTGATGTCGCTGTTGATGGCCTCGACGTGCACGAGATCGTGTCGAGGTCCGCCCCGCTGTCTCCCCCTGGCCGACGAAGGTCGCGGGTGGACGCGGGGCGACGTCGACTGACAGCGAGAAGACGTCGGGCCGCGCGTAATGGCCGATCGGGTCGAACTCTCGCCGCGAGACCCTGGCGACGTCGACGTCGATCTCGGCGAAAAGGATACCCTCGGCGTCGTGCAGCGGGCCGGCCAGCACGGTCCCGTCAGGTCCGACGATTGCGGTCCCGCCGCGGGACAGGTAGTCCTCGTCGCCGCCGTAGAGCGCGTCCCGCCCGGGTATCTCCTCCGGCACATCGCTGCCGCGTAGGAAGGAATTCGTGCCGACGACGAAGACGCGGCCCTCTTTGCTCGGAAGGCGGTGACCGCCAGGTTGAGGGATGCGATCAGCCGCATCTCAGCACCGCTCCCTGAACTCGGCACGCACCTCGACCGATCCGTGCTCACCGGGACCTCGTGCCGCTACGAGCCGACTCAGCAGGTGACGTGGACGCTGAAGAACACGCAGCGCGGCGCCCACTGACAATCCGATCCTCAGGCTGCTGCTTCCCGCCGACCGCTCCGCCGCCCGCTCAGTCGGTGATGCGGACTCGCAGCCGGCGGTTGGCCTTGCCCTTGTTCTCCACCTTGACCACTTCCATCCGGCCGATCTGCTTGGTCGAGGCTACGTGGGTCCCGCCGTCGGCCTGGACGTCGAGCCCGACGATGTCCACGATCCGGACCACCTCCAGATCCGGGGGCAGCAGGTTCGTGGCGGTACGGATGATGTCCGGGATCGCCATGGCCTGCGCCACTGGCAGGTTGTCCACTCGGATCGCCCGGTCAGCGGCCACTTCGACCGCACAGGCAGCAGCGATCCGGTCCTTGAAGTCGGCTGGGATGTCCGGCAGATTGAAGTCCATCCTTGCCACCCCTGGCTCAATGTGCCCGCCGGTCACCAGCGCACCGAAGTCTCGAAACACGACGCCGGCGAGCAGATGCAGACCGGAGTGGGTTCGCATCAGCGAGGACCGGCGGGCATCCTCGATGGCTCCGCGCACGGCGGTCCCGACCGGTGGCAGCGGGTCGCCGTCGGCAGGAATGAGGTACAGGTCCTCGCCTCGGCGGCTGTCCACGATCCGGGTCTCGACGCCGTCCCAGAGCAGCACCCCGTGGTCAGGGGGTTGGCCACCACCACCGGGGTAGAAGGCCGAGCGGTCCAGCACAATCCCGGTCTCGGCGTCGCTGGCCAGGACGACGGCCTGCCACTCGCGCAGGGTCGCGTCTGCCAGGTCGAGGCGCTCGGTACGGGAATGGTCGTGGTCTGGCATGCCGAACAGGTCTACCAGGCATTCCCCTGCGAGGTGCCGCGCAGAGCCGGGCGTACGTCGACGAAATACAGGATCGAGGCGACCAACGCGGGTATTCCGAGGAACGAGATCGGCCCGGACAGCCAGGTCACAACCGCAGCCAGCGCGGTGATCCCCATCCAGGCCGGCTTGGTGAGCCGCTCGTTGGCCACATACCCGGCATTCGGTCGGATCGTCGCATCTATGAAGGCGGCGACGTGCAACGCCAACGCGCCCCAGTAGAGGACAGCCATGATCCACTGCTCGACCACTCCCACGCGGTCGAGAGTACGCGGTGATCTCGCGCCAGGGGACGCGACGAGCCCCGGCAACCTCTGCCGGGGCTCGTCGTGCCTGCTAACTTCGGTCGTCCGCAGTGCGGAGTCGAAGCGGTTTGCTCAGTTCTTCGTGGACGCCTTGCTCGAACCGGATTTGCTGGTCGCAGTCTTTGCCGGGGCGCGCTTGGTCGCTGCCTTGGCAGCCGTCACCTTGGCAGCCGTGGACTTGCTGATCGCCCTCGACTTGACCGGCGTTGCCTTTGTGGCAGAGCCGTTCCGGCTCGAGGTCGGCTTGGTGCTGGCCTTGCGCACGGTCGCCTTGGCCTTGCTGGCGGTGCTGCTCGTGGACCGACGGGCGTCCTTGAGCTCACCCTGCGCGTCCTCGATCAGATCCTCGAGCGCATCCTCGACGCGGTCGACGGCGCTTTCGGCACCCTTGAGCACCCGGGTGAAACTGGGCGCGCGACGGAAGTCGGCGACGACCATCTGGCCGCGCTTCTCATACCGGCGGACTGCCTTGCGAGCGGTGCTCACAGCGTCGGTGACTACCCCACGTACTGCCTCGCGGAGAACCTCGGGGCGAACCGCGGCGGCCTGAGCGCCGGCCCGGTCACGGGCAACGTCGGCTGCACCGCGTACCTCACCGGGCAGGCCCTCAGCGCGGTTGCGCAGGTCGAGGGGCAGCCCCTCCGCGCGGGTCCGCAGGTCGGCAACCAGGTCACGGGCGAGTTTCGCGGCGTGGTCGCTGGCACCGATGACGGCGTAGAGCGGGGTCTTGGCCGTGGCGATCGCAGTTCTGGTCTGGGCGACCGCGGTGTCCCCGGCGGACCTGGTCTCGTTGGTCAGGTCTCTACCGAGGGACTGGACGTCCTGGGTGATGCTCATGCTGTTCCCTCCTCAGGGAGTAGATCGCTCTGGAGTGCGGCGGTCTGGCTGTGCTCGCGACAGAAGGTGTCGTAGAGCTCGAGAAGCACTTGCTTGTGCCGCTCGGACAGGTGCGTATCGAGCCGGATCGCGGTGGCTACCTGGGCATCGCCGAGCCGCTCCTCGAGCAACCCCGCCTGCTGGTAGAGCGATTCGGCCGAGATCTGCAGGCCCTTGGCGATCTGGGCAAGAATCTCTGCGCTGGGCTTGCGCAGCCCCCGCTCGATCTGGCTGAGATAGGGATTACTGACCCCCGCCGTACGAGCCAGTTCACGCAACGACACCTTGGCCGTCTCGCGCTGCTCGCGGATGAAGCCACCCACGTCGCGCACCGATTCGGTCAAGCTCTGCATGACACCCACCGTACGTTGCCAGTGCTAGCTACAGCAAGCAGTCAGCTAGCGATTATCACGTGACTCTCCTCACGCACGGGGTCGAGGTGCTAGCTGGCGGGGGCGAAGACGTCGCTCGCGGCGCGGATGGTGCCGACCGGCCGTCCGCCGCCGAGCACCGTCCCGGTGGCCAGTCGATCAAGCACATCGCCGGTCACTCCGAGCAGCCGCAGACCAGCAACCACCACCGGCATCCGGGCGCGCTCGTTACCGTCGTCGATCTTCACCACCACCGATCCCGCTCCGGGTACGGCAGCAACGTGCACTCCCTCGGCACCGGCCTTGCTGAGAACGTGGGGAAGCGCGGTCATCAGTTCGGTGTCCTCCCGGCCGGTCCCCGCGACGAAGAACGGGTGCGCTCGCATCGCATCGGCGACGACCCGCGCGGCGCCGGCCTCCCCGCTCAGCCGAAGAAGGGAGCGAGCCAGACCGGACAGCGTCATCCCGAACAATGGGGCACCGCAGCCATCCACCGTGACCGGTTCGAGTTCCTCGCCGGCGTAGTCGCCCAGTACGGAGCGAAGGTGCACCTGCAGTTGGTGCTCACCATCCAGATACGACTCGGTGGGCCAGCCGTTGGCTAGGCAGGTCAGCAACATCGCGGTGTGCTTGCCGGAGCAGTTCATGTACGCGCGCTGCGCCCCGCCACCGTCGGCCAGAACCGCGTCGCGCGCGGCCTCGTTCATGGGCAGCGCGGGCGGGCAGCGCAGATCCTCGACCGACAGCCCGGCACCTTCCAGCGTCCTACGGACGCAATCGACGTGCTCTGGCTCCCCTGAGTGAGAGCCGGTCGCGATCGATAGCGGCGCGCCGTCCAGGCGAAGTCCGGCCTGCAGCATGCCGATGGCCTGGATCGGCTTGACCGATGACCGGGGAAAGGTGACCGCCTCCGGATCCCCGGCGCTGGCCAGAGTGCCGCCGTCGGCTCCGAGGACCAGGGCGCTGCCGCGGTGGACCGACTCGACGAGGTCGCCGCGTGCGACCTCGACCAGGATCGGGTTGCCCTCGAACTCGTTCCGGGCCCCGATCACGCGGCTGCCAACAGCGGACGTACCCCGAGCAGCGCCCGCGCGTCGGCGATCGACATCGGTGGTCGCTGCGCGATCTTGGCCATTCCGGCGGCGCGGGCGACGAGTTGTGCGTTGTCCCGCACCGGTTCTCCCGGTGCGTAGGTCAGCGTGTCCTCCATCCCGACCCGCAGGTGGCCGCCGGCTGACAGCGCCGCGAGCATGACCGGGATCGAGGTCCGGCCGACACCGGTCGCGGCAAAGGTCGCCCCTGGCGGTAAGACGCCCACGGCTGCGACCAAGGCGTGGACAGTACCCGGCATCCCGCCGGGAACCCCCATCACCAGGTCGACATGGACGTGCTCGCCGTAGGGCAGGCCGTGCTTGTCCAGGAGCCGCTGCAGGGTGGTCAGCTGGCCCAGGTCGAAGATCTCGTACTCCGGCACGACCTGCGCATCGCGCATCCGGTTGTGCAGTTCCACGATGAAATCCCACCGGTTGAGGAAGACGTCTCGGCCGAAGTTGACCGTGCCCATCGAGCAGCTGGCGGCATCCGGTGCGGCCTCAAGGACCCGCAGCCGGTTCTCCTCGGGATCGGTCACCGCGCCGCCGGTGGACAACTGGATGATCAGCGAAGTGTTCTCCCGCAAGGCGGTGACCGTGTCGGCGAGCTGACCGGGGTGGAGGGTCGGGCGCGCCTGGTCGTCGCGGATGTGCACATGGATGACCGCGGCACCGATCGCCTCGGCGTCACGCGCGGTGGACACGAGTTCGTCCAGAGTGACCGGCAGCGCCGGTACATCGGCCTTGCTGGATTCCGCGCCGGTGGGCGCCACGGTGATCAGCGTTGTGGTCGGTGGCGCAGAGCTCATGCCCTGATCGTGGCAGACCCGTCCCGCCCGGTGAGTCGGTCCCTGGCCGCCCGCCCGGCTGGTACGACGTCATCCGGAACCGCATCGGGGTCGGGCTCGATCCGAGCCATGCTGCCGGCGACGAGTAGTTCGGCGTCGTCCGGCACGTTGCGCTTGAGCGAGAGCAATGCGATCGGGCCCAGCTCGTAGTGCCAGGCGGCGCTGGTCACCGAGCCGACCGTACGACCCTCCCAGGTGACGTCGGCACGCCGCTCGGGCAACGCCTCGCTGACTCCGTCCAGGTGGACGAGGGCGACCCGCCGAGGCGGGCGGCCGAGGTTGTGTACGCGCGCGACGGTCTCCTGGCCGCGGTAGCAGCCCTTGGTCAGATGCACCGCCGTACGGATCCAGGACAGTTCGTTCGGGATCGTCTTGTGGTCTGTCTCGAACCCCTGGCGCGGACGGCGCGCCTCCACCCTCAGCGCCTCGAAGGCCACGAGTCCGGCAGGCGTGGCGCCGGCGCCGGCGAGTCGCTCGGCCCAGGCTTTCAGCTCGGCCCGTACGACAAGGAGGTCGTAGGACGGGGCGCTGGATGCCGACGCGCGACTTGCCCGAACCCAGCCGCCGCCCACAGCCAGCGCGAGTGCCTGCCCCGCCTGCGGCACGGGGATGCCGAGCACGGTCAGAACTGCAGGCGTTTCCGGTCCGGCCAGCGTGAGCAGTGCCCAGTCCTCGGTCAGGTCACGGGGCTCGACACGAAGCAGAAACCGCATGGAATTCAGGAAGCCGAGCAGGCCGGCCGCGGTCTCCGGCTCGACGTCCAACCACACGGTGCCGCCGAGTTCGGTGACGGCCGCGTGGTGCTCGATGTGCCCGGTGGCCGAAAGCACCATGGTCTCGGTGACATGGCCGTCGGCCAGGCTTTTCATCTCTTGGGTGGTCACGTCGTTCAGCCAGCTCAGCCGGTCCACCCCGGCCACGGTCAGGATCTCGCGGTGGCTGCGGTCGACGAAGGCTGCGCGCTCGGCCAGCTGCCGTTGCTCGCGGAGCGGATCGCCGTAGTGGCTGGCGACGGCGGCGTCCTCGTCCTCCCCGGCGACCGCGCCGGGCGTGTCGAGCAACGCTGAGCGGTACGGACCTGATCCCACGTCTACTGCGAACCCGCCCGGCACGTCGCGCATTCCCCGGACAGGGTCACGTGCCCGACGTCGACCCGGAATCCGTGCTCACGTTCCATCGCGGCCACCACGTCGGTCAGCACGCTCGAGTCAGCCGAGATGACCGATGCGCACCGGTGACAGACGACATGCAGGTGCTGGTCCTCGGTGAGGTGATAGACCGGCGCCCCGTGACCCAGGTGGGTGTGCCCGATCAGGCCGAGCTCCTCGAGCAGGTCCAGCGTCCGATAGACGGTGGTGATGTTCAACGACGGTGAGTCCTGGCCGACATGGTGATAGATCTGCTCGGGGGTGCAGTGCTCGAGTTGCTGCACGCTCTCCAGGACCTGCGCCCGCGCGGAGGTCACCCGGAGCCCGCGGGCGCGTAACTGCGCGGTCAAACTCAACTCGGTCATCTCGGTCATCTCGGTCATCTCGGTCATCTCGGTCATCTCGGTCATCTCGGTCATCTCGGTCATCTCGGTCATCGTTTCATCTCAGGGGTCATCAAATAGGGTGCCCCCATCACTGAGGCTCCCGCGATCCCCACCTTGCACTGGACGACTCCGTTCGGCGCCGAGGCGGCACTGATCGCCGGGGTTTGCTGGATCGTGCTGTGGAGCCATCAGCGCCTGGCACATGGGACGACGCAGGTGAATGAGATGCAGATGGCGCTCGGGTTCACCTGGATGGACTCGGGAAAGCTCTTCGTGCTGCCCTTCATGCTGTTGACGGTGACGATCGTCGGGCTTCATCCCAGCCGGAGAAACCTTGGGCGACCAGGCAAGAGCAGCCTGTTCGTCATGGCTGCCCTGGTCTGGCTCGTAGTGGCAACCGCCATCGAGTTCTGGGGCTTTCCGCCCGGCTCCTATGACCTCACCTTCGAAGAAGAGGTAAGACCGGTCCTCGAGGACGGGTGGTGGCTCCAGGCCCTCGGGTCGCTCTTTCTCACGCTGGCGTTCGTGCCCTTCGGGATACACCTGGTCCGGGAGAAGGTGCTTCCCACCTGGATGGTCCCGGTGGTCATCCTTGGCTCGGCCGCCACCGTCTTTCTCACTCCCAGCTTCTTCGTCCCTGCGGTGGCCTGGCTTCTCCTCGGGCTGACTCTTCTGCGCCACCGGCGGAGGACCATCCAACCGTAGGTGAGCACCCGCCGAGTACCACGTACGGCGACTGACGTACTCAGAATTGCGCTCTCTCGCTGATGACGAATACGCGCTGGCCGACGACCCTTGGTCTCATGCATTCCAGGCCACGCCGAACCGAGTTCGAGGAGAACGCTATGAGTACCGAGCTAGCCACCCGCGCGGACAGCCCCACCGTCATCCGGGCATCAGACAGTGAGCGCGAGTACGTCGCACGGATCATGCAGGCCGCCGCGGCGCAGGGGCTGCTGAGCCTGGACGAGGCTGACGAGCGGATGGCTGCCGTCTATGGCGCCCGCACCCGCGCCGACCTAGTGCCGCTGACCGCCGATCTGCCCGAGGGCGGGCGCCGGTTGATGGAGAACACGCCGGAGGCACGACGAGTGGCCCGCTCCGGCCTCACCCGGCATGCGATCACCGTCGCGGTCATCGCAGTCGTGCTGGTCGGCGTCTTCTTCGCCACCGGTGCGCCGTTCTTCTGGCCGGCCTGGCCACTCGCGTTCATGGCCTTGTCGCTCTACGGACATGCGCGGCGGATCGGTGTCGTACCGGACCGCCGACGGCACTGGCACCGCTGATCCATCGATCACCGCACCGCGGGGGCCGGAAGACAGGAGCCGAAGCCGGTTGCGTACTCGCGGTCCGCGAAGGCCAGCATGGCGCAGGCGTGCGGGGCGGCTCGCTCTCCAACCGTCATCGTCGCGTCAGCTGGCTGAAATCGGACCATGGCGCCCACGGCGGCGGGCCCGAACTCGACCGTGCCGATCGGCAACTCACCCGGGAAGGCACGACGCAGCGACCCACCTTGCAGGACAACGTCTTCGGTGCGTTGTGCCTTCGGCCGGGCTGTGGCGCCGAGCGAGTGCATAACCATGTTCCGTCGCTCGTCGGCCGCGGCGAGCAGCCCTTGTTCGAGACCGCTTGCCCTCAGGCCGGTGTCGATCCCAGCGGCGAGGGCCGCCTGCAGGAATTGCAGCGGGAAGCCGTCCAGCGCGCGGGCGATCGTGGTCAGGCCGCCGGCGAAGCGCGGATTGAGTTCAGTCGGTAGCCAGCCTGCTGCGGTCAATACTCCGTCCAGGCTGAACCCGCCGCGGAAGCCCACGCTTTCAGCCAGGTAGTCACCGACAGCGCGGGCGGCCCTGCGCATCTCGTCCCGATCAGCAGGCGGTGGGTCCCACCAGGTGGACATGCCGGCGTAGACGAACCGGTCGTCCGCCCTTCGGAGCACGAGCAGCTCCACCGGCCGCAACACCGCGACGCCGTCGGGCAACACGATGCCGTGAATGCTGCACGGGACACCGTCGAGGAACGGGGACACCCGTACTCGATCGCAGTGCGCCTCGAACAATTCGATGGCCCGCGTGGCCGCATCGGTCGTACGGACCCATCGGACGTATTCCCCGCCCCCGTTCACGCCCTCCCGGGCATCTCCGGACCACACCGTTCCGGCTCCGGAGTCCAGGTCACGTTCCGCGGCCCGTAGCGCCGTCGCGTGCGCCGGAACGACCAGGGTTGTCGGTCGCCGGATGCCGGCCGTGTCAAAGACTGCATCCCCAAGTGTCTTGTCCTCCAGACTCCCCCAGCCCGGTCGCCGAGCTCCGAGCACCTGACGCTCGAGGAGCGTCTCGGCGATGTCGACGATGGACATCAGCCACCACAGGGCCGAACCGTCCGGGTCATAGACCTCGACCGCGTTGACGACACTTGGCGGCAGATCGGCAACGAAGGCGTTGTGTGCCCGCAATTCCGCACTCATCGTCGTCGGGCGCTCGGGCAGCGGATGCAAGACGACCTCGGCATCCTGCGCCGAGGGCACCGGCCCGAGGCCCGCCGCATGCGCGAACACGAGTGGCCGTAGGGCCCCGTACCGCAACAGCTGAGCCACCGACTCCGTGGTTGCAGCCGCAACGGCGCTCATGACGATGACCCGACGTCCGCGGACGACCGTGGCCAGCCGCTCATCCAGAGCGGCGACATCGAAACCGGGCGCGGGCATGGTCCGACCCTATGAACAGCGGCCAGTGCATAACGGTGGACCGTGCAGGAAATGGCCAGCCTGTACGGTCGCGGCGTGTTCGACACTGACCCACCTCTCGTGGTGGGCCGACTTCTCGACGGCGTCCCCGAGTTGGTGGATCCCACCCAGCCGGTGGCTTCGGCCTTCGATCTGGGCCTGGTCCGCGGCGACGGGATCTTTGAGTCCCTGCTCGTCCGTCACGGCGCGGTCCGTGGCCTGTCGGCTCACCTGTCCCGGATGGTCCACTCGGCCGAGCGTCTCGGGATGCCGGCGCCCGACCGGTCGGCCTGGGCCTCGTTGGCGGCGGCGTGCGCGGACGGCTGGCCGTCCGAGACCGACGGCGTCCTCAAGCTCGTGATGACCCGCGGCCTGGAAGGACTGCCCGGCCCGCCCACCTGCCTGGCGACGCTTGCCCCGGTGGCGCAGGAGACGCTGCGGCAACGTCGCGAGGGGATCGCCGTACGCCAACTCTGTCTCGGCGTCGCCTCGGACGAGCGTGCCCGGTCGCCATGGTTGCTTGGAGGTGCGAAGTCGTTGTCCTATGCGGTGAACAAGGCCGCGCTGCGCCACGCTGAGGGTGCGGGAGCGCAGGACGCGGTGTTCGTTTCCACCGACGGACTGGTTCTGGAGGGACCGACCGCGACGGTGGTGTGGGCCTCCGGCCATGCCCTGCACTCTCCCCCGTTGGACAGCGGCATCTTGGCCGGGACGACCCAGGCCGAGCTGTTCGAGCGTGCGGAGCACGACGGCTGGTCGACGGTGATGGTCCCGACCACGCCGCCGGATCTTGTTGCAGCCGATGGGGTCTGGCTGGTGTCGAGCGTACGAGGGGCGGCCGCCGTCACCTCGATCGACGGTGTGCCTCGCGGTGATGCCGGCCTCACACCCACCGTGCATCGCCTGCTCGATCTTCTCGACGGCTGAGGCCGCCCACGGCGAGGTCGGCGAGACGGGCTCCGATCAGCGGGGTGAATTTGAATCCGTGTCCGGAGAAGCCGGCGGCCACCACGATCGGCCCGAAACGATCGATCACGAAGTCCTCTGTCGGGGTGGTCGTGTAGAGGCAGGTTGTCTCGGTGACCGGCTCAGGGTCGACGCCGGGCAGCCACTCGGCCGCGTACCGACGGACCCGGTCGCGCGCAGCCGGGTCGATGGTGAAGCCGCGCCGCCCGGGCTCGGGATCGCAGGCCGCCCCGGCGTGGTGCTCGCCGAGCTTGATGCCTTCGCCGGGCGTCTGCAGGCCGTACCAGATCCTTGGCCCGCGATGCATGAAGGACGGCCACGGGTTCCCGCCGGGATGCTCCTCGATCGGCGGAAAGTGGAAGACCTGTTCCTCGGTGGTCCTCAGCTCTGGTAGCGGGATGTCCAGCAGGGCGAGCAACGACTCCGCCCAGGCGCCGACTGCGACAACCGCGACCGGGGCGGAGAACTTCTCGTTCTCGGTACGGACGATCACTTCGCCTGCTTTCCACTCGATCGCCAGGACCTGAGTGTCAGTGCGCACGTCGGCGCCGTGTGCTGCTGCCGTCCGGTGCAGAGCGGTGACGGTGGCCGCCGCCTTGGTCCGTCCGGCATCGGCTTGGGCGAGTACGGCGGTGTCGAAACGCAGCCCGGGCCAACGCTGCGCCGCGTCCTCCGCGGTCAGCCGTTCGTGTCGCACCCCGCATTCTCGGTAGGCCGCGGCGAGGATGTCGATGTCCCGCTCCGGCCCGTGATCCAACGCACCGGTCAGCTCGAGAAGTGTCTCGCCCGCGTCGGCTTCGAGCTCGCGCCACAACGGGAGCGCCGCTTGGACCATCCGTACATAGGTCGGGTCTTCGTACCCGTACCGAAAGATCCGCACTCCACCATGACTGGCCCCGTAGATGTGACCGGCCCCGAAACGCTCCAGCAGCAGCACCGCTCTGCCACGTCGCGCCAGCTGCCAGGCGGCCGCGCTGCCCATGGCTCCCCCGCCGACGACGAGAACGTCGTACCGGGAGTCCGCCAGCCTGCTCATGGGATGAACAGACTAGGGAGGCGCGACGGCTAGGACCATGGCGGTGGCTGGGACCAACGCTTCCGCGCACGACCGAGTGGCGCTTGCCTCGCGCGGCTGACATTGGCCCGTGTCGGACATCCGGCCGGCGGGTTGGTCAGAACGGTGGCGAGTTGTCGTCCACGTAGTCCGGAACAGGGTCGCCGTCCAGTGTCAGCGTCGGTGACGTTGTCGGCGTCATCGGCGACGCGGTCGTCGTCGGCGGTGCGAGGGCCGGTGCGGGCCAGGCGGGTTCTGGTCCTGGTGGTCGGGTGGTTCGGGTGATTCCGGTGGGGTGGTGATGGTCAGGGTGCCGTCAGCCCGCAGGTCGCGGGTCCAGCCGGGTGCTTGGTGTTTTAGCCGGTGGGCACTGCGCGGCGCCGATCAGCTGCCCGTTCACCTCGGCCTGCGCCGCGTCATCGTGCAGGCCCGCGCCGACACCGCCGGTGCTCCCGGCGTTGTCGCCGGTGGTGGGGATGCTGAGGTGGATGGTGACCTCCCCGGTCACCGCCGGGCGACTGGTGTCCCAGGTCGCAGGATCAGATCGGCGAGGGTCTCGTCGCGGATCTGTCCGATCGGCCAGTCATCCCCGTCCTGGCGTTGGCTGGTCGCGTATCGGCTGACTGCGTCGCAGCAGGCCGCGGCGACTGGTGGCGGGAGGTCGGCGAACAGCCGGGCCATCCCGTCCTGGGTCGGTAGTAGCCGACATCCGCGGCCCGCCCCGCCGCCAACAGCTCCAGAGTCGCCGACAGCCGACCGGACAGGACCAGGCTGGTCTCGACCAGGTCCAGGGCCCCGCGGTCCGAGGGACAGGCGGGTCTTGAAGTGGTCTTGCGTTGCGCCGTGCCAGTGCCACTCGTCGTTCTTGATGTCGACGACGTCGCCGGATCTTGCTCGCTCCTTTCCCTAGGTCGTCGGCGGCGCCGTACGACCGACGGCCTCGCATCATTATCAATCATTCGGTTGATATTTGTTAGATGAGGGCATACGGTTTGGTCAACCAAGCAGTTGAGGTTCGGGGGCCGAGATGAGTGACCCGCTGTCGCAGGTGTTCGCGGCCCTGGCCGATCCGACCAGGCGCGACCTGGTGGCGCGGCTGACCGACGGCGACGCCACCG
>Ga0136612_10000085_pt1 | contig 22238 bp, 25 predicted proteins | sample AntDryUQ224A2306_2_FD_106644 | JGI IMG/M metagenome (GOLD analysis project Ga0136612, IMG submission 106644) | Polar desert sand microbial communities from Dry Valleys, Antarctica - metaG UQ224A (23.06) | ecosystem: Environmental > Terrestrial > Soil > Desert | place: Antarctica: Dry Valley... | reverse complement strand
CCCAAACTGGTTGCGAACTGGTGTCGCTCACGTTCTGTACCTCGGTTGCGCATGGTTGTGAGCTCGTTCTGAACGAGCTCCGGCATCATCGCCGGTCAGCGTGTTGAACGCAACAACATAGAAGAGCGCGTTTCCTTCGGTCACGCGCTCTTCGGCAGGGCGACGTCAATCGCGGCGTGAATCGCGTCGCGCTCTGCCTCGACGATGCTGGCAACGTACTCATTCAGTGCCCATTCCCAGGGCCGAATACGATCTCGTGTCAGAAGGGTCACGAGTGCGTCCGGGGACACGGCAGTTGCCTCATCTTCGACGCTCCGCAGATGCGCGGAGGCCAGGACGCGATCAACAATCCCATTGACATCGAGGCGGCGCACGATCTCGTCACGCACGATCGTGTGGAGTTCCGGTTGGATGGTTTGCCGCGCGGTTGTTTGCAGCATCTCGATCGGCGGCACGAGCTTCACGTCCGCACCGTGCTCGGCCAGCTTTTCTTCAAGGAAGGCAATGAACTGCGGGCTGGTGAATGCGTTCAATTCGATCCGTTCGCAGTCAAACCACCCGCTCCCCGAAGGGGTCTCCGTCCCCATAAACGCCTTTCGCTCGCGTTCCGTCAAGCGGGGCACAAGCTTTTCGGTCAACGCACCTTCCACGCGCTGGGGCTCAATGGGAAGCCCTCGCGCGATCCCATCTTCAAAGGCCAACCCGAAGTCGATGACTTCGATATGGTGATTGGGCATCCGCTCCGTTGGCTCAGCCAACGTGCGGCTGATGTCATACCCTGATCGATCGGCATCATGCAGTACGTACACGCGGATATCTTGCTCGCGTGCGCGCGCCAGGAGTTTGCGACAGGCGACTGGACTAAAGCCCTGGCTCGCGATGACCGCGAGATCGTACCGCTCAGGGATGCCCGCGTCCCGAATAATCGGCCAGAACCCGGACTTCTCCACGAACAAAATGCCATCGAAGCGCCAATCGGGCAGCTCGTACGCCGCGACTTCGAGCGTCCCCAGCGGCACGGACTCCCCGGAGTGGGGCTCGTAGATTGTCCCGCGCGGCTCCCGGTAGCAGAGCCGCAGATCGCCGTACTCCTTCTCGTACGCCGGAACTAGGGTGTATTCCACGTACTGGCTATCGAGCGCATTTTTCAGCGGCTCCGCGATCCCCGCCGCAATGAGCGCCAAGACGCGTGGCCGGATTTGATAAAAGAGCTGGTGCACGCTCGCGTGCATGGTCTCGCCGCCGGTCGCGGCAGCATAGGCCTCAGGAATGACGCGCCAGACCGCCGCTTTCTGGTTGAGCAGGCCCCTGCGCTCGGCCCGCGCGCGCCTCTCTTGGCGGGCGCGAAGCTGACGATTCGCTTTCCGGGTGTTTTTCGTGCGGTGCTCACCTTCGGTGTACCGTGTTTGCGCCGCCCGCCACACCATCCGCCCAACAGCCGTGGCCAGTTCCGCCGAGGGCGCCACCCGACTCTTGCCGCGATCAACCGTCGTCAACACCGGACTCGTGACGTGGACGATGGTCGCCGTCGGCGCGGCATCCATCATCCATGGCAGCGCCGTGACGTGGGTCGCGGCGAGGATGCCTTCGACGCCGGTCATTCTGGCGGTCCCGCCGTCGGTGAATCGTTCCCCCGCAAAGGGGTCGCCAAAGGCGGGACTGCAGTTCAAGCCGTACATCGTCGGCCCTGGCGTGGTGGTTTCGGCGATGAAGACTTCAACCACGAAGGGCAGGCCAGCGCCGTCCGTATCCAACGCCCTGCGGTACCAGCACCGTTCGGGATCGGGGATGCCATACCAGTCCGCGAGGCGGGTGCGGAGGTGGTCTTCGCCGATCAGGCCGAGGACCGCCGGCTTCGGCGGCCTGGCCTTCGCCTGCATGGCAGCCAGCACGGCGGCGATGGTGTCGTCGTCGAGGTCGGACACCCGCTTGATGCCCGGAAACTGGTCGCAGACGGCCTTCGCGGTCGCCGTGCCACTGAGACCGGCGAACTGGCGCACGAACTCGCGCAGGAGCATCGCCGGCATCTCGTTGCATTGCGCCGCCGCGAGGTGATAGCGGACCAAGGTGCGCAGCGTCTCAGGGCTATACCAGTGCGGGCTGCTCGGTTGGTTCGGCAGCCACTTCTGCCACGCGGGTGTCAGACGGTGGATGACTTGGGCATCGGCGAGGCCATCGTGCCACGCAAACGTCGCATGGGGATTGAAGACCGCAAAGCGGCGTGCCCAGTCGCCAACATCAAGTTCTTGCCCTGCCGCCGGAAGGGCGATCTCGACCACGGTCCCGGGAGCGGTGGGCCGCTCCTCCATGATGAGACCAACCGCCGCCCGCCCGGTGATGTCGTCGCGCGGATGAAGGGTATATCGCCGATCCAGCGACTCAACCACAAGGGGAGCATTGCCGCCAAGGGCCCGCGGCATGCCCAGGAGCGTCATCCAGGCGTTGCCCATCTGGCCGCGCGTGGGGCTCTGGTAGCCGATCTTGTCACTCGTGCGGGACTCGAAATCCACGATGCGGCGGAGGATGTGCTCTGGCAGTCCGGGCCCGTTGTCACGCACGCGGATCGTGAGCGCACCATCGTTGGCGCGGGTCACGCTCAGGGAGACGTCGGGCGCAACGCCCGCGCCCTCGGCCGCATCCAGCGCGTTGTCGACCAGCTCCTTCAGCGCCGCCGCCGCGAAGGATTCGCGCGGCACGCCGGTCTGTTTCGTGAGCTCAGCGGCGTCAAAAAACTCGGCCGCGCGCCCGATGGTGAAGTGTGTGCGCGGAGCCGTGAACGTCATCTGCCATCCCTTTTGGTAAAAATCGGAGCTTTTTGGCGAGTTTCGTCAGCATGCATACACGCCGCTTCCATGCGCCAATTCTACCATTTCCTTACCATTCCGTGTTGTGTTTTCGGCATATATATCGGCACTCTTTGGGCACCTATCACCCTGTTTCTGCTACCCTGTCGCGCAACACGGAGGAAACCGCGATGGACGAGTGGATGACGGTCAAGGAAACCGCGCACCAGTTGCGCGTGAGCATCGAGACGGTACGCCGCCTGATCCGCTCTGGCGCCCTCCGCGCATCGTCGCTGGAGACACCGCCCGGCCGCGCCGGCTATCGCATCAAGCGCAGCGACCTAGAGGCGCTGCTCGACGCGCGCGCCCGCGGGGGCGTTCCCCAGGACCGGGACGGGGCGCGGCCCCGAACGATATGACGCCCGGGGCCGCTGCGGGGCTCTTCCGTGGTGCGTGCGCGCGTCGTACCTCTCCGCCGTCACCATCCCCTCGCCCGTCGCCACCAGTGCCGCCACCACACGCGCGGGGGCTCTGGGGCCTCTGCGGACGTATCGTCGCGCTGAGGGCCCGTATTTGCGCTCTGGGGGGCATGTTCGCGGTCTGTGGAGGCCGGCAGCTCGGGCAACCGCTCCATCAGCCCGGCCACCAGATGATCGGCCCGCCGCCGGGCTTCGATCTCGGCATCGAGGACCTGTCGCAGGTAGGCGTTCTCGGCCTCCAGGCGGGCGATCGCGACATCACCCCCGTGCCTGTCGGTATCCTGTTCCGTTCCTGTTGCATCCTGTTGCGTGCCTGTCGATGCGACGGGCGGCACCGGTGGGAAGAAGACGCGCCAGGCGCCGCCCTCTTTCTCGCCCGCGAGCGTTCCCCGGTGCAGGCGAGCGCGGACGGCATCGGGCGTGATGCCGAGCCGCGCCGCCGCCTGAGGGACCGGCAGGACCGTCCCGTCGCCTCCCTGTCGATCCCTGTCGGTCGTCCTGTCGTGCATGGTCCCGGCATCATCGCACACGCAAGCGGCCCCGAGCCGAAGCCCAGGGCCGCCTCCGTCAGGGTCATCCACACATGACCCGCCGGGTCCGGTCCGTGTTCAGGGATGGTCCGGTCTGAGGTCCGGTCTGCGTGCGGTGGCATGATCGGATCATCGCGGGAGCTGGAGAGAAACACAAGACCCCCGAGCGGACACAGGAACGGCTCTCGGCTTCGGTCGAGAGCCGTTCCCTAGAACGCCGGAGCTATCCCCCTTGGGGCCAGAAGCAGAACGACCACGTACCCGTGCTTGTGGCATAGATCGTCCACGCGCGCTCATCGCCCAGCCAGATGTCCCCTTCCTGCCCCCAATGGTTGATGTCGTTATTGAACATTTGGAAGCCGCCGCGCAGGTCGCTTTCCGGGGAGGAGGCCATCATCACAAAGGTCTTATGCAGGGCCAGGGGTCCGGGGTTGACGTTCTGGTTTGCCCCGTGAAACCCGAAGTGGTAGCTCCCCGCAGGCAACACGAACGACTCTGATAGCCACTGACTATTCGCGCCGGGTGCCGCGACCCCGTCAAAGCACTTCCCCGCATCCGAGGGGCGCGGGTACAGCGGCGCGCAGGACTCCAACTGGCACTCGTCGTCAATCGTTAACGCGGGCATCCATTCCACGGGCCACGTCTCGGCGGAAACGCGCCCATGCAGGGCAAAGAACAGACTGGTAACGATCAGCAGGACGACGAGAGTTCTCAGTGACTTCACGATGGACGCTCCTTCTGTGGTTGGGGGCAGCCGCTTGGCTGCCCGATGATAGCGTTTGGGCTTCCTCCTTCCCTCGTGCTGGGAGCGGGCCCCAATCGACCCGCTCCCGATGGCTCCTCAGGCCGCGACCACGCCAGCCCCGTGACAGACGTCGCAGGGCGCCTCACCGGAGCGGTAGTACAGAAATCCGTTCCCGTAACACTCACCGCATTCGACCGTGGGATCAGGCTCCGCATCGGCCGCTAGCTCGCGCCAGACGGCTCCGTCGTCATCGGGTTTCCTGCTACTGAGACTGGGGATCCCATCGCCGGCGCTGACGGCGTGACGTATCTCGGCCCCGGGGTTGGTGTCTGGGAACCCACCGGTCCCCACAGTGTCGCCTTCACCGTCATCCAGGCGCTCTCCGATTCCGCCGGTACCCCGCTTGGCTCCCTCACCATCGATGCCTACCTCGAGTTGAGCGAGGACGGGCAGAGCTTCGTCGACGACTGGACGCTTGGCACGACGCTGACCTACCGCGACACCGGCCAAAACGTGGTGGCCACCTTTGCCGTCCCTCTAGAGTTCCCGCCGCTCGTCGGAACCCGGATGCGAGTCGGTGCCGCCGGCTTCCCCGAAGGAACCCCGACCGTGGGCACCCCCTCTCCGTAGCGAACGCCGGCAGACACGCCGTGAGGGCCGGGAACACTCCCGGCCCTCACGCGTTTCCGATGGTTTCGGCGTTTCATGACGACCCCGAGCGTGACGCCCAGGGCCGCTGATCCGTTCAGGCGGCGATCCGCTCCCGCTGGGGCTGCAGAGCCGGCATGGCGTCAACAGGTGTTATCACCCCGGTCCCACCGCAAACGCCGCAATCCCGGCAACCGATCGGACCCGAGACGCCCCATTCCTGGACCTTGCCGGAGACGCAGGAGGAGCAGGGGCTCGGCGCCACGGCGATCGCCATCGGGAACTCGTCGATCTGGGCGAGGTAACACGCGCGATGCTTGCACGGGAGGCCGCGCCGGCCGGCCGGACATGAGCAAGTGCTGGCGCTGACCTGGTACAGCAGGCCTGGTTGCGTGGCGGACTCCACGAAGGCCTCGCCGGAGATGGGCTCGATCAGCACATCAAGGGCCTCTTCAATGGCGCGGTCGAGCGCCGCCGCCCATCGCTTCGATTCCGTTCGGGTGACTGTTGCCTGAACCATCGCGTTCCTCCTACCTGATTGGCTCCAACGTTCCTAAGCCCTGGAGCCGCCTATCTGGGTTGAGTGCTGTCTCTCTTAACGACATTATTCTCGCATAGTCACGCATAATTGTCAACACTATTCTTGCGTATTATTCTGCATTCAGTTACAATCGTGACCAATGCAGGAGCTACCGAAGGGAGGAGTACATGGCGGAGAAACGCAACGAGCTCGTGACGCTTAGCCAGGCGCAAGAGCGTCTCGGCGTCTCTCGATTCAAAATCACGCAGTTGGTTAAAGAGGGGAAGCTCCCGGTCTTTCAATCAGAACTCGACCGGCGCGAGAAGCTGGTTCGGATACGTGACTTAGAGCGACTGACACAGCCCCAAGAGATTACCGACCTGTCAAAAATAGCCGCCTAGAACCAGCCTAGGCGGCTATGACAGCACTCAACCCGCTTAGGACGGGAGGAGGCGCAGAAATTATGGTTGCAGCCATTCCGCGTGTCTATCGCGCCTCCCCTGGCGCGCTCGGAACGACCATGCCCGCAGAGAAAAAGCCAAACCAGGCAACATGGCGCGATTGGCTGCCGCCAGGGAGTCCCGATCCGAAGGTGCTCCTTACTCGTGAGCAGATCATTGAAACGCTTCGTGACTTTAATTCCGATGGTGAATCTAAAGCAAAAAGGACACCCTACAGCGCAAAACTCGTCGCAAGCCTGTCGGTAACCGTCAACGAGATGCGCTATCTGGAGGCACAAGGCGTCCTTCCCAGGCCCGTTCGGCAATGGCACGAGGGCGCGGTACGTGCCGTCTATCCGTCATGGGTTGCGCTGCTGGTCGGATGGGTTCGCATATTCCAACTGCGGGGATTCGGGCTAAGCGAAATACGACCTTGGATACGAGCCAACGCTGCGGCAATTGCCCAAGGAATTACCCCGAAAGATGCCCCCAGCCAAGTGGCCGAAATGGCACTCCCGGCTGTCGTTCGCCGGGAACTACAGCGCCTTGCACAACGACACGAGCGGCTGACCGGATCAACAGTGACCGGGATCGCAGTCAGCATCACCACGGCAGATGGGCAAACGACTAGCTATCACATCGACTCTGGGAATGATAACGTCCAGAATGAGGAATAGTGCCATCCTACGGGAGCTAAACGCGACCAACGGAAAATATTGATCATGATTTGCCGTTGTCTGGCTTTGATGCTACGATTTCTCGCAAGTTCAGGAATCGGGTGCACGTCACCCAGGAGGGCAACGGTGGATCATCAGGATCGGGAGTTCGTAAGCATCGGTGGTGTTGCCAGTTGGCTCGGCGTGACGACAACCGCTGTCAGGAAATTCGAGCAGCGCGGAATCCTTCCCCAGGGACATCGCCTCGAAGGGTCCAGGGCGCGCATTTGGCCCGTTGGTGACATTGAGATGGCAGAGATTCGTATTGCCGAACAGCGCGAAGCGCGAAAGGGGGCGCTAGCACCAAATGATGCGTAAAAGCTGAGGGTCGATGTGCTGCTAACACATCGACCCTCTTTGGCAACACTTTTGGTGCGCCGGACCCGGACAGGTCAGTACTAGCTTACAGGTTCAGACACCTAAACACCAATAACTGACCCTACGCAGCGCACCTCAGACAAAGCAAAGCCTGGGCACCGAAACCCGGGCGATGCGACGACGAGGTGTTTTGATGACTTCGCGTGACAGTGTACACGAACCGGTGCATGTGCACCCAACGCTTCACCCGCACCTGACCCCGTCGCCCCGAAAGATCGCCGAACTCGATACCGGCCTCCCGGCCGAGTTGCTTGTGCTGCTGCCCCGCCTTTCCCCTGAGCGGCGGTGGATGCCCGGCCTCCCCGAGGTCGAGACCCTCGAATCCGAGCTGCGGCGCCGCCAATCCGCGGGCCAGGCGGTGGTCCTGTGAGCACGACGTACGACGACCTCGATCGCCCCGCTCCGGCGTTCCTGCCGCTGATCGCGGAGAACATCCCGCTCGACGACCTCGCGCCGTACCCGCACTTCGTGGCCTGGGATCCGGTCTGGCGCGAGGGGCGCAACGGCAAGCCGGGCGGTTGGACGAAGGTGCTCAAGAACCCCCGCACCGGCCAGAACGCCCGGAGCAACGACCCCGCAACCTGGGGCGCCGCCGGCGACGTCGTGGGGCGCTTCGATCGCGTCGGGTTCGTGGTGGCCAGCGATGACCCGTTCGGCTTCCTCGACCTCGACGATGCCATCGACCCCGAGACCGACGATCTGAAGCCCTGGGCGCGAGAGATCGTCGACCGCTTCCCGACCTATTGGGAGCGCTCCCCGAGCGGGAAGGGCCTCAAGGGGCTGATCCGCGGCACGCCGACCCGCAACCGGATCATTCGTGTCGGCGATGGCCAGGTCGAGGCCTTCGGCAGCGGCAAGTTCACAACGCTAACCGGGCATCGCATCGTCGGCACACCGGCGACCATCACCGACTGCCAGACCGAATTGGACCGCTGGCTCGCCGAGGCCTCACCGGAGCCAACCACGCAACCGATTGCCGCGACTCCTGAGCTCGACGTTGACGATCAGGCCGTCAAGGATCGCGCGCTGCGCATGCCGAAGATCAAGAGACTCTTCGAGACCGGCAACCTTACGGACTACGCCGACGATCAATCGGCCGCCGAGCTCGGGCTCCTGAATGGCTTTGTCAACGCCGGCGCGACTGGCAGCGACCAACTCGACCGTCTCTTTCGCGCCAGCGCCCTCATGCGTCACAAATGGGAGCGCAAAGACTATCGCGAGCGCACCCTCAAGAAGGCCCTCGACGGCACCGTGGTTCCGTACGCGGGCTGGAATCAGTCTTCGCCCGCACGGCTGGTAAAGCTCGGCAACCAGGCAGAAAACGGCGCGGTTGTGCGAAACCCGCAAGATGCGGGTTCGGGAGCGTGCGTCGACGAGATCGCCGAATTGCGGGCCCAGAATGCCGCACTCTCGCGGCAGCTCGCCGCCACCCGCCGCCGCGCCGATCAGGCCGAGGCCGAGCTCGCATCGCTCAAGTTGCTGCAGAGCGCGACCATGACGATGCTGCGCAGTCGCGAGATGCGTCCCGGGGAAAAGGTGCTCGGCCTCGTCAGTCTCTTCGAGGCCGAGGCCGCACAACACCGCGGGGCAACGGATCCCGAGGGCTGGTCGACTGTCCCGCTGGGGCGACTGGCCGACGCCGGCGGGTGCTCGCCCGATACGGCGGGCAAACACCTCACCACCATCGCGTCAACGGGCATCATTGAGACGCGAACCATCACCGAGCGCGACCCAAAAACCGGCGAAGTGCGCAAGCGACGTCAGATTCGCCTTCCCGCTGCCAGCGACTCCGCATCGGCGAGTGACCTGGCCGGGCGCATCACGTTGTTATCCACCGCCATCCCCGAGCGGGACCCCAACGATCACGGATGGGGCGGAAAGCGCGTCTGCCCTGATTGCGGAGACGTCGGCACGATCACGATCACGACCATCGCCTGCGCCGGCTGTGGCAACGTTCTGAGCACCGCCAAGACCGAGCAGACCCCGGCGGACGTCGATTCCCCGTACCCGCATCTTGCCCCAACTAAGAACGGTCGTGGTCTTTCCGTTCCTCCGTACCGGCAAGATGCGGGTACGGGGCAAGAAGAGCGACGTGCCCAAGCGCGGCGCGACCTCGAGGCCCGCGCTCGTGCCAGAGCGGATTCCTGGAATGAGGCGCCCGAACCGGACGATGCTCCCGCTGTGCCATGGCTCCCCGGTTTTGCTCCAGACCCCCCCGATCCCTGGACCGACGTTGCGTACGGAGCGCGGTCGTGAGCGCCATATCCCCTCTAGGTTGGACCCCCTTCTGGCGCCGGCTGATCGCGGAGCTGGAAAGGATGCACGCGCCCGTGAGGGAAGCCCAGGACGCAACGAACGGTGCGGAAACCTCCGAGGTGCATGGCTGATGGCTGACGTGTGCAAGGCGAAGAACCGCGATGGCGAGCCATGCAACGCGATGCCGCGCCAGAACGACTACTGCATCTGGCACGACCCGGAGCGATCGCAGGAGCGGGCGAGCTGGCGCGCCGAGGGGGGGCGGAAACGGTCCAATCGGGAGCGGGCGCGGAAGAAACTGCCCAGCGCCGTGATGACGGCCGCGGAGCTGCAGGGCCTGGTCGGCACGGTGCTGCGCGGCGTGATCGATGGCGAGATCGAGCCGGCGGTTGGCAACTGCGTCGCGAACCTGAGCCGGTCGCTGCTCGAGCTGCGCAAGGGCACCGAGCTGGAGCAGCGGATAGACGAACTGGAGCAGCGCGCTGGCGTGGTGGATCGGAGGTTCGCGTGATGGAGCGTCGGCTCAAGAAGCTCGCGGTTGTCTACCAGCTGCGGTCCACGCCCAAAAACCCCGACCCCCCGTTCGATGCCGCGCGGCTCAGCGACGACCAGCGCGCCGAGTTGGAGCGTCTCGCGGCCAAGGTCGTGGAACCCACGCCCCACGATCGCCACGGGCTCGACGGCCTGACGGACTTCGAGCTTGAACGGACGACCTGGATCGCGGCGATCGGCAGGGGACTGGCCATGGAGGAGCCGCGGCCCGAACCGAGTCAGGCCGAGTAGGACCGCCGCGCCGTCGCCTATTTCTACGCGACGGCGCGGCATCCCGATGGCACGTTCGCCCTCGATCGGCTGAGCGATGTGCAGCGGCAGCGATTGGCGTTCCTGGAGGCCAGGCTGCGGGAGGGATCAACCGATGCCCCTGAGTAAGCGGCGCGAGAAAGGCGGAAAGCCGGTGCGGCGGCAGGCCGGGACCACCTATCCCACGCCCCCGCCCATGTTGCCCACACGAGGCGTGCCAGGCGGCTGTCGCGATTGGTGGGATTCCCCTGACGAGGCCCTGATGCTTTGGGATCAGACCGAGGACGCGCACCGGCGGCCCCTGTCCGCCCAGGGACGATTGCCCGCGCGTGGCCCGTGCTCCGCCTAGCCGGCACTATCCTTGCCGCGATGTGGAGTCTGGAACAGCCGTGGGAAACCTGGCGGGCCATGATCACGTTCCTGCGCGAGACCGAGCTGCCCTATGCCCGCCAGCACGCGGCGATCATTGAACGCAGCCTCGAGCGGCATGCGCCCGATCAGGGGCTCGTGCGGATGAGCTTCTCCGATGACATCACCCTGCGCTCCCTCACCCTGGCCTGCTGGCGGCTTGGCCTCCCGATGCCGGCGCCATAGTGAGGGTGATGAGGGCCGGCGACACATCCACGAACCTGGACAACCCGCACCCCCGAAAAGGCAGCAGGATCCGCCTTATCTGAGGCGACGCATCCCCGGAATCGGCGCCGTCGATCGTGAGGCGTTGGTCAGTGAAGGGCCGCTCTCGATGTGGAAGCGCCGGGGTTATCGGCTTCCTTGCGGGATATGGCGTGTGCCAAACTGTCCACACTCTGCGTGTAAGGAAACGTATCCGCTCTTGGGACGGGGTGTCATGTGCGCCGCTGGTGGCCCTCGGATCAGCCGTCGAGATACCCACCGCGATCATCCGCATTCCGTATGAGCGGGTCGGCGGCGAGGTAGGCGGCGGTGGTGCGCTCCTGTCCCGTGACGCGGAGCCAATACCCGTACTGGACCACCAGCAGCGGCCCCAACACGACCATCACCGGAAAGGCGCCTCGTAGCCACCCGGTCAAGGGCAAGATCATGACCACAGCGAGCGCGGCGAGGGCGATGACGAGGGCTGCGGTCCCCGCCGTCTTCCCGAACGCCTTGCGAAACACCAGCGGGCCCACCGTCGCCAGCAGCAGATCGCCCAGGAGAGCCACCACGAGCAGAACGCCGCCGAGCAGCGCCGTCACCTTGCCCAGCGTGGTCAGCCAGGAATCGCCTTGCCAGCGCACCACCAGGACCGTTGCGCCAATCAGGACGAAGAGTGGCCAGCTACCCACCCACAATCCGCCGCCACCATCGCGCCGGCACGCTTCTGAAAGCGTGTGCCTGCCCTGCGCGGGATATGGCGCGTGCCACGATGGCCGTGCTCTGCGGGATATGAGGATTCTCCGCATATGAGACGAGGAGGCCAAGATGAACATTCTTCGTGTCACCGCGCTTGTGGCTGCACTTGTCACGCTCACTTGTTGGAGCGGAGCGGCTGCCCAGGAGACGAGCTTCACGTGTGCGGACTTCATCACGCAGACCGCGGCACGGACGAACTTAGAGCGCCCGGCAATAGGGAGCGGGCCGTCGCGGACTCAACTGCTCGCGCAGGCGAAACCGGGCCGGGGATTAGGGGATTTGATCCACCTGACCCCCGGCGAGTCGCTCGTGGTACAGCCTATTGCCGGACGCTCTTAGCCCGGATTATTCACGAGCGTGACAACGGGGCACCGAACTGGTATTCGGAAGGTGCTGAATCCGCCGAATCCCGGAGATGCCCCGTATGGTCCAGTCTGCCCCAGCCCCGCTCGTCTTTGCCCCGCCGGTCGCCCTGCCGCTCACGGTCGATTTCCAGGGTGGCCGCCTGACCAGCGATGGTGGCTGGTGCTGGGTGGCGGAAGCGGATGCTGCCACTGACCTGTCGGCCACTCTCGCCGCAAGCCTACCGGACTATCGTCGTCGCCGAGGACGACACTCGCTGCTCGATCTGCTGCGGCAGCGCATTTTTCAGATTGCCGCCGGGTACGCCGACCAGAACGACGCAGACACCTTGCGGGCTGATCCCCTGCTCAAGCTGGTCTGTGGCCGCCTACCGGAGACCGATCCCGATCTGGCCAGCCAGCCGACCCTCTCCCGCTTCGAGAACAGCTTGTCAGCCCGAGATTGCTACCGGCTGGCTGCGGCACTCGGTGAGGTGTATCTGCGGGAACGGGAACGCGGCGGCGTGCCCACCCACATCCTGCTCGACCTGGACAGCACGGACGATCCGGTGCACGGGACGCAGGAGGGGCGGGCCTACCATGGCTATTATGGCCAGCACATGTACCATCCCTTGCTGGTTTTTGACGGCCAGACCGGCCAACTCATCACGGCCATCTTGCGTCCAGGGACCGTCCATGCCGGGCACGGGGCGTTGGCCATCCTGCGCCGCATCTTGGCGCGGCTACGCGAGCAGTGGCCGCAGGTGACGATCACCATCCGCGCGGACGCCGGCTTTGCCAAACCGGAAATCTACGCCTGGTGCGAGGCTGAGGACATTGCCTACACCATCGGGTTGGTCACCAACTCCCGGCTGCTGGCGTTGGCTGCACCGCTGGCTGATGCGGCGCAGGCCGCCTCAGACCACGCCGGTGGCGTGAATGTGCGGCTGCTGGGCGAGATACTCCATCAGGCGGGGTCCTGGCCAGTGTTGCGCCGGGTGGTCATCAAGGCGGAAATCCTGGCGGCAGGTCCCAACATCCGCTTCGTGGTCACTACGAGTCCTGACTCACCTGAGGCGCTCTACGACGCGTATGTCGCCCGGGGCGAGACGGAGAACTGGATCAAGGATCTGAAGCGCGCCTGCTTCGCCGACCGGCTCTCCTGCCACCGCTTCCTCGCCAACCAGGTGCGCCTGCTGCTCCATGCCGCCGCCTACGCGCTGCTGCACACCCTGCGCACCTGGCTGGTCGCCGCCAATAGCGCACGCCTGACGCTGGAGACGCTGCGGCTGCGCCTCCTCAAGATCAGCGGCCGCGTGCGGCAACTGTCCACCCGCGTCCATCTGCGCCTCGCCGCAAGCCACCCCGGTGAGCCACTCTGGCATCTGCTCGCGACTCACCGAGGCCGTTCATGAATAATCCGGGTTAGAACAGTACCCGAGTGACCCCTATGGCGGACGTAACGGCGTCATGCTCCCATCGGATAGGATGGTCACACCGAGGGCACCCGGTGCGCAGCACCGCCGTGCGGAGACTGGAGGGACAGCAGAGGAGATCCGATCCATGGTGAGGACTGACCCGACCAGTGACCCCGTCGACGATCTCGCCCAGTTCACGCACACCATTCGGTTGCGCTGCCTCGACCCGGCCACGAACCGGAACCGGCTCTACACCCTCACCTGGCAACGGGATCTGTGGGGGGCTTTGACCCTCGTCCAGCGGTGGGGGCGCTGGCCCCGACCAAGTCGTTCCCTGGCCATCCCCTACCCTGATCGATCCAGTGCTCAGAAGGCGATCCACCGTTTGCTGCGTCGACGCCTCCGGCACGGGTACACCGTGATGGAGTGGCGCTAATCCACCTGGGTAGGCGCGTCTCTCCATGCGTCCGCCGTGCGACCGGAGAGTCTGTCTGCTGTCCTCTTCCTCAACTACCAGGGTCAGCCGCTCTCGGGACAGGTCGTGGCCGACGCGTCAGCCTGCTTCCGGCCGAATCAATTTCTCGGACTGACTTCCCCGTTGTAGAGATCTTCTCGCACGGTCCGGATGATCACGACAAGCATCCCGAGCGAGACACCGTCCAGCGTGATGCATAATGCGCATCTTCGAACCATGAGCACGGCGTGGTGACGGGATTCTTTGGTCGCTCGGATTTTTCCTGTTGCATCGCCGAACAGGGTGTGGAAGGGGGGCAACCGTGCGGATGCGCGTGGTCGTGCTTCTCATGCTGGTAGGCGCATTGATCCTCCCGTGGTCTGCTTTCGCACAAGACCAAACCGATCCCGAAGCGACGATACGTGCTTTGCAAACGGAGGTGGCACGGCTGGAGGGAGAGATCCCCACGGCAACCCCGAGCACCGCCGCTACCCCGGAAGCTCAGCCCCAGGAAATGGCATCTGCGACAGAATCCGGTGAGTCCGCACTGCCCCGTACGGTCAACCTCGAAATCATTCTGGATGACTCGGGCTCAATGGGCCAAATCATCGATACCGGCGAGACTCGACTCGACGCTGCGAAACGCGTCCTCAACGAAGTCATCACCGCGATTCCTGATGAGCCGGGCATCAATGTCGGGCTCCGGATCTATGGCCATCAAGGAGACAACACGGACGCCGGGCGAGCAGTGAGCTGCCAAGCCTCGGATCTGGTCGTCCCAGTGAGTGGCGTCGACCGGACGGCTATTGCGCAGCAGATCGCCTCCCTCGTTCCCACGGGATGGACGCCAATCGGGCTCTCACTGGAACGGAGCGAGGCCGACTTCCCGGCATCCGAAGAGGTGCCAAGCACCAATGCGGTGGTGCTGGTGACCGATGGGCTGGAGACCTGTAATGGGGACCCGGCCGCCGCTGCTGCCGCGCTCGTCTCAAGTGATACGGCCGTTGTGACGCATGTGATCGGCTTCGCGCTGGCGCCAGAGGAGCAACAAATCCTGGAGAGCATTACCGCAGCGAGTGGCGGCATGCTCCTCAGCGCCGCGAACGCCACGGAGCTGACCGGAGCGCTCTTCACGATTCTTGATGAACTTGATGTGGTGAAGGGTGTTGGGCTCCTCGGAGGCAGCGCCCTCTCACTCTTGCCTCCAGGCGAGCCGGGCGGGTTCTCGATTGTCGCGATGGGAACCTACGACGGGAATATCCTGCCATTTGTCGTGCGCAATAACACCGGCGAACCCATGGTCAGCCTGTCTGCAACAGGACACGCATGGAATGCGGCGGGTCAGCTCATCGCCACGGGTGACGACCATAACCTCAACCCGAATCTGGTTCGCCCCGGTGGCTTGTCGTTGGGATACATCTACTTTGGTGGAGTCGATCTCCCGCCAGAGACGACCTTCCAGATCGAGGTCGAAGGCACTCCCGCTGCCGAGGAGGCATTTGAGCTTCAGCGTGATCTCGAGGTTGTGGAGGCGGCCTTCGTCGATGGTCGGGTGGTCGGGACGCTCCGAAATGGCTATGACGAGCTGTTGAACGGGCCGTTTCGCGTCCAGCTCGGATGCTTCGATCAAGACGGCGCGCTTATCGCTCTGGAAAGGGATTATTCGCCGGAGGATGATGCCGAGCCGGGTGAGACCGTGACCTTCCAGTCACCAGGCTTTCGCACACTCGACTGCCCGCTCTTCTTGGTTGCCGGAAGCGGACTCGCGCCCTCGTTTGATCGCCAACACAAAGCGAGCGACATCCTCACGCCAGAATCCGATCAAAGACAAGCACCGCAACCGACCAGTGTCGATCCCACGAGCGCACCAAACCTCGAAGCTGTCACTGATGATGTCGCTGGTGCACCGGTGGTCATGACACCCGCAACCCCGGGCCCCGACAACTGTTACCGTCTCGACACCGCACTCGATGTCGTGAGCGCGCTGAGTGCGACAGGACTTCCCATTGGTGAATATATCGATTACACGCCTGAGACCGATCTGAATGAGCTGATGGGTCGACCTGGCGGCTACATCAGCAAGACGAACTTCCAAGACACGCGCCTCGATCCGGAAAGCACCGACTTTGCTATACAAGACGGCGGGGCAGTCGAGGTGTTCGCAGCACAGGAGGATCTCGAAGATCGGATTACTCGTCTAGAGACGAACTGGGAATTGTTCCCGCTGCTTCCAAAAGAGGTGCTCTTTACTTCGGGAACGGTCCTGCTTCGGGTGTCAACGCGGCTGTTAATCCCGGACTCGGATGCGTATGGCACGGCTCTGCAGGAGGTAGCAGCCTGCGGCTAGAGCGTGCTCTGCCCTTTGAGGGAAAACCCGACCGCATATGAGGCGTTCGGTCCCCGCGTATTCTCCTTGAAAGAAGGAGCAGCTTTTGTTGCTCCCCCACACTACTGGTACAAGCGGGGTGAATGCGTCACCGCCGCAGCGGAGGAGGCCTGAAAGGCCTTGACGCAGAGGGACTTGCAGTCCCTTCTCTGTGCCGACTTTCCACTGTTTGAGAGTTGTCCTAGACTGTACGTATACCATCTGAGACAGTTCTAGGACGAGGTTTATTGATGGGAACCAGACTACTGATCTCCGAAGCTGCTCCTCGCCTGGGCATCTCGCTTGACGTTGCCCGTAAACAGGTGCAACGAGGCCAGATACCCGCTGAGAAGGTTGGGAATCGCTGGTATATCCTCATGGATAAGATCGACCTGGATCCCCCGCCGTCCGAGACTATCTCAGACAGCTCTAAGACAGAGTCGTTTCCCGTCTCAGACGATCTGAGGCCAGAGCGAGACGGTGATGTTGCGATGCTGCGCGAGTTCCTCACAAGCAAGGAGGAGGAGGTCGCCTTTCTCCGCAGCGAACTGGCGTCACGAGCGGAAGAGATGATCAAGCAGCGGGAGCAGTGGGCCGAGGAGTCACGACGCAAAGACGTGATTCTCCACGAGCTCAGTACGCAGCTCAAGGCACTCCCAGCAGCCATTGTTGAAGAACAGCTGACAAAAGAGACCGTCATAGCCGCTGTGGCACCTGCCGAGGATGTTTCCTCACCGTGGCAGAAGTTCCTAGGATGGCTTCGCGTCTAATCCCAGCTACCACCCCTTTTCGACAAGATATCGCTGGGCGCGCTCCGTAAGCTTGCGTCGATAGTCAACAATCTCCCGACGCGTCTGTTCGATCATGGCGCGGAGGGTTTCCTCCGGATTGTCCGGTGGATACGGCAGTGGACGACGGTTCAGTGCCTCAATGCCAGACGCTTCCAGATCGGCCAGGTATTCCTTGGCCGTTATGAGATCAACGACGAACTGATCGCAATCCTCAAAGCCCAGCTCCATCCGCCGCGGCACTCCGCTTATTTCACACCTTTCTTCTCAGTACAGCTGGATGAGCACATCCGCCATGGCATCAGCCACGCTTCTGGCGCGTACCGGTTGCGGCGGTGCTGCCTCCACTACGAGCTGAACCTTATTGGCTGAAAGCCAGGCGCGGTGTGTCCGCTCAAGCGCAGCGAAGTGCGCAAGGAGCAACTGGTCATACTCAGCTGGGTACGCTCCGGCCCGCGAATAAAAAACGCCCAGGTCAGCCGGAGAGCTACTCGGTGCACCTCAAGGACACTCGGTGGGGGGGCCCGACAGCTCACTAGGGTGCGTGGCCGGCTCCGCCCAGGAGCAGTGGCTGCGCGCTGATCTCGCAGTCCAGACCGAACCCGACACGATCGGCGCGTCGTGGGAAGAAGTCGTGGCGGCCTTCAGGGGCAGGCCCTATCGGTAATGCATCCATGCCGGACGGATGTCCTCGTGGCATCTCTGCGCCACGAGGACATCCGTGCAGTGAACGGGGGCTGTTGAGCGCTGATGACTAATCCCGGTGACGACCGGAGGCGTGCTTCGAACGCTTGTCGTGTCCCTTGCCGCGCTTCCGCGGGCTCGCGTCGGCCGCCTGCTCAGGGCGGTCATGCTCCTTGGCGCGCACGGCTCCGGCGGGTGGGCAGGCGACCGCGGCCGAGGCACAGAACCCATCTGGGAATTGCGGGCTGCGCGGACAGCAGCGCTGGCCCGGCTTGCACGTGGCGCACGCGGGGGGTGGCGGTTCGGGTGAAGCCCCGACCGGTGGACAGGCCACGCCGCGTAGCGCACAGAAGCCGCGGGGAAACTCCGGACTCGGCGGACAGCAGGTGTCGCCGACCTGGCAGGAGGTGCATGCCGTCGAGCCTCCAGCCTCCGGCGCCACGCCCCGAATGAGGGCGTTGATGAAGCGGTTGCTCAGTCGGGTATACATCTGCCCGTACGTGCTACTCGCGCTTGGACAGCCCTTCGGACCCCACGTCACCACGCCGATCTGCACGTAGCCACCGGCGAACGCGTCGTGCTTGACGAAGAGCGGGCCACCGCTATCGCCGGCGCAGGCATCGCGCCCACCTTCGACCGCCGTGCACAACACGTACTCGGGCAAAATGCCGATGTCGCTCGCGCATAATTCGCCGCTACGGACGGTCAGTGGCGCCTCCCGCAGCAGCCCGTCGGCGGGTTCGTCGGTCGTTGTGCGGCCCCAGCCGGCGACAGTGGCCACCTGACCGGAAGCATCAAGGTTGTGCTGACCGGTGAAGATCAGGGGGATGGGCCGGGCAACGCTCGGTTCGACGGGGCTGTCTAGGGTGAGGATGGCGATGTCATACGCCTCGTCGGCGACCACCTTCGTCACGCCTTTGCGGCACTTGGCACAGGTGAGGGGACTGCGGTCGACCTGTCCGACCAGCACCGTGTAGGCGTCGAGCTCAAAGGGCAAGCCGCCGTTCAGCGGACGCGCCTTCTTGTTGATTGTGCAATGCGCAGCGGTCAGCACATGGGTCGGATCGATCAGACTGCCACTGCAGGAGTAGGTGTAACCGTCGCCAGGCTTGACGCTGTCCTCCGCAGCCACGTTGAGCGTAACGGAGGTGGCGAAGGGGTACTTGCCTTTGTGCACGGTCGCCCCACCCGACACCCGGGGCGTTCTCCCCGAGTCCTCGCCACTGGGCCGCTTGCGGCGGCCTGGCTCCGGCGTGCCGTCCGTCTTCCGGCCACCCGGCTTGAGGCGATCCTCACGGTGGCCGCGGGTGTTGCCGCGATTCTTGGCGCTCGTCGGATCGACGGCCAGACCCAGACTGGCGCCGCCGAGTAGGGCCAGGCCGAGCAGGCGCAGCGCTGAGCGCCGCGTGTGGGAGCGCGCCACGTCGGTTGTCAATTGATCAAAGCGCGTCGTTGCCATCGCGGTGTCCTTTCGATCGACGCCTGGGGAGAGGTCTGTCGCGCCGCCAGCCGGGAACGTGATCTGCGACTTCATGCGAGCGATGCCTGCGCTCATGACGTGCTCCTGGGTGGTGGGCGATCCGGACGGGCCAGGCGGCCGATCCGGTATGAGCGTGCGCCTGGCAGGAGCCGCGCACAGCCAAGGGGGCAACACCGACCCTGTCAACTGGGGAACAGTCGGAGCGGGCAAGCCCCTGGGAGGGTTTCTGGCTGCGAGGATTTCCTGGCACTCCACGTGCAAGGCACCAAGGCACCACGCAGGATTGGTGGTCAGCCGCCGTGAGGCTGCCGGCTGAACAGACCACCACCCAGGGGAGGATGAGGGATGACGGACGACGACGGGAGCACCGACCGAGCTCAGGACGATGCGGAGGGCACGGTTTCGCGCCGTGGCCTTGGCCGGCTCCTGGCCGGGCTGGTCGGGCTCCTCGGCGTACGCGAGGGGCTGGACAGCCCGTCGGCGGCGGCCAGGCGCAAGAAGCGCCGCAAGGGCAAGGGCAACCCCGGAGACAGTCCACCACCTGTCCGCTGTCCTCCCGGTGGCGACGATGGCAGTCGCGCCACCCTCGATCCCGAGGAGCAGGTCTTCCTCGGACTGATCAACGAGTATCGCGTGGCCAACGGACTCAACGCGCTCACCCATAACGCCCAACTCGGTGCTGCTGCCAGGGCGCACTCGCAGGATATGGGCACGCGGAATTACACCTCGCATGACAGCCCCGAGGGCGAAACGCCGCAGCAACGCGCGGAGCAACAGGGCTACTGCAACCCGAATGGCGTCGGTGAGAACATCTTCTGGGGATTGTCGAGTGCCAGAGAAGCTTTCGACTAGTGGCGGTATAGCCCGGGGCACAACCGGAACATGCTCGACCCGAGGTATGACGATCTTGGTATCGGCCGTGTCTTCATTGCAGGGTCGGAATACGACTGGTACTGGGCGACCAACTTTGGCATTCGCGAGTGAACGGGCGAAGGTGGCTCAGGTGCAGGTGATCAGCGACGACTACACCACGATGTGATGCATACCTGGAGCTGGGGCCGTCACCTGGCAGCCCTAGCCCCATCCAGTGCGGGGCTCTCCGATCACAGGTCCTAGAGTCATGGGTAGACGTTCACCTGGGTGAACACGCCGCCCGGTACCCCGGAAATGTTTCGTTTCTACAGAGTTGCACCGGTGCCATTCTGTGCCTTGCCAGGATTCGTCTCAAAACCAACACGTAGATGTAAATATGTGAACGTTGATTTTGAGACGGATTTTGAAACAACAGAAGTAGGGTAAACTTGGGTAGTTTTGCCCCTGTGCCAAGCTGTCTCAGAAACGGCGGTTTGTGAGACAGTCGGCGACGTCTTTCGCTGCGGCAGAGGTGTCAGGATCATGGTGGCTCCGTCCCCCCTGCGTGCGACAGTGGAATGGACAGGCTTCGCTCAGGTCGTGATCGACAACGCCCCGATGCCGCCAGGCATTCCCTGGCAGCATCGGGGTGATCGACGTCACTGGCGGGGATCTATTGGTCGGCGACGCTGGCCGCTCTGGACGCGGAGCCCTCGGGGACATCCAGCACGGGATCGCTCGCCGGTACGGCTGAGGCAGCAGCACGACTGGCCTCCACGCCTCCGTACCCACTCGTTGCATCCCAATCTCGTGCCGCAACCAGCAGTGAACAGGATGGCGTCTCCTGGTATTCCGCGCCGCGCACACACGCCAGTGACGTGTCACTGGCGCGGGCGGCGCGACTGGCCTCCAGCGTGTGTGCTGGCGCCCAGCGCACATCCCTCGGGACCTGGTTCACTGTAGTGACTAGACCGGCAAGAAGTCCTGCCGCCGCCGCCCGACTGCGTTCCACCGCCCCATACCCACTCGTCTCATCCCACGAGGGATCACCGGCCAGCAAGGCCGAGACGGCAGCACGGCTCGCTTCTACGGACCCGTAGCCACTGGTCTCTTCCCAGGACGCAGCACCTGGCGCCACGACGAGGGCCTGTTCCTCAGCCATGACCACCAGCGGGGTGACGAGCGCACTGGCGAGAAATGCGGCGAGGCCAAACGCCGCCCTGCGAGAACGATGGATCGTAGACATGTGGGGTTCCCTCCTGGAGATCGCGCCTGTGACGTACGGGCGGTGAGCCCTGCCGCGTCGAGCCCGGGGAAGACCGCCCCGGCACACTTCTAGGATTGATCGCGGCCCGATATCGCGCGATGCGCAACGCGCCCGCATGGCACGGGCAACGTGCCCGCAATGGACGGCCACCAGCGCGGGGGCTGCTACTCGTGCTCCGCACGCTGACCACAGACCCCTGATCACGCAGCACGAGCATCCAGGCAGGACGGCGATGAGCGAGCACACGGCATCGTTCGGCGAGCTGCTGCAGCGGCTCCGGAGCGCGGCCGCCCTCTCCCAGGACGCCCTCGCCGAGCGCGCCGGGCTCAGCCGGCATGGGATCAGCGATCTGGAACGGGGGGCGCGACTGATCCCGCGGCTGGAGACGGTGCGCCTGCTGGCGGACGGACTGGAGTTGGGTGACGACGATCGCCTGGCGCTGCTGGCCGCGGCACGCCCAGCCCTCCTAGGACACGGTCCCACCGCTGCAGACCCCGCCCTTCCAACTCCTGTTCCAACTCCGCTGACCCGGTTCATTGGGCGCGAGGCGGAGCTCGCCGCGTTGCAAGGCAGATTGCAGGACGACGAGGTCCGGTTGCTGACGCTGACCGGACCAGGCGGTGTGGGGAAGACACGACTCGCCATTGGGGTCGCGACCACGCTACGCGACGCCTACCCGGATGGGGTGGTGTTCGTCGATCTCACGCCTCTCACCGATGCTGCCCTGGTGGTGCCGACCATCGCCGCCGTGCTCGGCGTGCGGGAATCGGTCGAGGAGCGCCTCATCGCGTCGCTCTCCACCTTCCTGTCCACCAAACGGGTCCTGTTGGTCCTGGACAATTGCGAGCGAATCCTGGCAGCCGCAAACGAGGTCACCGCGCTGCTCGCCGCCTGCCGGGGCCTGGCCGTCTTGGCCACGAGT
>Ga0136612_10000084_pt1 | contig 22241 bp, 21 predicted proteins | sample AntDryUQ224A2306_2_FD_106644 | JGI IMG/M metagenome (GOLD analysis project Ga0136612, IMG submission 106644) | Polar desert sand microbial communities from Dry Valleys, Antarctica - metaG UQ224A (23.06) | ecosystem: Environmental > Terrestrial > Soil > Desert | place: Antarctica: Dry Valley... | reverse complement strand
GCTCCACACCGCGACAGGGGCGGTCCCGGTTCGCCGGGCCGCCCCTGTCGCGTCTCACTGGGAGGTACCGATGGCTGGCGTTCTCACGGGCATCCAGCAGATCCACATCAGCGTGACCGATGTCGAAGCCTCGGTCGCCTTCTACCGCGACACCCTGGGCCTGGAGCACCTGTTCACCGTCCCCGGACGCCCGATGGCGTTCTTCGACTCCGGTGGGGTGCGGCTCTACCTCGCGGTCCCGGAGGACGAGGCGTACCGCTCGCGACCGGTGATCTACTACGCGGTGGATGACCTCGAGGCGGCGTACGCGCGGACCATCGGCCGCGGTGCGCCGTCCCTCTCGGCGCCGACAATGGTGCACCGCGACGCCGACGGCGAGCTGTGGATCGCGTTCGTGTCGGACCCGGACGGCACTCCCGTGGGGCTCTCCGAGCAGCGCGCAGCATCGCCGGTGTGACGGTCTCTATCGTGGCTGACGCTGACCACGTCCGCGAGCTGTTGCGCGCAGCACCGCTCGTCGACGGACACAACGACCTGGCCTGGGCTCACCGGGAGCTGGCCGGGTACGACCTGGCTGCGGTCGACGTTGCCCAGCCGCAGCCCCGGCTGCAGACCGACATCCCACGGCTGCGGACGGGCTGCGTCGGGGCGCAGTTCTGGTCGGTCTTCGTGCCGTGCTCGCTGAGCGGCGATGCTGCGGTTACCGCGACGCTGGAGCAGGTTTCCTTCATCCGATCCCTGGCCGCCCGTTATCCAAACGACCTGCGGCTGGCCGTTTCGGCGTCGGAGGTGGAGGCCGCGGTTCGCGGTGGCCGGATCGCCTCGCTGCTCGGCATGGAGGGCGGCCACTCGATCAACGAGTCGCTCGGTGTCCTGGCGGCGATGGCCGCCCTCGGCGTCCGCTACCTGACGCTGACGCACAACGAGAACGTCGCCTGGGCCGACTCCGCCACCGACGAGCCGGTCCTGGGCGGCCTGAGCGGCTTCGGCGAGCGCGTCGTGCAGGAAATGAACAGCCTCGGCATGATTGTCGACCTCTCCCACGTCAGCGCCGACGTCATGCGCCAAGCGTTGCGGGTCACGCGCGCCCCGGTGATGTTCAGCCACTCCAGTGCTCGGGCAGTGTGCGACGTACCACGCAACGTGCCCGACGACGTGCTCGAAACACTGCGCGGCAACGGTGGCGTGTGCATGGTCACCTTCGTCCCCATGTTCGTGTCAACCGGCGCAGCACGCTGGTATGAGGAGTGTCAACAGACGGCGCGCGGGCTGGGGCTCGACCCACGAGATTTTGACCAGCTCGATCCGGTGATGCGCGAGCGGGCCGCGACGGACCCACCGCCACCGGCGACGCTCGACGATGTCGTACGTCATGTCGAGCACGTCCGTGACGTCGCCGGTGTGGACGCGGTCGGCATCGGCGGCGACTTCGACGGCACTGTGTTCGTCACCGAAGGCCTGTCCGACGTGGCGGCGTACCCAGCATTGTTCGAGGCCCTCGCCGGGCGCGGCTGGTCCGACGTCGACCTGGGCAAGCTGGCCGGTCGCAACGCGTTGCGCGTGCTGCGCGACACCGAGGTGGCGAGTCAGGGCAGCTGACCCAATGGAGCCACGTCGACTCCGGATTCGGTGCAGACCCAGCGCGGGTCAGCTCCGAGCTCGGGGGTGATCTGCAACGAATGCTCGACCGGTCGGCCGCAGCTGGTGCACTCGGGCCACCGGCAGGCATCGTCGTAGAGCGAGTCCTGGACGTCCTGGGCGACCAGCCCAGCAACGTAATCGGAACCCTGCGCCCACTGGCTCAGCCACCAGCGCCGGCTGGTGACGGCATCCTCGAGCAATGAGACCGAACGCGCATCGGCGAGTCCCCGCACCTGCAGGTCGTGAAGCACAGCTGCTCGCGCGGTGAGAAGCGCGTCGGGTGTCACATCCTGAATTGTGGCACTCGGTGGCGATAATGAAGCATGACCGGCGTCCTGCTGGAGGTGGCAGCGCTACACGCCGCTGACGCCGAAGCGGCCGATGCGGGCGGGGCCGACCGGGTCGAGCTCCTCGCCAGGCCGGACGACGGGGGTTACAGCCCCGACCCGACCACAGTGCGCGCTGTCACCCGGGCCACCGAGGTTCCGGTACGGGTCCGCTTACGTCTCTCGGAGGGCTACAGCACAACTGCTGCAGAGGCCAGCCGGCTGATCGGGCTCGCCGAGCATTACCTGTCCCTCGGCGCCGAGGGTGTCGTGCTGGGCTTTCTGGACCGCGACCTCGAGGTGGCTGCCGACGTCACCGCACGCATCATCGCCGCCATCCCAGGAGCCCCGTGGACCTTCTCCGAGGCCGTCGACGCGGCCCTGGACACCGGGCGCGCCTGGCGTTCGCTAATGGCACTTCCCCGCCTCGACGCGGTGCTCACTGCGGGCTCCTCGCTGGGCGTCGGACACGGCCAGGACACCTTGATCGCCTTGTCGCGTGGCGACCGGCGCATCGCCGCCCGCGTGCTCGCCGGCTCCGGGCTGAGCACGGAGCATGTGCCCTGGCTCGTGCGGGCGGGGATCCACCAGTTCCATGTCGGCCCGCAGGTCCGGCCGGGCGGCTCGTGGTCGCGCGCCCACGTCGACGCCGCACACGTGCGCGCGTGGCGACTGCTGCTCGACGACGCGGTGCAGCGTGTGACGATCGCCGGGTGACCGTGCTCGTAGACCCCCCGGCCTGGCCGGCCCGGGGGCGGTTGTGGTCGCACCTCGTGAGCGACACCTCGTACGAGGAGCTGCATGCGTTCGCCCGCCTGTGCCGACTTCCGGAACGCGGATTTGACCGCGACCACTACGACGTGCCGGCCGAGCACTATCACGCCGTGGTGTCCGCCGGCGCGGTTCCGACGTCGAGTCGGGAGCTGGTCGCCCGGCTCACCGCAGCGGGACTGCGTCGCCGCCGAGCTCGCTGAGCTCCCGCTCCACGTTCCGCTTCGCCTGCGCGCCCCATCGACGCCGTGCCGTCTCGGTGGTGTAGATGCTCCCGCGGACCAGCTGGTGGAGGATCTGCGAGCGCGCTGCCCGGAACGCGTCGTCGGTCACATGTGCGTACTCTCGGCGCACGTCGGCGGCGTAGGCGGCGTAGCGCTGCGGCGGTGCCCCGAGAACGGCCAGATCCGCATCGCACAGCACCGCACCGTCGATGTCGGAGGGCCCGGGGGCATGCATCGTGGTGAGCCGGACCAGCCGGGCGACCGCGTCGCCGAGTGGTGCCGGCAGCATCGCTGTCGCCAGGACGGCCGAGCGTTCCTCGTTGTCACCGGTGCGTGGGTCGTAGACGGCGTCGTGGAACCATGCCGCCAGCCGCACGACGCGAAGGTCGCCGGCCGAGCCGGCCAGCTCGTCGACGGCGTCGAGAACCTCGAGCAGATGCCGATGGTCGTGGTAGAGCCGGTGAGACTCCCCGTACCGGGACAGCAGATCACGGGCCAGGTCGTCCGCATCGGGCACGACACTGCGCCAACGGTCCAGCAGCCGGGCGTACGGATCGGTCACACCACCTCCTGCAGAGGATCCGGCAATGGATCCACGTGCAGCACGGTCAGCGAGGTGACCGCTCGGGTGAGGCAGACGTAGAGGCGGCGCAACCCGATGACCTCCTCCGGCTCACCGGCCACGATCGCCGCCGGCTCACACACCACGACATGGTCGAACTCCAGGCCCTTGGCCAGCGTCGCCGGCACCAGGTCCACCCTCGCCGCGACGTCGTGGGGATCCCCGAGGACGACCGACTCGATCCCCGATGACCGCAGCCGCTCGTGATGCTCGTTCGCGTCGGCGTCGGGGACCACGAGTCCGATCGACCCCTCACGCTGCAGCAGTGCCCGAACACACTGCGCCGCGCTCAACCGGGTGTCCGCGACGTGCTGCACCACAAGATCGCCGCGGGCCCGCCGTACCGATGTCGGCGGGTCCAGCCCGGGAGCGATCACCGGCAGCAGCGCGGCGGCAAACGCCAGCACGTCGGCCGGCACCCGGAAACCCTGCGTCAGCTCGGCCACCGGGGCACTGGGCTTGCCGAGGTGGCTCAAGGCCTGCGGCCAGGACTGGGCACCCCAAGGCGTGGTCGCCTGTGCGAGGTCACCGAGCACGGTGAGGGATCCCGTCGTGCAACGCCTCCCGACGGCGCGCAGCATCATCGCGGAGAGGTCTTGGGCCTCGTCCAGCACGACATGTGCGGCACTGGGTGTGCGCTCGACCACATCGGCGGCCTCGTCGATGAGCACCGCATCTCCGATGCTCCAGCGAGTGCTGCGGGGCGAGCCGGGTGGCCGCGGCCAGCGCAGCAGCTCCTGTTCGGCCGTGGTCAGCACCCCTTCCGCGGCTGCTGCGAGCAGCACCGGGTCCGACAGCAGCCGGAACACCACCCGGAGTGGGTTTGTCTTGGGCCAGACCGTCGCCACGTAGTCGCGGACCGGCCGACACCGCGCCACCGCGTCCTGCACCCGGTCGTCGGGCGAGTCGCCGGCACTCTCCATCTTGACCAGCACGGCGTTGGCCAGGCGTTGCGCCAACATCGCGCGCCCCGCGCTGTACCGGACACCGCGGGTTCGCAGCTCGGCCACCATCTCCACCACCTCGTACGCCGGCACCCGCCAGCGTCGTACGCCTCGCGGCACGACCAGCGCCTCGGTGGGCGTCTGCAGCTGCTGCCAGACGGCACGCTGCACCACGCGCGCCATGCGGATGTCGCCCTTGAGGCGGCCGACATCGGCGCTGTCGGCGTCACGGACAGGTGCGGTTGCGGTCAGCCCCTCGACGGTGAGCTGCCGAGCGTCGATCTCACCGAGGGCAGGCAGCACGTCGGCGATGTAACGCAGGAAGGAGTCATTCGGACCGACGACCAGAACGCCCTGTCGGGTGAGCCGATCTCGGTGGGCGTAGAGCAGGTAGGCCGCCCGGTGGAGGCCCACAGCCGTCTTGCCGGTGCCAGGAGCGCCTTGCACGCACAGCGAGTCCGCAACGTCAGCGCGGACCAGCTCGTCCTGCTCGGGCTGGATGGTGGCGACGATGTCGCGCATCGGCCCGACCCGTGGCCGCTCGATCTCGGACTCGAGGATCGTGCTGGGCGTCGCGTCTCGGGCTCCGTCGACGGCGCCCAGGTGCTCGTCCTCGAGTGCCGTCAGGTCACCGTGCGAGAAGCCGAACCGGCGCCGAAGGCCGACGCCCATCGGCTCGGCGCGGCTGGCGCGGTAGAACGGGCGCGACATCGTGGCCCGCCAGTCGATCACCATGGGGTCGCCGCGATCGTCGGTTACGTGGCGTCGACCGATGTGGAACCGCTCCGTGGTCGCGTCGTAGTCGAGCCGACCGAAGAACAGCGGCACGTCCGGGTCGTCCTCGAGCTCCCGCATCCGCCGCCACAGCGCCGCCTTGAGGTACTCCGTCGAGACGCTGTCACCACCGTGCGCTTCCAACCCGGCGACCTTGTCCCGCATCCGGGCGAGCTGGTGACGAGACTCGCGGAGGTGGGCACGCTCGGTCTCGAGCTGTGCTTCGCGAGCTGCGGGCACGCGTGGACCTCCGCTGCAGCGGTTCGAGGAGGAGGGGGCCACGAGACTGTACGCGTCGCTGGCCCAGTTTGTCACCGGTTAGCCGCCTCGTGGGCCTAGCCGCCACCGGATGCGGTTCGGCCATGGATTCTTGTATTGGGGCGGCCTCTCTCTAAGGATCGAATGTGGCAAGACACATGCGCCTGCGCGACGAGACATGGCAATCCTCGCCTGACGACCACCTCCGAGAAGTCAGGTGTGCAAGGGCCCCGCACGTCAGAGGTCGGTGGCGTCGACAATGGAGTAGGCGTAGCCCTGCTCAGCGAGGAATCGCTGCCGGTGCTGGGCGAAGTCTGCGTCCACCGTGTCGCGCGACACGACGGTGTAGAACCGAGCCGGGCGGCCGTCACGCTTGGGACGCAGCAGCCGTCCGAGCCGTTGCGCCTCCTCCTGCCGGGATCCGAAGGCGCCGGAGACCTGGATCGCCACGCTGGCTTCTGGCAGGTCGATGGAGAAGTTCGCAACCTTGCTGACGACGAGGCGCGGGATGGCTCCCTTCCGGAACTCCGCGAACAGTCGTTGCCGCTCCCGGACGGTCGTCTCGCCCTTGATCAGGGGCGAGTCGAGGCACTCGGCCAGCTCGTCGAGCTGGTCCAGGTACTGCCCGATGACCAGGGTCGGCTCGTCGGCGTGGCGGGCGACGAGCCGCTCGACCACGCGTGTCTTCGCGTCGCTCGAAGATGCCAGCCGGTAGCGGTCGGCAGGCTCGGCCGTTGCGTACGCGAGCCGTTCGGAGCTGCTCAGCGTCACGCGGACCTCGACGCACTCGGCAGGGGCGATCCAGCCCTGCGCCTCGATGTCCTTCCACGGTGCGTCGAACCGCTTGGGTCCGATCAGGCTGAAGACGTCGCCCTCGCGGCCGTCCTCGCGTACCAATGTGGCCGTGAGTCCGATCCGACGGCGGGCCTGCAGGTCGGCGGTCATCCGGAAGATCGGTGCCGGCAGGAGGTGCACCTCGTCGTAGATGACCAGTCCCCAGTCACGCGCATCCAACAGCTCGAGGTGGGTGTAGACGCCCCTGCGCCGTGTGGTCATTACCTGGTAGGTCGCCACGGTGACCGGGCGGACCTCCTTGCGGGCACCGGAGTATTCACCGATCTCGTCGTCGGTCAGCGACGTCCGGGCCAACAGCTCGTCCCGCCACTGGCGAGCGGCGACGGTGTTGGTGACCAGGATCAGTGTGGTCGAACGCGCGCGGGCCATCGCGGCCACACCGACCAGCGTCTTGCCCGCCCCACAGGGCAGCACGACCACACCGGACCCGCCGTGCCAGAAGGACTCCGCCGCCTGTCGCTGGTACGGGCGCAGGGACCAGCCCTCCTCGCGCAGGTCGATCGGGTGTTGCTCGCCGTCCACATACCCGGCGAGGTCCTCGGCGGGCCAGCCGAGCTTGAGCAGCGCCTGCTTGAGATGTCCCCGCTCCGACGGGTGGACAGCGACGGTGTCGTCGTCGATGCGTGTGCCCAACAGCGGCGTGATGCGCTTGGCCCGCAGCACCTCCTCGAGCACCGCCCGGTCGGTGCTGATCAGCACCAGGTGGTGCTCAGGGTCTCGCTCGAGTCGCAGCCGGCCGTAGCGCGCCATCGTCTCGGCAACGTCGACCAGCAACGCGTGCGGCACGCTGAAGCGGGAGTACTCCATCAGGGTGTCGACTACCTGTTCGGCGTCATGACCGGCGGCCCGCGCGTTCCACAGTCCGAGGGGGGTCAGTCGGTAGGTGTGGACGTGCTCGGGCGAACGTTCGAGCTCGGCGAACGGCGCTATCGCGCGGCGGCAGGCATCGGCGCCCGAGTGTCCCACCTCCAGCAGCAGCGTCTTGTCCGACTGGACGATCAGCGGTCCGTCGTTCACGCGGTGCGTCCGGCGGCCGCACCGGCCCCGGCCCGGCGGCGCGCCCGGTAGGCCGCGACGTTTGCCCGCGAGGAACAGCGATCGGAGCAGTACCGGCGGGACCGGTTGGGAGAAGTGTCGACGAAGACGTCAGTGCATCCGGTGGTGGCGGAGCAGACGCCGAGGCGCGTCGGGCTGAGATCGCATACCAGGGTGGCCAGCCCGAGCAGTGACTCGGCGATGAGCAGCTCGGCGACGGAGGAGGACCTGTTGCTCACGTGCAGGTGCCAGGTCTGGGCGTCGTGACCCGCGATGTAGGGGGTGATCGGGTGCCGGTCGAGCAGGGCGTTCAGTCGCGACACCACCTCGAGTTCGTCGCTCTGAGACGATGCCTCGAAAATCGGGCGGAGGTCGCGCTGCATCCGCCGGAGTGCGATGGCGTCCCTGTCCGCGAGCTGCGGTATCAGCCACTCGCGGTCAGCCAAGAACTCGTGGAGGTCGTCGCCGTCGTTCAGCGGTGCGTTGACGAGCATCGCCGCTCGTTCGGCGTAACGCACAAAGTCCACTTGAAGATCTTACGAGCTCCTCGTGACCCGTAATAGGTAAGAGCAGCTTATGTGCCTTACGTCACATCGCGTAGCGGTAACAGATCGATCCGCACGCCCGTTACACAACACAGTCGGTCACAAGGACCGCAAACCATCAGGAGGAAGACATGCCTACCGCCTACGAGTCTGTGGCGCGTGAGATTGGCGTGTCCCGGCGAGCCGAGGCGGAAGAGGCTGCTCTTTCCGCGGCGGTTCGACTGGGGGCACGTGAGCTCCGGCTGCAGCGCCGGCTGGAGCGGGTGAACGGGCGCCTCGCCGCCCGTGCCTTCTCGCGCTGATTCACCGGTCATCGGGCTGGTTGCCGCGTTGTTCGAACGCGGCAGCCAGCCGGTCTCGTATGTCCTGACTGGCCAACACGAGTACCTCGTCGCCCGCGAGCAGCTGAGTGTCACCCCGGACACGCAGCAGTTGCGCTTGCCGGAACACGAAGCTGACCCATACGTCGTCGGAGAGGTCGGCCACGTCGGCGATCGGCGCGCCGTCGGCCGGTGAGCCGGCCTCGACCGTGAAACGGTGAACGCTGTCCGGCTCGTCGCGCACCCGCACGCTGAGATCCCACGGCTCCGGCTCGATGATACGCATCGGAATACGCAGTAGCCGCGCGGCGGCGGTGATGCTGCTGCCCTGCACCAACACCGAGAACACCACGGCCACCACGACGACGCCGTACCAGCGCTCACCGTCTGGTATCTGACCCAGCAAAAAGCTCCCGAGCAGCAGCGGAACCGCTCCCTTCAGTCCCGCCCACAGCACGAACCCGCGTTCTCGGCTGGAGAGGTCGAAGGGCAGCAGACACACGCCGATGAGGACTGGGCGCACGACAAAGGCGAGTGTCGCGCCGATGAGCAGGCCCGGTGCCCACACGTCGGTGCGGCTGAGGGTGGCGAGGTCGATGGTCAACCCGAGGGCCAAGAAGGCCACGATCTCTCCGAGACTTGCCAGGGCGGAGTGGAAGCGCTCGATCTCACCTTTGTACGGCGCTCGGGCGTCGCCGAGCAGCAGCCCGGCGACGAACACGGCCAGGAAGCCCGAGCCGGACAGGACGGTCGCCGCGCCGAAGACGACCAGACCTCCCGAAAGCGTACGCAGCGGATACAGCCCTCCGCTGGGCAGTGCGACGCGTCGCATGAATGCGAGCAGTGCCCGTCCGCCGAGCAGTCCGACAGCGCCTCCGACCGCCATCTGCAGAGCGAAGTCGCCGGCAACGCCGGACAGTGCGCCGGCGCTCACGCCACCAGCGCTGAGCAGCCCCACCATGAGCGCGATCCCGACAGGGTCGTTCACGCCAGACTCGCCCTCGAGGATGGTGCCGCTGCGACCGGCCGGCTCGCGTTGACCGAGCACCGAGAAGACCACTGCCGGATCGGTGGGTGCAATGGCGGTGCCGACGAGCAGTGCGACCCACCAGTCCAAGCCGAGGGCGACGTGGGCCAGCACGGCGAGGGCCAGCGTCGTGAGGAACGTCCCGACGACGCCGACGGCGACCACCGGTCCCAACGCGCTCCGCATCCGCGGCCAGCCGATGCGCATGCCGCCGTCGAAGAGGATCACCGCAAGGGCAACGGTCACGAGGCGCTCGATCGAGCGGTGGGGCACATCGTCCAGCGCGGAGATCAGGTGTGCGCCGAGCGCGGCGGCGACCAGGAACAGGAGAGGGGTCGGCACCCTCACGCGTTCGCTGAGCCGGTTGGAGAGGACCGCCAGCAAGCCGATCGCGGCGGCGAGGAGGACGAGACCACCGAACGTGGGCAGATCGCTCGTCGACAGGTCGGGTCCGGCCGATGGTATCCCGCAACGCTACCGGTGATGTTGTCTGCAGCGCCTGGCCGGGCCTTAGGTGTCGGGAGGCTCGAAGGGCATCAGCGGTGCGACGGACCGGATGCGGTGCAGCGCAAAGCTTCGAGTGCGGTCGGAGCGGTGGTCGTGCCCGGTCAACCAGCCTGCGTCGACGGTCAGGGGATCGACAACTCGCTCGCTGAGCGTCCCGGCCCGGTCCACGTACGAGAGCCACACGCTGGTCGCGTTCTGCGCCGCCTCTCGCAGCACCGCCAACGTGTCGAGCGCCGTGGCCCGGCCGGTCCTCGGCCCGGGTCGGAGTGCTGCCGCCTCGTCGCCGGCCCGCACGGCCGCAACCACCGACCTTGCCTCCTCCGCCGTAAGAGACAACCGTGGCGGTTGCGGGAGTCCTCCCGACGCGCGGACAGGACGGCGAGGCGGTGACGTCCGGTGCGGAGACCCGTCCGGCACCTCTGCGACGGGAGAGTGGCCGCGATCGCGAAGTCGCTCCAGCACCACATCCGACGTAGCGCGCGCCACGAGCACGGTGGGGGCGACGCGCTGCAGTTGCAGGCCGGCCAGGGCGCGATCGGCAACAAGGGCGTCGATCTCGGCGACGTCGTCGCTGCGCAGGTAAACCCGGGTACTCCCCACCCGTAGCCGCCCGTGCCGCCTGGCCACGTCGTCGACGAGGTAGGTCAGCGGCTGCGGCACCGGTGTCGACGAGTGAGCCGCAAGAAAAGCGTGCACCTGGTCGGCCGGCCAGCCGGCGTCGAAGGCGCGGCGCAGCGAGCTCGCCGAGAAACGGTAGACGGTGGCGCCGCCACGGGACTCCACGTCGGCCAGCAACGCCAGCGCCAGCGCCAGGTCGCGTTGCAGCGGCCCGGGCGCCACCGCCGTCAGGTCGGCCTGCAGCAGGACGGTGGCGACCGGACGCGGCAACAATGGCTCGAGTGCGGGGGCCGGGTCGCGCCCGAGCAGCAGGTCAGCGCCGGCCGTTGCCATGACTCCGAGTCCGGAGACGCCGAGCCACCGGGTTTCAGTGAGCGTACGTCGCACCAGGGGGTCCCGCAGCGGTGTCCGCCGGGGCCGGTGCCAGGCCACCCACGCCACGACCGCATCTTCGGCCAACCGTTGCGGTCGGGCGGATGCAAGCGCCCGCATGGTCAGGGCGCGAACGGCGCCTGCCGATGGGTTCTCGAGGCCAGGCGCCAGGGCGTTGGTGGGCCGACCGCGTTCGCCGCGCTCGGCCACGAGGAACATGGCACGGGCACTGCTCAGCCACCTTCCGGCCAGCTCCGCCCAGCGGTCGGCGACCGACCGGTCGGGCCAGCCGTGCGCCGCGGCGCTCGGGAGCCACACGTCGTCGCGGACGTCGCCGGCACGAGCGACCAGTCCAGTGACGGCCGTGAGCTCGACGAGGAAGCCGGCCTGCTCCTCAGACACGTCGAGCCTGGCCCCGACTGCCCGGACGTCGCGGACGCCGACGCCGCCGCTCCGCAGCACGGCCGGTGGCTCGAGCGCCCAGGCATCGAGCACGGTCTCGACCTGGCGGACGACCTCGCACGCCGCGCCAGCGGCTGCGGCGTCCACCGCGGCGAGCTCGGCTCGCGGGCCGGCCAGCGCCGGGACCTGCATCGAGTGCCCGACACTCTCACCGGAGTCGAGGGGACCCAGCACCTGGTGCACCGCTCGCGTCACGCGCAGGGATGAGCTCGGTCCCCACACGAGCGCCAGCTGCCCCAACGCGGTCACGGCGCGAGCAACGGCGTCCGGCTCGGCGACGACGTCGTCCTGCACCACCTCGATGGTGACGGGGTGGTCGCGACCCGTCATTGCAGAGAGCACCGCCAGGTGCAGGCAGTCCAGTGAGTCAACGACCCGGCGCACGGAAGCAGGGTCACCTACCCGTGACGCCAGCTGGGTCATGTCCACCGGGATGGGGCGCGCCAGGTCTGGCCGGGCGATCAGCAGAGCACCCAGCGAGTCGTCGTCGCGGTCGCGCAGCGCAGCGGCGAGCGTTCGCGGTCCGGTACGCGACGCGGCGTCACCTTGAATCATCACCGCCACGGTAATCTGCGTCGCGAATCGAGGGGGTCTGCGTTGGCGGTCATCGAGGCGCGCGGGTTGAGCAAGGCCTACGGCGGCAAGCCGGCCGTGGTGGACCTGTCATTCCGGGTCGAGCCGGGCAGCGTCACGGGCTTCCTCGGGCCGAATGGCTCCGGTAAGTCAACCACGATGCGGCTGATGCTGGGGCTGGACAACGGCACCGGCACCACCACGTTCGACGGGCGGGAGTTCCGAGAGCTCGACGAGCCGATGCGCCAGGTTGGTGCGCTGCTCGAAGCCAAGCCGTTCCACCCCACCCGCAAGGCGCGCAACCACCTCCGGGTGCTGGCGGCCGCCAACGGCATCCCGGACTCACGGATCGACGACGTGATGGAGCTGGTCGGTCTCACGTCGGTCAGCAGGGGCAAGCCCAAGAGTTTCTCCCTCGGCATGGGACAGCGCCTCGGCATCGCGGCAGCGCTCCTCGGCGATCCGCACACCCTGATCCTCGACGAGCCGTCGAATGGCCTGGACCCCCAGGGCATCAACTGGTTGCGCAAGCTGCTGCGACAGCTCGCGTCGGAGGGCCGTGCGATCTTCGTCTCCAGCCATCTGCTGTCCGAGATGGCGCTCCTCGCCGACCAGCTCGTGGTGATCGGCCGTGGCCACCTGATCACCAGCGGCCCGGTCGCGGAGTTCGTCTCCTCCAGCACCCGCACCAGCGTCATCGTGCGCAGCCCCGACATGGACCGGCTGGCGCCGCTGCTGGCCGAGCGTGGCGGGTACGTCGTGACATCCCCGGACGCGTCGTTCGAGGTGACCGGGCTCAGCCAGGAGCAGGTCGGCGACTCCGCCCACGAGGTCGGGGCCCGGCTGTACGAGCTTATGACTCGCTCCGCGACGCTGGAGGAGGCGTTCCTCGACGCCACCGGCCTCTCCGAGGAGTTCGTCGGCCACCCCCGCGACGGAGCACCGCACCTAGCACCGCCTTCGGGGCAGTCGTGACCGCCGCGCTCCGCTACGAATGGCGACGGCTCTGGACGATTCGCTCGACGTACTGGCTCATCGGCGCGACGCTGGTCGCCCAAGGCGTCTTCTGCTTCATCGCGGCCGCGAACTCCCCCTCGATCGGGTCGTTCTTCGACGCCGAGGAGGTGGTCAGCGCCATCGTGAGCCTCGGTGCCTCGTACGGTGTCTCGCCACTGTTCAGCGCCTACATCATCGGCCTGATCGGCGTCTTCAGCTTCGGCCACGAGTACCGCCACGGCATGATCCGAGCCACGCTCACTGCGTTGCCCAGCCGCACGGCAGTGTTCGTCGCCAAGGCGCTCACAACGGCTGTGCTTGCGGCGCTGCTGGCCGTCGCCTGCGCACTCATCGGGCTCGCAGCAGCGGCCCTGTACATCGACACCCGCGGAGCTCTGACCAGCGGGGCGGTCTGGGGCGTCATCGTCGGGCTCGTGCTCTTTACGACGCTGTTCGGACTCTGCGGGATGGCAACCGCGGCATTGCTGCGCAACCAGACCGGCGCCGTTGCGGTGATGCTGCTGTTCCCCTCCGTCATCGAGGCAGTGGTGCGGTTGCTGCTGATCCTGGTGTCGCGGGGTGGCAACGACGCCAACATGCTCGCGCGCTTCCTGCCGTTCGACGCGGGATCGCAGATGTTCGCCCGACCGGCGGCCGACGTGATCGCCGACGTGCTGGGGTACGACCCGTTCGGCGCCGTCGGGGGTGGCATCGTCCTCACCCTGTTCACCTGCGTCCTGGTGGCAGCCGCGCTGGCTCTGTTCCTGCAACGCGATGCCTGAGCGACGTGAGGACGAGCCGGCTCCGGAGGTGTCGTACGCCCCGAACCTCGACGACGGGCGGCCCGACCCAGGAGAGATTGTCTGGGCGTGGGTGCCGTACGAGGACGACCCGTCTCGCGGTAAGGACCGGCCGGTGCTCATCGTGGGGCGCGAGGACGACATGCTGCTCGGGCTGATGCTTACGAGCAAGGACCATGACCGCGACGCGGCGGACGAGGCGCGCTGGGGTCGCTTCTGGTTCGACATCGGATCGGGCGACTGGGACGCCCGGCGCCGTCCCAGCGAGGTCCGCGTCGACGTGGTGCTGCGCCTCGACCCGGACCGAATGCGCCGCGAGGGTGCGGTGCTGGACCGGGCCACCTTCGACGCCGTGGTGGCCGAGGTCAGCCGGCGCGCTGGCGCTTGAGCCGCTTCACCGGCGGAGCCATGTGCATGCGTCAGAGATCTCGGATGGTCGCAGCGGTTTGGGCGGTCAGCTGAAGCGTTCGAGTGCCAGCACCTGGAGCTCGCCGAGGCCGAAACCGAGCACGGCACCGACGGTGATGAGCCGCCATTCGTCGGCCTGGAAGGCAGGTCGGATCAGCTGTTCGAACTCCTCGTCGGTGAGGTCGTCCATCTTGCGCACCAGAGTTGCCTTGATGTCGAGCGCCTCGGCCGTGTAGTCCTCGACGTACGCGAGCGTCTCGGGCAGCCGATCCATGACCCGGTCGGCGACGGCGGTCTTGATGTCCTGGAACCGCGAGGTCCCGACGGCCAGGACGACCAGCGGCCGGGCGACGCCGGTCTGTGCGTCGACGGCCCGCTGGACATGCCGCTGCACCAGAGCGAAGACCCGGTCGGCAAGCGGGCCGTGCAGCAGCGCCTCGAACAGGTGGTGCGGCGTGATGAGCTCGCGGGCGATCAACGCCGCATACTGCTCGGCGACATGGTCGCGACGGCGTAAGAAGAGGCCCTGCCACCGCACCAGGCCGAACCCGCGGGGACGCTTGGGATAGAAGATCAGCTTCAGCGCCAACCAGTCGGTGAACCACCCGGTGAAAGCGCCGAACAGTGGCAGGATCCACGGGTTGTGGGTCAGTGCCCACGCGATCGCCTGGATGCATCCGATAATGAAGCCGAACCAGATGCCCGACCGGGCGATGAAGCGGAACTCCTCGTCGCCTGCCTCGGCGAAGATCCGGTTGAGCAGGTGCTTGTCGCGCACCAGGTTGGTCACGACCATCGTCTTGAGGTCGAAGACTTGGTCCACGTCGGCGCGGATGTCGCGCAGCAGGTCGGCTATGACGTCGGGCGCCTCTGCCTGGATCCGCCGGATCAGCCGGAGGCGGGCGGCCTCCGGCAGGGACTCCCACAGCCCCGGCTGGAACTCTGCCATCACCTCGCGGGTGATCTCGTCGACCACCGACAGCAACGGCCCTTGGAGCTCGGCGGCGACCTTGGTCGGGTCGAGGCGTTCGAGTATGTCGCCCGGCCCGATCAGCCGGGTGGTGATCAGGTCGCAGGCGACCGCCGCCATCCGCGCGGCGCGCCGCGGGATCACACCCTGCCAGCCGAAGGGTCCCCAGCCGCGGTACTCGAGCGGCTCGAACATCATCTTGATCGCGGTCAGCTTGGTGAGATAGCCCACCAGTGCCATGAACAGCGGCATGGCGGCATAGACCCACCAGCCGTCGGGCAGCATCATCGTCAGGACTCGTGGGTGGTGTGCGTGCTGCGCAGCGGGCGCTGCGGCGTCGAGCAGCTTTCCCACAGGTCGTTGCCCAGCGTGCTCAGTCGCAGGCTGCGTCGCACGATCCGACTGTGCGAGCCGGCGTCGATCTGGGCTCGGCGCACAACTGCCTCGGTGAGCAGGATCTCGTATCCGTCGGCGAGCGCGTACGACTCGGGGCCAACGCTGACCAGCTGCAGCTGTTGGAGGTGGGTGACATAGGCGGGCACCCAGTCGGGCAGCGACACTCCCGCCGCGCGGCCGACGCTGGAGGCGTTCTCGAGCACGACGGGACCGGTCATGCCGAGCGTGCCTCGGGTCGCGACACAGATGACCGGGTACTGAGTGCCGTCCGACAACGCCGCCAGGATTCGTGCCTCGTCGGGATGCAGCTGGCCCAGCAGCTGCATGAACCAGCGGGAGCGCGCCTGCTGCGCGGACTCCTCGATCGAGGTGGTCAGCAGCTGCGCCAGGAGCTGCCTCGGTGCGTCATCGTCGGCGCCGTAGCCGGCGGCCGGGTGCCCGACTGCCGCCGTTCCTGTGGCCGCGCTCATGCGGGTGCGCAGCTCGCGCCACACCAGGGTCTCGACCCGGGACAGCTCCCGCTCGGTGAAGTCGAGCGAGCTGGTCATCCCCGGTGTGCGTTTCAGCGCCGCCGACGCCAGGCCGAGCAGGGCACCGAACCGGGACGGCCGCGGTTCTGTCGACTCCGCCGGGAGCAGGGGAGGTCGGGGGGCGGCCTCGGGTTCGGTAGGCGGCGAAGCTGCGGGGTCGGCTGCGGGCTCGGTCGACACGGCCCGAGTATGGCTGATGCGATGGCTGATCCGTTCAGCGATTACTCTGAGTACAGGTTCTGAAACAATCTGTGTCGAGCAGGTGACAGAATCAGGACCGGTCAGCCATACTGGGCTCACGTTGCTGCGTGTCACGGAGGTTGCTGATGATGAAGCGCTTGGCTGCCATTGCCGCTGCCTCCGCGCTGGCCGGAGCGGCCTTGTTCGGGTCAGGCTCGGCCCCAGCATCCGCTGGCAACTCCTGGGAAGCACACCCCGGCACGGCCGTGCAGGCCGCTGGCAACTCGTGGGAGCTGCACGGCAACTCGTGGGAGCTCCACGGTAATTCCTGGGAGCTCCACGGTAATTCCTGGGAGTGACCCCCAGCGAGGCGACTACCGGCGCTGACGGCCCTGCTGATCGGGCCGCGGAATGGCGCGTCGTCGCGTACGTCGCGACCCTCCTGCTGGGCACCGTAGCAACGGTCCTGGCCGGCCTGACGTGGGACCTGGTTCCGCCCGGCAACGGGCCCTGGTTAGGGCTGCCTTTCCTCGCGGCGGCCCTGGTCGCAGCCGAACAGCTTCGGATCCGCTATCGGCGCGGCAGTGATGTCGACGCGATCACGCTCTTCGAGGCGGTGCTCGCACCGCTGCTTTTCACCTTCCCACCGCATGTTGTCGTGGTCACGGTCGCCATCTCCCAGGCCATAACCGCGGTGCTGCGACGAACGGTCTGGATCAAGGCAGCGTTCAACATCTCGATGTGGTCGCTGGCCGCTGGGGTCGGCAGCCTGGTGCTCGGCCTGCTGGTGCGTGAGTCTGGCGCCACGCTGGAGTCGCTCGGCTTCCTCGTGATAGCGCTGGCTGCTGTCGCCGTGGTCAACAACACCGCCTTCACCGTGGTGCTCGCCTTGAGTGGCCGGCAGTCACTGACCTCGGTGCTGCGAGGGCTGGCGCCGATCATCGTGCCGGGCTGGATCGGCGGCTGGCTGGTCAACCTGCTGATGGGCCTGCTCTTCGTGCTCGCCGACGCCGGCCACCCGATCGCAGTGGTGCTTTTCCCCATGCCGCTTGTGGTGCTGCACCTGGCCTACAGGGGCTACGCGTCGGCGCGGACCGACCGCCGTCGGCTGACCGGCCTACGGGCGGCGGTGACCGCGCTCTCCGAACCGTTGCGACCGTTCGATGCGATCGACGACTACCTGTGTGAGGTCGTCCGCGGCTTCGAGTCACGCGCCGCCGCGCTGGTGGTCCTCGACGAGACCGGCGAGTACGACACGTACCTGCTGGCGCCACCCGCCAGCACTGCGGAGGAACGTCAGACGACGCCGCTGGAGCGGACCCTCGCGAACGCTTCGGAGCCGACACGCGTGGCGGCGACCGATGGGCACCCGCTAGCCACGAAGCTGGCCGATGCCGGTTGGCGCGAGTGTCTGTGCGCACCGCTCGTGGACGAGCACCGCCGCCTCGGCGTCCTGATCGTCTACGACCGGACTGGTCTGGAAGGCACTGCCACCGCCGACCTGGTGGTCCTGGAGGCGCTTGCCCGCGAAACGGCGCACACCTTGGCCCGCGGCCGCCTGTTCGAAAGCGTCCTTGAGGAGCGGCGCAAGCTCGACCAGATCGTGAGCACGACCTCCGACGGCATCTTCACCCTCGGTGAGGATGGGTCCGTCCTGAGCTGGAACTCCGCCTGTGAGCAGATCACCGGCCTGACCGAGGCCGCCGCACGCGGTCAGCGCGACACTATGCAGTGTCTGGAGGCGCGAACCACCGCGGGCTCGCGCGTCGACTTCTCCGGCTGGGCCGCCGACCCCGCGCTGCCGCACGACATCGTGATCACGACGCTCCGAGGGGCTCACCGCCGGTTGTCCTGCTCGACAAGCCCGGCCGCCGACGTCGACGGACGCAGCGAGACACTCGTGGTCGTCGCCCGAGACATCACCCCGGTCGAGGAGCACGAGGAGCTGCGCGAGCAGCTCAGTCGGCTCGCCGAGGCGCAGGCTGCCCAGCGGTTGGTGGTCGACCACCTGCAGAAGGCGGTGGCCCCGGAACCACCGGAGATCGAGGGCGCAGACCTCGCTGTCAACTACGTTGCCTCGGACCCCTCGTCCCCGACCGGGGGTGATCTCTACGACTGGCACCTGCTGCCCTCGGGCGAGCTGCATCTGGCGGTCGTGGATGTGCTGGGCCATGGCGTGGCGGCGACCAAGGCGGCGCTCACCGTCGTCCACACCTTGCGCTTCATCGCGGTCGAGGGCACCCCCCTGGACCGGGTCGTCGCCCGCGCGGACTCGCTGCTGAGCGCGCAGGACAGCGACCTGGTGGCAACTGTCGTCGTGGCCCGGTACAACCCCGCGACAGGGGACTTGCGGGTCGCGTCCGGCGGCCACCCTCCGGCGCTCGTTGTCGGCGCCGATGGCGAGGTCACCCAGATCGCGGCGACCGGAGGCGCGATCGGCTGGCCGGCGGTGGGCAGCGACAATGTGGTGACGGTGCGGCTTCGCGTTCACGAGTCGCTGGTGCTGTACACCGACGGCTTGATCGAAGCACGCAAGGACATCCTCGAAGGCATGGACTCTCTTGTTCGCCATGCCAGTGAGGTGGCGTACCTGCCCGCGGACCGGCTCGCCGAAGAGCTCGTCGACCGAGCCCTGTCGGGTGCCGACCGGCGCGACGACAGCCTGGCGTTGGTGTTGCGCCGAACTCGCATCCGGGCCCGACCAGAGCGGATGCGGTGGTGCAGCGACCCGGCTGACGCCGCTGCCGTCAAGAGCGCGCGGCGCGGGCTGCTCGAGTGGCTCACCAACGAGGGCCGGGCCGCCGACGACCCGCTGCTGGTGGCCTCGGAGCTGCTCGCCAATGCGGTCAACGTGGCGCGGGACTCGGTGGTGTTGACCGCCGAGCTCTTGGACGGGCTCGTCGTCCTCGAGGTCTCCGATGACGGCCCCGGCGATGCGAACCTGGACTCGCGCGGTCGACGTCTGCCGGACGCCGACAGTGAAGCGGGCCGCGGTCTTTTCCTCGTGCGTTGTCTCAGTGAGCAGGTCACGATCCTGAGCACCACGGAAGGCACCGTGATCCGGTGCTCGGTCGCGGCACGGCGACGGTCCGCGGCCACCGACGGCGCGTCGGCGGGTCGCCTCGTCGGCCCCGGCCGCTGAGCCACGGGTCGGGGCTACGGTTGCCGTGTGAAGGCACGCGTGGCGCAGATGTGGCGATACCCGGTGAAGTCGTTGCAGGGGGAGCAAGTCGACGCACTCATGCTCACACCCAACGGCTTGGAGGGCGATCGGTCGTACGCGATCTTCGACGTCGAGAGCGGCTTCGGGCTGACGGCGCGACGTCTTCCCCAGCTGTTGTTCGCCTCGGCCCGGATCCGCGATGACCGCAGCGTGGAGATCACGTTGCCCGACGGCCATTTCGGTGACGACGACGCCGCGCTGTGTGAGTGGCTGGGCCGCAAGGTGGCATTGCGGTCCGTCGACGAACCGACGTCGCGCCGGTACGAGAACCCGGCCGACTTCGAGAGCGAGACTCGGTGGGAGCCTTTCGATGGCTCGCGGGGTGCCTTCCACGACTCGCCGCGGGCCGCCGTGTCGCTGCTGTCCTACGGCACGATCTCGGGCTGGCCGACGCGGCGGTTCCGGGCAAACCTGCTGCTCGAGGACGGGGACGAGGATGCCATGATCGGATCGCACGTGAGTGTCGGCGAGGCGGTGCTGGACGTCCGGACGTCGATCGAGCGCTGCGTGATGGTGACCCGGCCGCAGCCTGGGGGGATCGAGCGGGACCTCGACGTCCTACGCACCATCCACCGTCAACGCCAGGGCCGGCTCGCCGTCGGCGCGCTGGTCGTCCGGCCCGGCATGGTGCGCGTCGGCGACCTTCTCCAGGCTGCCTGACCACCACCGACTATGGAGCGCGCCGACCGTCGCGTCATCAACCGGGTTCCGCACTCGGAGCGCCAGTGAGCGGGCGCCGCGATGCCCTCCGCCGGCGGGTGGCGGTGGCAACCTGGCGACCCTCGAGGGACGGTCGCATCTACACCCGCATGGCCGTCGACGTGACGGCGGCGCTCGCCTACATCGACGACGTGCGCCGGAGCACCGGCGAGCGCGTGACCGTGACGCACGTCGTCGGGGCGGCGCTGGGGCGTGCCATCCGGGATGTGCCGGAGGTCCGCGCCCGGGTCCTGTTCGGCCGCATCCTGAGGCACGAGACGTGCGACATCGCCTTCGCCGTCGACATCGACGGTGGCACGGACCTGGCGCCGATCAAGGTGCGCGACATCGACACCAAGACACCGGTCGAGGTGGCACGCGAGCTGGACTTCGGCGCTGCCCGGGCCCGAGCCGGGCAGGATCCGCATCACTCGCGCAGCGCGTGGTACGTGAGGGTCGCGCCACCGTGGACGTTGCGGCCGTTGCTGGGAGCGGCCAGCATCCTCGTCGGCGGACTCGGCGTCGCAGCCTTCGGGCAGCCGGGATTCCCATTGGGCGCCGCGTTCGTGTCCAACGTCGGGTCGTTGGGGCTCGACGAGGGCTATCTGGCGCCGGTGCCGTTCGCGCGAGTGCCGTTGTACATCTCGATCGGTGCGGTGCGGCAGGAAGCTGTCGCCGTCGGCCGCGACGTGCTGGTACGCCCGCAGGTGGTCATCGGGGCAACCGCGGACCACCGACTGGTCGACGGTGCCCATGCCGGCCGGATTGCCACGGTCCTGCGCGAGCTGCTGTTGGACCCGTACCGGCTGGACAAGCCGAGCGCCCTCCCATCCCCCTGAGCTGGGCGTGGTCAGCGGCTGAGCTCGGCCACTCCGGCGACGAGCCGGTCGACATCCGCGTCGCTCGTGTAGGGCGCCAGCCCGGCACGCACCGCGCCGGTGTCGCCCAGACCTAACCACCGCGACGCCTCGATGGCGTAGAAGCTGCCGGCCGGGGCGTTGACGCCCCGGGTCGCCAAGAAGGCGTACACCTCAGCCGGTGAGTGCCCGGCCACCGAGAAGAGCACGGTCGGGGTACGCGGAACCGGACGGCCGTGCACGGTCACGTCCGCCAGTCCGGCCAGCCCCTCGAGCAGCCGGCAGAACAGTCGCTGCTCGTGCTCCTCGGCGGCACGCATCGACGTGAGGACCCGCGACCGCCGGTCGCCCTCGCCGGGCACCAGATCGGCGATGAAGTCGACAGTTGCAGTCGTGCCCGCGAGCAGCTCGTACGGCAGCGTACCGAGCTCGAGCCGCTCCGGCGCGGCATCGGTGGACGGCAGCAGCTTGTCGGAGTCGAGCGTTTGGAGCAGCTGCGGTTCGGCCACCAGCACCCCGTGATGGGGACCGAAGAACTTGTACGGCGAGCAGGTGAAGAAGTCGGCGCCGAGCGCAGCCACATCGACCGGGGCGTGCGGAGTCAGGTGCACGCCGTCGACGAAGAGCAGCGCGCCCACATCGTGCACAGCGGTGGCGATACCGGCCAGGTCGGGCCGGGTCCCCACCAGGTTGGAGGCACCGGTAACCGCGACCAGCCGGGTCCGCTCGCCGAGCTGCCCGGCGACGACACCGACAGGAAGCTCGGCGCTGTCGGGGTCGAACTCCGCCCAGCGCACCGTGGCGCCAGCGCGCTCGGCAGCCTGAACCCACGGTCGTACGTTGGCGTCGTGGTCGAGCCGGGTCACCACCACCTCGTCGCCGGTTCCCCACTGCTTGGCCAGGGCTCGAGCAACGTCGTAGGTGATCTGTGTCATCGACCGGCCGAAGACGACGCCACGGGGATCGCATCCCAGCAGGTCGGCGACCGCCTGCCGAGCCGCGACCACGATGTCGTCGGCACGCCGCTCCGCCGCGGTGACCGAGCCTCGGTTGGCCAGACCGGCGCACAGGGCGTCGGCGACCGCCCGGGCGACCGGTGCCGGTGTCTGGGAGCCACCGGGGCCATCGAAGTGGGCGACGCCCTCACGCAGGGCTGGGAACGACGCGCGGACGCGCCTGACGTCGAGAGGCATGCGCCCATCCTGCCCGTCGCAGGTCGTCACCGCTCGGGGCGTGACGTCAGCAGCTTTGCGCCACTCGGCAAGGGCGCGGCAGGTTTGCGCCACCGGCAGTATCCCGACGTCAAGG
>Ga0136612_10000083_pt1 | contig 22337 bp, 22 predicted proteins | sample AntDryUQ224A2306_2_FD_106644 | JGI IMG/M metagenome (GOLD analysis project Ga0136612, IMG submission 106644) | Polar desert sand microbial communities from Dry Valleys, Antarctica - metaG UQ224A (23.06) | ecosystem: Environmental > Terrestrial > Soil > Desert | place: Antarctica: Dry Valley... | reverse complement strand
TCGTAGGGGATGGTGTTCTTGTTAACCGTGATTCGGACCTCGCCGAGTGCCGCATCCGCCTCCTTGCCGTTCACGCCCAGGGGCCGGACGTCGACCAGGATCAGATGATTGTCCGTGCCTCCCGAAATGATGGAGGCGCCCGCATCGGCGAGGGAGGCCGCGAGAACCCGCGCGTTGTCGACGGTCGCCTGCTGATCAGCGCGGAACTCGGGACTCATCGCCTCGCGGAACGCGACCGCCTTGGCGGCGATGATGTGCATGAGCGGACCACCCTGGATGCCGGGGAAGACGCTCTTGTCGATCTCCTTGGCGTACTCGGCGCGGCACAGGATCATGCCGCCACGCGGCCCTCGCAGCGTCTTGTGGGTGGTGGTCGTGACGACGTCGGAGTGCGGGATCGGCGACGGGTGCACGCCGGCGGCGACGAGGCCGGCAAAGTGGGCCATATCGGTCATCAGGAGCGCGCCGACCTCGTCCGCGATCGCTCGGAATGCCTCGAAGTCCCACAGGCGCGCATAGGCAGTGGCACCGGTCAGGATCATCTTCGGCCTGTGCTCGCGGGCCAGCGCCCTCACCTCCTCCATGTCGATCAGGTGCGTGGTGCGATCGACGTGGTACGGCACGAAATCGTAATACTGGCCTGAGAAGTTGACGGGACTGCCGTGTGTCAGGTGGCCGCCCTGGTCAAGGCTCAGCCCCAGGACGGTGTCGCCGCGCTCGAGCAGCGCGTGGAAGACGGCCATATTGGCCTGGGCGCCGGCGTGCGGCTGGACGTTGGCATGCTCGGCGCCGAACAGCTCCTTGGCCCGGTCGCGGGCGAGGTTCTCGGCGACGTCGACGACCTCGCAGCCCCCGTAGTAGCGGCGCCCCGGGTAGCCCTCGGCGTACTTGCCGGTCAGGACCGATCCCATCGCCTGCAGCACGGCCAGGCTTGGATAATTCTCCGACGCGATCAGCTCCAGGTGGGCGCGCGTGCGCTCCTCCTCGTCGCGCACGACCTGTGCGATCTCCGGATCCTCGGTCTCCAGCGGTGCCCAGAAGTCCATGCGGCCAAGTGTACCGGCCGGCACCGCCGGAGGTTGTGCCCGCACCGATCGTTCGGCGTCATCCCGCGCAGCACCCGCCCATGCCGATCCACCTCGAAATTTCGTACCAGCTGAGAGCGCAGCCGGGCAGCACGAAGGCCCCGGCATCGAGCCGGGGCCTTCGGTCAAAGGTACGAGGGAGGGTTAGCTCCGCGTGCGGCGGACGGCGAAGGCCGCGCCCGCAGCTGCCAGCAGCGTCCCGAAGGCGACGAGCACCAGCGGAAGGCTGTTGTTCGGCGTCGGAAGCTCCACGGCCGCGTCGGGCATGGAAGATGCCTCGCCGACGAAGTTGTAGACGTGCAGCATCGCCATCTCGTCGCCATCAGCTGACGAGTCGAAGGTGATCTCGCCGGAGGCATTGAACGCCAGCCCGATGGCTGCGTCATCGCTGAGTTCCGGCGGGGTGAGGCGCACGGTGCCGAAGCGCGTGCCCTCCGGTGCGGTGGTCTCGGTGACGGTCACCGGGCCCTCGGGAACATCGGCGAAGGCGTAGCTGCTGAAGTCCAGGCAGACGTCCTCGTCGATGGTGCCGTTGCGGTTGGCATCGTAGGCGATGTCGGACTCGCAGGCGAAGTCCTCGACCGGCGTGTCGAAACCATTCTCACCGCTGAAGGTGGTGTCAGTGGTCAGGGTCTGGCTGGTGTCGCCGGCATCGACCGTGAAGTCGAAGTCAGCCTCACCGGCGCCGATGGCGTCAGGCGTCTGGGTGTCACCCGTCAGCACGACGACCGGGCAGGCGAGGACGGTCTCAGCAGTTGCACCCAGCGAGGGCACGCCCATCGGGGTCTCTTCGTTGGTGGCGGCCTTGGCCTCGAGCTCCATGAAGTCCGCTTCGGACTGGATGGACTCGTCACACAGGTGCTTCATGACCATGACCATGGCGGGCTCGCCAGCGGCGGCGCCCGCGACTGGCAGAGCGGCCAGGCCGAGCAGCATGCCCGCGCTGACCAGAGTTACGAGAAGTCTACGCATTTGTTCTCCAGGTTTGAGAGTGGTTAACGCTCGGGGTTGAACGTCGGGACGCGCCGATCGGCCCGTCTCCGTGATGAACCCAACCGCTGTCGGCCAGGATGTCCCCACTCGTCATATACGGTCGATCAGGACCGATGCATCACCTCGACAGTGCCTCCTGGCAACACGCGAAGCTCGTCACCCTCCTCGATGCTGGCGAGCTCGGGGGCGCTCAGGACGAGGATCGGCAGCACCACCCCGTACAGCTCCTCGGCAACGGCGGAACCGATCGCCAGGATCAGATCCGGCTCGGCCAGCAGAAAGGCGATCGGCGCCGTCCCGGCACGGACAGCCTCCGCCAGGACCGATGCGGACGAGGACGAGCCTCGTCCCGACGGCATGACCACGATGCGTCCGCCGAGCATCACCCCGCGCTGTGGATGGTGGGCGTCGATGAGCTCGCCGGTCACCGGATCCATGCCGCCCCACAGGCTCAGCCCCTCGTCGAGCACCAGCGCGCGGCCTGAAATCTCAGTCACGCGCCACCCCACGGCCCGAGGTCGCGCACGACACGGCCAAGGACCGCGGATTCAAGGCACTCCGCCGTCGAGCCGAACACGACCGATGCACCGATGTTGCCGGGGGCGTAGTAGGCCCACTTGCCCGAGTCGCTCATGACCGGCCCGCGCGCGTTGCGAAGGATCGGCGCGATGTAGGTGCAGGTGTCGACCAACAGCGCAACGCCCGCCCGTTCGAGCCGCTCGACCACGCCGCGTCCCGCCGCGACCGCAAGCACGTCTCGGCCCGTCGACACGACGCATTCGACGTCGGCATGCACGCGCCGGTCGCCGAACACCTCGGCGTAGCGCTCGAGCTCCGCGAGCGAGGCGTGCGGCGTCCCGAGCGATACGGCGGCGAGCTGATCGCCGGAGGCCGTGCTCAGCTCGTCGCGGACGGCGCGCAGCTCGTCGATCCCGATCAGCTCCGTCCGGTCGGGCGCGTCATGCTGGAGCGCATCGGCGAGGGTGGCGGCCTCGGGGGTGGAGCCGACGACGTGGAACATTGCCACCGAGCCCGATGACGCCGCGGCGGCGCCGAGCGCCTTGAGCCGATCCTCCGACTGGCCGGGCCGCAGCCCGTCGACGGCGCCGACGGCCGATCCCGCGCGGCGGCCGAGGACGATCCCGAGGACCGGGAAGAGCACGTCCGCGTCGCGGAGTTGCCGCGGCACATCGGGGGCAAGGCGCACAACGATCGTCGCGCGGCGCGCCTCGGTCCGGTGCAGTCCGGCATCCGGCACACGGCCGGCGATTGCCGCCGCGATATCGATGAAGTCGCCGTATCGGTTCGTCCGCGCCCCGAGAACGCTGTTGCAGAAGGCGATCGCGTTCGATTCGCCCCACGCCACCTGCTCACCCAGTGACGGCCGGGCGTCATCGATCTGGTACGGCGCGCAGGTGAAGGTGGGCCGCGCGCCGAGCGCGCGGTATCGGTCCATGAGCACGCGTCCGCGTTCGGCGATGCGCGGCTCGCCGAGGTACCGCTCAGGATGGAGAAGGTCGAGCGCGCCGACGTTCAGCGTGGTCGGGATGCCTACCCGCGCGCCGCCGTCGACCAGGCGCTGCACGAAATCGAGTGACGCGGTGCCGTGGTAGAGGCACGAGTCGACATGGGCGCCGGTGACGTCGATCAGCCGTCGCGCGCCAAGGACCTCCGCGGCGCGGACGACCAGCCGCATCGCGAACGCCGCCCCCTCGCCGAGACTGCCGTCGAGCAGCTGGCGATCACGCGAGCTCAGCGCCAGGCTCAGCCCCGCATCTCCTCGGCTTCGATCCGCGAGATCTTCTCGATCCTGGGCACGTGACGGCCCCCGGCGAACTCGCTGTCCAGGAACGCGCGCACGCAGGCCCGGGCGATCTCGGTGCCGATGATCCGCGCCCCGAGACTCAATACGTTCGCGTCGTTGTGCTCGCGGCCGAGTCGCGCCGTCACCGGGTCCGCCGCTTCGACGCAGCGGATGCCGCGCACCTTGTTTGCCACGATCGCCTCGCCGGTCCCACTCCCGCCGATCACGATCCCGTACTGGAATTCGCCCTTCGCCACCGCCCTCGCGACCGGAGCGATGAGGTCGGGGTAGTCGACCGGCTCGGTTTCGAAGGTGCCGAAGTCGCGGTACTCGACGCGCAGCTCATCGAGCAACGTGCAGAGCTCGCCTTTCAGGTGGAACCCGGCGTGGTCGGAGCCGATCGCGACGCGCATGGCGAAGAGTGTAAACGGCGGACGGACTGTCGCGGCCTCTGCCCGCCGTCAGGGGACCGGCGTGCAGTCGTGCCATTCGCATGCTCGTGCCGCACGCCGGGTATACCAACGGGCCGGGCGCCAGGGTCAACGCGCCGGCCGAATGGGTCACTCGAGGCTCACCACGCCGGCCAGCTGCGCACGGGTGATCGGACCCTCCCGGAGGAGGCGCGCTGGTGTCACGGAGAGATCCACCACGGTGGACGCGACACCGCCCGCCACCGCGCCGCCGTCCAGCACGGCGGAGAGCTCGTCCTGTTGCGTGGCAAACGCGATCAGGACCTCGTCGGCGCCGAGCGTTTCCGGTTCGCCCGAGCGGTTGGCGCTGGAGGCAAGGATCGGTCCTGCCAGACGGATCAGCTCGAGCGCAACCGCGTGATCCGGCGCTCGGAACGCCTGGGTCGTGCCCTCGGATGATGCAAGAACCAGTGTGAGCGCTCCGGGCCAGAAGCGGTCGCTGAGCCGATGAGCCCGCTCGTCCGGGTCCCAGCCACCGTTCAGCGCCTGGGCGAGGTCGGCAACCAGGATCGGGATGCGCTTGTCAGCGGAGCGTCTTTTGAGAGCGAACAGTGCATGGACTCTCTCTGGGAGCGCGGCCGAAACGCCCACGCCGTATACGGTATCGGTCGGGAAGGCCACGAGAGCGCCGTCGCCCAGGAGCGCCGCGGCGCGAACCAGCCCTTCGGGAGTCGGCGGCAACCGATCGGTCATGCGCTCAGTCTGGCATCTCCAGTCGCACGACTCGGTCCAGGCCCGCAAGATCCCGGACCACCGTCGGCAGTGCACCGGACGGCGCCATCGAGCGGATCGCGTCGACCTGATCCCCGCCGATCTCGAGCAGGACGGTGGCGCCGCGGGCAACCTTTGATGGAAGGGAGCCAAGGAGCCTGCGAAGGATTGCCAGTCCATCCGGCCCGCCGTCGAGCGCCATGCGGGGCTCGTGGCCGAGGGAGCCATGACCGGCATCGACCTCGGCGCTCGGGACGTAGGGCAGGTTTGCCACCACGACGTGCGGCCGCGGGAGCGTCCCGCCGACCGGCTGGAGCAGGTCCGCGCAGGCGAGCGTGACGAGGTTCGCCACGCCATGGCCCGCGAGATTCTCCGCGGCGAGATCCAGCGCATCCGGCGATACGTCGCTCGCGATCAGCCTGAGCCGGCCCAGCACCAGCGCCGATCGGAAGCGCAGCGCGAGCGCGACTGCCAAAGCGCCCGACCCGGTCGCAACCTCCCAGACCGTGATCGGCTCGTCGTCATGGGTCAGGCGTGCCGCAATCTCGCCGATCGCCCCCTCGGCCAGCAGCTCCGTCTCAGGACGAGGGATGAGAGCGCGCGCGTCGCTGCGGATTCGCAACGAGCGCCACTCCTTGAAGCCGCGGATGTAGGCGACCGGCTCACCGGTGGCGCGCCGCTCCAGTGCGGTCTCGAACGCAACGCCGGCCTCTTCATCAACCCCGGCCTCAGCATGAGCCAGAAGCCACGAACGGTCGCGGCCGATGACGTGGGCGAGCAGCACCTCCGAATCCAGGCGCGGGGTGGGTGAGCCGGTCATGCGCAGCCGATGCGTGCTCTCTGCCAGCACTGCGCCAACCGTCGCACTCACGAGGCATCCGTGCCGATCTCGGAGAGGCGTCGTTGCTGATCGGCCTCGATGAGCGGGTCGAGCATGCGATCGAGGTCGCCCTCCAGGAGGCCTGGCAGGTTGTGGACGGTGAGGCCGACCCGGTGGTCGGTGACCCGATCGTCGGGCACGTTGTAGGTCCGGATCTTCTCGCTTCGCTCGCCGGAGCCGACCTGTGAGCGCCGCTCGTCGCCACGCTCGGCCGCCATGCGATCCTGCTCCATCTCGAGCAGGCGGGCGCGCAGCACGCTCATCGCCTTCGCCCGATTCTTGTGCTGGCTCTTCTCATCCTGGATGGCGACCATCAGGCCGGTCGGCAGGTGCGTGACCCGCACCGCCGAGTCGGTCGTGTTCACGCTCTGTCCACCAGGCCCGCTTGACCGATAGACGTCGATCCGCAGATCCTTGTCGTCGATCTGGATCTCCACCTCATCGGCCTCCGGCAGGACCGATACCGTCGCCGTCGAGGTGTGAATTCGTCCCGACGCCTCCGTCACGGGCACGCGTTGCACGCGGTGTACACCTGACTCGAACTTGAGGCGCGAGTAGGCACCCTCGCCACGCACCTCGGCGATGACCTCCTTCAGGCCGCCGGACCCGCTCTCAGAGGTGGAGAGCACCTCCACTCTCCAACGCCGCCGCTCGGCGTAGCGCGCGTACATGCGGTACAGGTCGGCGGCGAAGAGCGATGCCTCGTCACCGCCGGCGCCGGCGCGGACCTCCACGATGACGTCGCGGTCGTCGTTCGGGTCGCGCGGCACGAGCTGGACACGCAAGGTTTCGGTCAGCTCCGCCTCGCGGGTCGAGAGGCGAACGATCTCCTCGCGCGCCATGCCACGCATCTCCTCGTCTGGATCGTCCGACATGCCTCGGGTCCGTTCGAGCTCCTCCCGCACCGCGCGCCACTCGCGCAGCGTGGCCACGATCGGGTCCAGGCGCGAGAGCTCGCGGCCGAGGTTGGCGAGGGCGGGAAGGTCGGAGGCCGCGTCCGGCGCCGCCATCTGGCGGCTCACCTCCTCGTAGCGCGCCTCCAGCTCGGCGAGCCGGTCGATCATGCCTGGGCTGGCTTGGCCGCTGCCTCACGGTCGGAGGCCAGGCACGACTCCAGACTCGCGATGCTGACCTCCAGCATCGAGCGGTCCGGCGGGCGCGTCGTGAGGGACTGGAGCCAGAGACCGGGGGCGTACAGCGCGCGCACCAACGAATTGCCGTAGTGACGGGCACCGAAGCGGACCAGCTCGTACGCGAAGGCGGCGATAAACGGCACGAGCACGATCCGCGACAGGAAGAGGAGGGGGAGCGGCACGCCGGCGCGCGGCACCAGGCTGAAGAAGAAGATGCTGATGACGACCACGATGAGGATGAAGGTGGTGCCGCAGCGGGTGTGGGCGGTGCCGAATGCGTCGACCTCTTCGGGCGTCAGGGGCTTCTCGGCCTCGTAGGCGCTGATCGCCTTGTGCTCGGCGCCGTGGTAGGCGAACACGCGCTGGATGTCCTTCATCATCCCGATCGCGGCGATGTATGCGATGAAGATGACGAGCCGGATCAGGCCCTCGACGGCGTTCGCCGCGAAGTCATTGTTGGTTGCTTCCTCGGCAAAGGTCGACAGGAAGAGCGGAAGGACGAAGAAGAGGCCGATGGCAAAGCCCAGGCTGAACACCATCGTCAGCGCGATCGCGCCCTTGCTGAGCTCCACGTCTTCGCCTTCTGCGGCGATCGACGCCGAGCGCATCAGCATCCGCGTGCCGATGACGAGGGTCTCGTATAGCAGGAACATGCCGCGCAGGAATGGAATCTTGATCAGCTTCCGATCGGCGGCGAGCGCGGCCGGGAGCGGCTCCGACATCGTCTGGATCTCGCCCGATGGCGGACGCACGCTCATCGCGACGGTCGTACGACCGCGCATCATGACGCCCTCGATGAGCGCCTGGCCGCCATAGAAGAAGTCCGGCATGCGGAAGCGCCGCCTGCCGGAGGAGTCGGTGATCGCCCCGATCACGAGCGGACCCGCCGCGATCAGCAGCTCGGGGATGAGGAAGAAGAGGTGAGGCGCAAGATGCGCCGGCCAGCGACGCATCTTCGGGCTCAGCGCAGTGAGCGCTCCAGGCGCTTCTGGAACCGCTCGACCTGGCCGGCCGTGTCGACGATGTTCTGCGTGCCGGTGAAGAACGGGTGGCACTTGTTGCAGACCTCGACGCGGATCGACTCGGCGGTCGACCCGACGGTGAATGCATTACCGCACACGCAATGGACCTGCGCCTGGTGGAACTGAGGGTGAATTTCGGCCTTCATGGGACTGTGCTCCGTATCCGCCGTCAGGCGGACTGGTATTCGCCAGCTTCGATGCTGACGCGCTTCTTGCTGCGGGTTGCGTGGGTGAATCGGACGAGGCCGTCGGCAGTGGCGAAGAGCGTGTAGTCACGCCCCATCCCGACGTTGTCACCCGGATGGAAGGTGCTGCCACGCTGGCGGACGATGATCGTCCCGGAGAGGACGTACTGCCCGTCACCACGCTTGACGCCGAGTCGCTTGCCAGCGCTGTCTCGCCCGTTCCTGCTGGACGAGCCGGCCTTCTTGTGTGCCATCGGTTACTCCTTCGACTCGGCCGTCTTGGCGGGGCTACGGCGTCGCGGCGCCGGCTTCGCCTTCGGCTCGTCGGTCTTCGTCGCGGTTGATTCCGCCTTGGCGGCAGGCTTGCGCGTGCGCTTCGGCTTCTCGGCGGCCTCGCTCTCGGCGACGTCCGGCTTGGCATCGGCCTTCGCTGCCTTCTTGCCCGATGCATTGATCTCGTCGATCCGCACGCGAACAAGGTGCTGGCGATGCCCACGGGTACGCCGATACGTCGCCTTCTGCTTGAACTTGAAGATGATCAGCTTCGGCCCGAGCTCCTCTCGCAGCACGGTGCCGCTCACGCTGGCACCCTCGACGGTCGGGGTGCCGATGGTGACAGCATCGCCGTCGCCGACGAGCAGCACGCGGTCGAAGGTGACCGATGCACCGTCGTCTGCGGCCAGCCGCTCGATTACGAGCTCGCTGCCGGCCTCGACGCGATACTGCTTTCCGCCGGTCGTCACGACGGCGTACATGTCTGTTCTCCTGGATCTCATTGAGCGTGGGCCAAGCGTGAACGCTTCTCGAGGACGCACGCCGAAACGGGCCGAGTGTTCAGCCCGCGGGGCTACGAAGTCTACCGGGCGATCGGAGGAGTGTCAACGAAGACGAGGCGCGTCCGGACCGCCTTGCGGACGCGCAACGGGAGGTCGAGCGCCGCTATCACGTCCTCGGGCCGGCCGGCGCCGCTGGCGTCGAGCTGGAGCACCGTGCGCAGGCGCGCCGTGTGCGCCTTGTCGTCGACCCCGAGGATCTCGATGTCCTCGATCAGCGGCCTGAGATCGCGATCACCTGCATCGCTGCGCCGCTCGCTCTCGCCCCTGCGTCGCTTCCCGCTCAGCTCATCTTTCGCCAGGAGCCTGACCACGGCCCCGCGCAATGCGTCGGACGTGAGCCCATCGTCCCCACCGACCTCCACTTCATACTCGGCACCTCGAAGCTGGGAGGCGGCCGAGGGGAAGCCATGCCACACCTCCTTCGCATCGCGCATGGCGACACCGTCGGGGAAGTGGTCGCCGGCCGCCTGGATGCGATCGATCGGGACGAGGTCGTCGAAGTAGGCCTCGACGACCTCGCCGCGCAGCTCGAGCCCGAGCGGGAGGTTGGCGGCGAGCTTGATGCGCGGGCGCGGCTTCAGGGCGCGGGTATAGGAGAGCGGAAGGTTCGCCTCCCGGAACGCACGCTCCAGCTCGGCGACGAGATCCGCCTGCCGCATGCGCAGCGCCGGCTCTGCGCGACTGAACAATATCTGCCAACGCTGGCGCGGCGAGGCATCCGATGGTCGATTGGTCATGGGCGTGGATCGTACCGTCGATCCGATCCGGAGGCCAGAGGCGGCGGGTACGATGCGGCCCGATGACCGAGCTCGTCGCGTCGCTGCGCCGCCACCGCCAGGCGATCTTTGCCCTGGCGATGATCCTGATCGTCATCTCGCTGCTCTGGGCGGCCCGCGGTGCGCTGCCGGCGTTCTTCATCGGCCTGGCGCTGGCGTTCGTGCTCGATCCCGTGGTGACCTTCCTCGCGCGCCGGGGCTCCCCCCGCTGGGCGGGCGTGGTGGTCGCCTATCTCGCCGTCGTTGTCGTGGTCTGGGCGCTCATCGCCTATGCCCTGCCGCCGATCAGTCGCCAGGCGCGAGAGTTCATCGAGCAGCTGCCCGAACTCGGGGCGGCGGTCGGCGACATCGAGCGTGGGCTCGTCGACTGGTACGCGGGCCTACCCCTGCCATCAGAGATGCGGGAGGCGATCGATCGGCAGGTCGCGGCCAGCGGCGAGGCGATCGCCGAGCTCGTTCGCGGCCTTCTGGCGCCAACGCTGACCGCGGTCCTGCGGGCCGCGACCTTCATCGTCGGCCTGATCGTCGTTCCCGTCTGGCTCTTCTTCGTGCTCAAGGACCGCGAGGGATTCTCGCGCGCGCTCGCCGGCGCCATGCCCCCGTCGTGGCGGCCGGATGCCGAGAACCTGCTCACCCTGCTCGGCCGGGTAGGAGGCCGATGGGTCCGCGGCCAGCTGCTGCTCGGCGCCTCGGTCTTTGTCGCGACCGTCATCGGTCTGGCTTTCCTCACGCTCATCGGGTTCAGCGAGTTCGGCCAGTTCCTGCTCGTGCTGGCGCTCATCGCCGGCGTGCTCGAATGGTTCCCGATCATCGGTCCGATCATCGCCGCTGTGCCGGCCATCCTGATCGGCCTCTCGATCTCGTTCCCGGCCGCCATCGCCGCCGCCATCCTGTACACCGGCATCCAGCAGCTCGAGAACAACATCTTGGTGCCCAAGGTGATGGGGGATGCGATCGAGCTCCATCCGGCGGTCATGATCCTGGCGCTGGTCGTCGGCGGTGCCCTCTTCGGGATCGGTGGCGCGATCCTCGCGGCGCCGGTCGTCGCCGCCGGGCGCGATCTGTACCGATACGGCTTCCACCGCTTCGGCGGCCAACCACCCGCTCCTGCCCTCGAGCTCGCGCTCCACGGAGTGCGGGCTGCTCCGCCGGACGACGCCGAAGGCCCGCCTCCCGGCGGGGATTCGTCAGAGGGGCCATCACGATAAGCACCGTCCTCGACCCGCGCCACTTCTCCCGTCTAGTGTTCGCATGACGAGCGTGGTTCAAGTGGCGCGTCGTTGGACTTGAAAATGAGGCCGGTGGGCGAGCATTACCGGGAATCTGGTCCCGCGATGCGCGTCCGTTGAGCGTGATCCGGCTTCGTCGACGGCAATTCTGCCGTCTAATGTGCACCTGGGCGACCATTTTTCGAGTCGCACGTCGTTGACTTGAAAAGGTGGCCGGTGGACCGGCGCTATTCAAGTCGGGCCCCTCGCGCCGAACCGAGCGTCAGAGCGTCGGCTTGTGCGCCCGCATCCGGATCGATTGCAGGATGCCCATCCCGAACAGGAGGCTGATCAACGACGACCCGCCGTAGGTGACGAACGGGAGCGGAATGCCGGTGACCGGCATGACCCCGATCACCATGCCGATGTTCACGAGCACCTGAAACAGGATCATGCTCGCAAGGCCGACAGCGACCATCATGCCGAACGCATCGCGGGCCTGCCAGCCGATCAGCAGGATGCGCCACACCAGCAGACCGAAGAGAAGCAGCACCACGATCCCGCCCACGAAGCCGAGATCCTCCGCGACCACGGTGAAGATGAAGTCGGTGGACTGTACCGGGATGTAGCCGCGCTGGCCCTCGCCGCCCACCGTCAGTCCGCGGCCGAGCCAGCCTCCCGAACCCACGGCGTTCAGCGCCTGGATCAGCTGGAAGCAGGCCCCCTGCGGATCCGCCGACGGGTCGAGGAAGCAGAAGAGGCGCTGGCGCTGATAGTCCTGCAGTATCCCGACCACGATGGGCGCCGAGCCGATGATCCCGGCCGCCAGCAGTCCCATCCATCCCAGGCTGGCGCCGCTGAGGAAGAGCATGCCGATCAGGATGCCGATGAACACGAGAGCCGTGCCAAGGTCGGGCTGGCGGAAGACGAGGAAGGCGGGAAGCGCCATCAACGCCCCGGCCACGAGGATGGTCGACAGGCGGCCGATCCGTTCGCGCCGGCTCGCCAGGTAGGCGGCCAGCACGCCGATCATGAGCACCTTGCTCACCTCGCTGAACTGGAAGTCGAGGCCGGCGACCGTGACGGACATCTGCGCACCGAACAGGTTCGTGCCGATCAGCATCGTCAGCGCCAGCAGCCCGAGCACCGCGACGTAGATCGGCCCGGCGAGCATGCGGAGCCACCCGTAGTCGACGCTGGCAACCACGAAGAAGAGCGTGAGGCCGATGGTGGCCCAGATGAGCGTCTTGACCATTTCGCTCATGCCGCTGCCGGCGCCCGGATCGTTGAAGCCGGCCGAGTAGCCCATCACCACGCCGAACCCGATGAGGAGCAGCACATACAGGAAGAGCTGGAGGTCAAATTGACGCCAGTCCCGACCCCGGACGGACTCGACAATGGTGGCGGTTGCGACACCCATCGGTCAGTTCGCCGTCAAGAGACTGAAGTCATTCGGATCGAGCCGGAGGTCGGTGTCGAGGTCGTAGTACAGCTGGAGGAAGTACTTGACGACTTCGGCCGACACGTTGCCGGGCACGACGGCGGAGTAGTTGAAGCTCACGATCGCCAAGTCCGCGTCGGTTGCTCCCGCGGCGCTCGGGAGGTAGGCCACGAACCAGGAGTGGAACGGGAGCGTGCCCTCGTCGGTGAGCTCTCCGAACTCGGCCGTGCCGGTCTTGCCAGACAATGCGCCCGGCAGGTCGAGATCTCGAATGTTGTACGCGTGACCGGACGTGATCACCTCGCGCGCACCCACCCGCATGGTCTGCAGGGTGGCGTCGGCGGCGGCAACCTCGTGCACCACCTCCGGCTCATAGGTCTCGATCAGCTCGCCACTCGCATCCGTCTCGCCGAGCGCGATCATGGGCCGCATCAGGTTGCCGCCGTTGGCCACCGCCGCGTACGCGTTCAGCATCTGAAGCGGCGTGACGGCGATCACGTTCTGCCCGATGCCCGCCTGCGCTACCTCGCCGGTGAAGACGCCGGACCGTCCCTGCTGACGCGCCCAATCGGTACTGGCGATGATGCCCTCCTCCTCGGAAGGCAGCCTGATTCCGGACAGCTGGCCGAAGCCCAGTTCGCGCGCCCACGCCGCGAGGGGATCGATCCCGGTCTGGATGGCCATCTGGTAGAAGAAGGTGTCCGAGCTCTTCGCGAACGCGTCAACCATGGCCAGCGGGCCGAATCCCTGGCGGTTCCAGTCGTACAGGCACTCGCCACGCGGCGCGCCGGGGATCTGGTAGCAGCCGTACGTCGGCCATTGGCGGTCGGGCGTCGTCACGCCTTCCTCCATTGCCGCGATACCGGTGACCAGCTTGTAGGTCGAGCCGGGCGGATAGATGTCGCTGATGGCGTGATTGCGCAGCGGCCGATCGGGATCGGCGAGATAGACACTGAAGTCCTCGCTGCTGATGCCGCCGGCGAACTTGTTGTTGTCGTACGCCGGCAGCGAGACCATCGCCAGGATCTCGCCAGTCTGCGGGTTCATGACCACGGTCACGCCCTGGCTGACGTCCGCGACGTCCATGCCCCAGGTGAGGGCCTCCGTGGCCAGCCGCTGAATGTCGGCATCGATGGTCAGCATGATGTTGTTCCCCGCCGTCGGCTCGCGGACCGTCTCCACGACCTTGAGCTGGCGACCCGATGCGTCACGTTCGACCAACTGCGTGCCGTATGTACCCCGCAGTGCTTCCTCGAATGATGCCTCCACGCCTGCTTTCCCGATGACATCGTCGCGAAGATAGCCGTCGACCTCAAGCGCCTCCAGCTCGTCGCGATTGATCGGCCCCGTGTAGCCGACGACGTGGGAGAGCAGTGGGCCGCCAACCTTGCCGGTCTCGTCGAGGTACTGGCGGATCGGCTCCACCGCGATCACCACCCCCGGCAGGTCCTGGGCTTCCTCGCCGATCAGGAGTGCCGCTTCGCGCCCCACGCCGCGCTCGATCGGCACGAGGTCGAACGGCGAGCCGCTGAAGGCGTCGAGCCGCCTCTCGAGGGTCGCTCGATCGGTGCCCGTCAGCTCGGCGACGCGCGCCATGACGCGGGCGAGGTCGTCCTCGGGGAGGTCGGCCGGTCGCACCTTCACCGTCCAAGAGGGAATGCTGACCGCGATCGGCCGCCGGTCTCGATCAAAGATCAGGCCGCGCGGTGCCGGGACCGGGACTTCCGCGGTGCGGTCGGCAGCCGCGCGGCCGGCATAGACCTCGCCGTTGACGACCTGCAGCTGGAACAGCCGCCCGCCGAGCGCCAGCAGGACGAGCACGGCCAGCAGCGAGAAGGCGATGAAGCGACCGGGAGACCGCCGGAGATCGACCCGACCGTCGTTCAGATCCGCCATCGAGTCACCACGCGGGAGCCTCTTCCGACGCGTGGCGCTGCGCGAAGGCTCGTGCCGGGTAGAGGAGAAGCGCCATGATCGCCGCATTGAAGGTGGCCGCGGCGAGCAGGAGACCGACCGGAGGAGTCCCCGCCACGACGTCGGCGACGAGCTGCGACACGAGCAACGAACCAACGTCGGCCACGATCGAGCCAACGAAGGCCGCGGCAACCGGGTAGATCCAGATGAGTCCGCCGAGAAGGCGCCCACCGGCGGCGACCATGGCTGCGACGACCAGGAGCGTGAGCGGGATCGCGCCGAGCGGCTCGCCGACGAGCAGGTTCGCCGTCAGCCCGGCGGCGAACGCCCAGGTGATCCCCGGAAGGAACCCGCCGAGGCAGGTCACCAGGACCATCGCGACGAGAACGATGTTCGGCTTCACCCCTCCAACGACGATGACGGGGGCCAGCCCGGCATGGACGATGCCGACCACGACGGCGAGGAGCGGGCTCAAATAGCTGATGTGAGAGACCCCGACGGACGCTGGGATGGCGAATGCGGGGTCAAGTATACGGCGATCGCCGACCCGTGGGAATCCGATGTGGATAACTTTTCCACGTGAAACATTCCACCCGGCCATCGGCGGAGTGGTAAGCGGCTGGTAAGCCGCTCGAAAGGGCTGAAACTGGTAGAATGAGGAGGACTTTTCAACTCGAAGCGGAGAGCGCGTGGTCCGGGTCACGGCATGCACAAACCAGAAGGGCGGCGTCGGTAAGACGACCACGGTCATCAACCTGGCGGCCTTTCTCGCACTCTCCGGCACACGAACCCTCGTCATCGATCTGGACCCGCAGGGAAATGCCACGAGCGGCCTCGGAATCGACCGTCGATCGGTAGCCCGCTCCTCATATGACGTGCTCGTGGACCGCGTTCCGCTCTCAGAGGTCGTGAGCACAACGTCAGTCAACGGCCTCGACCTCGTCCCATCGGCTCCATCGCTGTCGGGCGCTGAAGTTGAGCTGGTGAGCACTGCCGACCGCGAGCGTCGATTGGCGGCCGGCCTCGCCAACATGGATGACCGATACGACCGGATCCTCATCGACTGCCCACCGTCGCTGGGGCTCCTGACGATCAACGCGCTCACGGCGGCGGACGGCGTGCTGATCCCGATTCAGACCGAGTATTACGCCCTGGAGGGCCTGAGCCAGCTGGTGAATACGATTCGACGGGTCCGCGAAGGACTGAACCCACGCCTCGAGATCGATGGCGTTCTCCTCACCATGTATGACGCGCGCACCAACCTGTCCGCTCAGGTCGCGGCCGAGGTCCGGCGGCATATGAACGGGAGCGTCTACCAGACCATCGTGCCCCGCAGCGTCCGTCTGTCCGAGGCTCCCAGCCATGGCCTTCCAATCGCCATCTACGACCCATCGTCGCGAGGTGCCAACGCGTACCGCGCGCTCGCCGGCGAGGTGGTCGCTCGTGGCTAGCAGCTCGCCACGCGGGACGCGGGAATTCGGTCTCGGCCGAGGGCTTGATGCATTGATCCCCGGTCGCGACGACGACCACGCCGTCCTGGACCTGGCACTGCACCGGATCGAGCGCAACCCCGACCAGCCTCGTGCCGCGTTCGACGACGGACAGCTCGGCGAGCTTGCCGCGTCGATCGCTGTGCACGGCGTGCTGCAGCCGGTCATCGTTCGCGAGCTGGCTGACGGCGGCTACCAGCTCATCGCCGGCGAGCGCCGCATGCGCGCCGCGAAGCTGGCCGGGCTCGACACGATCCCGGCCGTGGTCCGCGATACGCCGACCCCGGAGAGCTCGCTGGAGCTGGCGCTCATCGAGAACCTGCAGCGCGAAGACCTGAACGCAATCGAGACGGCTCTTGCCTACCGGGAGCTCATCGATCGCTTCGAGATGACGCACGAGGCCGTCGCGCGCCAGGTGGGCAAGAGCCGGGTTGCCGTGAGCAACGCATTGCGCCTCCTGGACCTTGCGCCCGAGACTCGCGCGGCCATCGTCGACGGCCGCATCAGCGAGGGGCACGGACGAGCGTTGGCCGCGATCGCCATCGCGGCGCTCCAGCGCGCGGCGCTGGAGGTCGTGCTCGAGCGGCAGCTCTCCGTTCGTCAAACGGAGGAGCTCGTGCGTCGCAAACGCGAGGGGGGTCCCGCGACACGATCCGGAGCGCTCAGCCACGATCTCCAGGACGTGGAGGCACAGCTGCGCGGCCTGCTCGCCACCAAGGTCGGCATCGTGCGCACGCGACGAGGTGGGCGCCTGGTGATCGACTTCTACTCCGACGAGGAGCTCGATCGGCTGTACTCGATCATCACGCTCGGTGCGCGGAGCGGTGCGCTCGCCGGCGCCGACCCATCAACGACGAACGACCGCGAGGATCTCCCGACAGCATGACCGTCGAACGAGCCACGAAGACGCGCGGCAGCAGCAAAGCGTCATCGAGCTACACCGCCAAGGACATCGAGGTCCTCGAGGGACTTCAGGCCGTTCGGCTGCGCCCCGGCATGTACATCGGCTCGACGGATGCGCGTGGCCTGCACCATCTCGTGTGGGAGATCGTCGACAACAGCATCGACGAGGCGATGGCGAACCAGGCGACCCGGATCGACGTGCTGATCCATGCCGACGCCCGGCTCGAGGTGGTCGACGACGGCCGCGGGATCCCGGTCGACAAGCATCGGACCGGCAAGAGCGCCCTCGAGGTGATCATGACCGAGCTGCACGCCGGCGGAAAGTTCGGCGGAAGCGGCTACAAGGTATCGGGCGGCCTCCACGGCGTCGGCGCCAGCGTCGTGAACGCGCTCAGCTCCGACATGCGGGTGGAAGTGCTGCGCGACGGCAAGCGCCACGTGCAGGAGTTCGTGCGCGGCGCTCCCAAGGGACCCGTCAAGCAGGACGGCGGTGCAGCCGAGGCGAACCGTGGACTGGACCCGGCCTGGAAGCGCGCGCACGGGACGCGCACCTTCTTCACGCCGGACTCGGAGATCTTCGAGACGCTCGACTTCAGCTGGGAGACGATTGCCACCCGGCTGCGCGAATCCGCGTACCTGAACAAGGGCCTGTGGATTCGACTGCGCGATGAGCGCACCGACTCCGAGAAGAACTTCTTCTTCCGCGGCGGGGTGACGAGCTTCGTTCGGCACCTGAACCGCCGTCGTGACGTGCTGAACAACCGACCAATCTACGTCGAACGCATCGTGGGCTCCACCACCGTGGAGGTCGCTCTCCAGTACAACGACGCCTTCGCGGAGACCGTGATCGCGTTCGCGAACAACATCAACACGGTCGACGGCGGAACACATGTTGCCGGCTTTCGTGCCGCCCTGACGAGCTCGCTCAACACGTGGGCACGGAAGTCGGGCACGCTGAACGAGAAGGAGGCCAACCTCTCCGGCGACGACGTCCGCGAAGGCCTCACTGCCGTGATCAGCGTCAAGCTGACCGATCCCCAGTTCGAGGGACAGACGAAGGCCAAGCTCGGCAATGCCGATATCAAGGGCGTGGTGCAGAACGTGGTCGCCGAGGGGATCGTGCAGCACCTCGAGGAGAACCCGGCCGACGGTCGCCGGATCATCGAGAAATGCATCACCGCTGCGCGCGCCCGCGAGGCAGCCCGCAAGGCTCGCGATCTCGTCATCCGCAAAGGCGCCCTGGAGGGCATGGCGCTGCCGGGCAAGCTTGCCGATTGCCAGGAACGCGACCCGGCCCGCTCAGAGCTCTTCATCGTCGAGGGCGACTCGGCAGGCGGCTCCGCCAAACAGGGTCGCGATCGGCGATTCCAGGCGATCCTGCCGATGTTCGGCAAGATGCTCAATGTCGAGAAAGCGCGCCTCGACCGTGTGCTGAGCTCCGACAAGATCCGGCCGCTGGTCATTGCGCTCGGTGCCGGCATCGGCGAGACGTTCGACATCGCGAAGCTGCGCTACCACCGCATCTGCCTCCTCAGCGACGCCGACGTCGACGGTGCGCACATCAGCACGCTGCTGCTCACCTTCTTCTACCGCCATATGCCGCAGATCATCGACAACGGCTACCTCTACATCTGCCAACCGCCGCTGTATCGGGTCAGCACCGGTAAGGTGACCCGCTACGCAACGAGCGAGAAGGAGCGCGAGAAGGCGCTCAAGGAGCTCTCCCGCGACGGGAAGAGCAGGAACGTGACGGTCCAGCGCTTCAAGGGGCTGGGCGAGATGAACGCGGATCAGCTCTGGGACACGACCATGAACCCTGAGAGCCGTACCCTGTTGCGGGTCGAGGTCGGGACCGCGGAGGCCGCCGACGAGATGTTCAGCACCCTCATGGGCGAGCACGTCGAGCCACGGCGCGATTTCATCCGCGGCGAGGCCCGCAAGGTTCGCAACCTCGACATCTGACGACCGACGAGAAAGGTAGCCAGACCGATGCCATCACGACACGCCGCCGACCTTCGCCAGGTGGCCCAGAAGACCGGACGCACGCTCGACGAATGGTGTGAGCTACTGGAGGCGAACGGCGTCGGCGACCGCCGCGAAGCGGTCAACATGCTGCGCGACTCCTACGCGGTCAGTCACGCCTACGCGCTGGCCATCTCCGATAAATGCCTCCGCAGCTCCGGCGACGACGAATGGGGGGCCGCAGACTACGACGCCGAGGAGGGGACGGACCGCTGGTAACCATGGAGCCCGAGGCCGGCAGCATTGGCGACAGCCGCTCGATCGTTGCGGAGGATGGCCGGCGCTACGCGTTCGCGGATCACAACTGCTTCGCATGCGGTGGCGAGAACCCGATTGGCATGCGGCTTCATATCGAGATCGGCGACGGCGTCGCGCGGGCGGCATGGACGGCCGGCCATGACTACGTCGGATGGAGCGACAAGGTGCACGGCGGGATCATCGCCACGCTGCTGGACGAGGTCATGGCCTGGGCGCCGTCGAGCTACGACTCATGGGCGGTGACGGCCGAGATGAGCATCCGCTACCGGTCACCGGCAACACCGGGCGAGGAGCTCGTCGCCACCGGGCGCGTTGCCGAGCGCCGGCGCCGGATCTACGACGTGATCGGCGAGGTTCGTGGGGCGGGCGACAGGCTCATCGCCGAGGGGCGCGGGCGGTACCTGGGTGCCTCCCCGGCGCAGAAGGCGGAGCTCAAGGACCGATACGGCCTCACGCCCGGGACGGCCGGCGAATGAGCGTCTCGACGACAAACGCGACATTGAGGGGCTAACGAATGGCGATGGACAGGGTCGGCAACGTCCGCACCGTGGCAATCGAAGACGAGATGCGCACCGCGTACATCGACTACGCGATGAGCGTGATCGTCTCGCGCGCGCTGCCCGACGTGCGGGACGGCCTCAAGCCCGTCCATCGGCGAATCCTGTACACCATGCAGGAGATGGGGCTGCGGTCGACCGCCGCATACCGCAAGTGCGCCGGCGTGGTTGGCGAGACGATGGCCAAGTACCACCCCCATGGCGACCTGGCGCTGTACGAAACCCTCGTGCGCATGGCCCAGGACTTTAGCCTGCGCTATCCGCTCGTCGATGGTCAGGGCAACTTCGGATCGGTCGATGGAGACCCGCCGGCGGCCATGCGCTACACCGAGGCACGCATGGCCTCCATCACCGATGAGATGCTCGCCGACATTGAGAAGGAGACGGTCGACTTCGTCGACAACTACGACGGCCGTCTCCGCCAGCCGACCGTCCTCCCATCCAAACTGCCGAACCTGCTCGTCAACGGCTCGTCGGGCATCGCGGTCGGCATGGCAACGAACATCCCACCGCACCATCTCAACGAGATCTGCGAGGCGATCCGCGCACTCATCGACAACCCGGAGATGAGCGTGGACGACCTGTGCGAGATCGTCACCGGGCCCGACTTCCCGACCGGCGGCACGATCTTCCGGTTCGAGGAGCAGCGGAACCCGCTCAGCGGTGAGAAGGAGCGCATCGACGCGATCCGGCACCTGTATGCCACCGGACGCGGCCGGATCATCGTGCGTGGCCAGGTTGCCTTCGAGGAGGCGCGCGGTGGCATGGCGGTCGTCATCACCGAGCTTCCCTACCAGGTCAACAAGACGACGCTCATCGAGAAGATGGCCGAGCTGGTCGCTTCGAAGAAGATCACCGACGTACGCGACATTCGCGACGAAAGCGACAGAGACGGCATGCGGATCGTCGTCGAGGTCAAGCGCGACGGTTCGCCACACACGATCATGCAGCAGCTCTTCAAGCACACGCCGCTCCAGACCAGCTTCAGCGCGAACATGCTCGCCCTGGTCGATGGCCAACCTCAGACGCTCGGGCTCAAGAAGATGCTCGAGCACTACATCGCGTATCGCCGCGACATCGTCAGGCGCCGCACCGAATTCGATCTCGCGCGCGCACAGGAGCGGGCGCACATCCTCGAAGGGCTGAAGATCGCCCTCGACAACCTGGACGAGGTGATTGCCACCATCCGGGCCGCAGCCGACGTGGATGCGGCGCGATCGGCGCTGATGAAGCGTTTCGGGCTGACCGAGGTCCAGGCGAACGCCATCCTCGAGATGCAGCTCCGCCGCCTCGCCGCGCTCGAGCGCAAGAAGATCGAGGACGAGTACCGCGCCATCATCCAGCTCATCAGCGAGCTCGAGGACCTGCTCGCGAACCCCCGCAAGATCCTGCTCGTCATCAAGGACGAGCTCACCGGGCTGGTCAAGAAGTACGGCGACGAGCGAAAGACGCGCATCCAGGCCGATGCGAACCGCGAGCTGACGGCAGAGGACCTCGTCCTGGCCGAGGACGTCGTGGTCACCCTCAGCCAGCGTGGCTACATCAAGCGCCAGCCGATCGGCACGTTCCGATCCCAGCGTCGGGGCGGCCGCGGCAAGCTCGCCATGCTCACGCGCGAGGAGGACGCCGTCCGCCATCTGGTGGTGGCGAACACGCACGACAACATCCTCTTCTTCACGAACCGCGGGCGGGTCTTCATCACCAAGGTCCACACCCTGCCCGACGCGTCGCGCCAGGCGAAGGGCCTCCCGATCATCAACCTGCCGGGCGTGCAGGTCGAGCAGCGCGAGTACGTCAGCGCGATCATCAGCCTGCCCCAGTTCGAGCCAGATCACTACCTGGTCATGGCAACCCGCAAGGGAATGATCAAGAAGACCTCGCTGGCCGACTACGCCAAGATCCGCGCCAATGGGCTCATCGCGATCAACCTGATCGACGGCGACGAGCTCCAATGGGTCGGCCTCTCCGACGGCCAGAACGACATCATCGTGGCGACGAAGAAGGGCCAGGCCGCCCGGTTCATGGAGCGCGAAGTCCGTCCACTCGGTCGTGGCACCCAGGGCGTGGCGGCGATTCGACTGAAGCGCGACGACGAGGTCATCGGCATGGAGGTCATCGAGCATCTCGAGCAGCAGCTGCTTGTCGTCACCGAGCAGGGCTTCGGCAAGCGGACCGATATCGCCGACTTCCCCGTCAAGCATCGGGCAACGGGTGGCGTGATCGCCAACTCGCTCGGCCCCGAGACCGGCGACGTGGCCGCCATCCGCCTCGTGAACCGCGAGGAGGAGGAGGTCATGCTCATCACGGAGCTCGGAACCATCCTGCGCACCGAGGTCGGCGGCATCAACCGCTACCGACGTGCCTCGCGGGGCGTCACCGTCATGAAGCCGAGCCCAGGCGACCGGATCGTGTCCATCACCGTCTTCATCGACAACCGCCCGGTCGAGGAGCTGCTCGAGGCGGAGTGATTCTCCGAAGTATTCCGTCCGTTGTGCCTCTGCCCCGCCGTTCAGCGGCGCTATTCGCGAAGCAGGTCTTACGCCAGCTCGATGAGGCGCGCAGGAAGCGACGACCGCGCAGGATCGGATCATCTCGTTCGCGGCTTGCGCCGCCGATCGGCGCGTTCGCGATCCCGAGTCCGAGGTGGAG
>Ga0136612_10000082_pt1 | contig 22368 bp, 21 predicted proteins | sample AntDryUQ224A2306_2_FD_106644 | JGI IMG/M metagenome (GOLD analysis project Ga0136612, IMG submission 106644) | Polar desert sand microbial communities from Dry Valleys, Antarctica - metaG UQ224A (23.06) | ecosystem: Environmental > Terrestrial > Soil > Desert | place: Antarctica: Dry Valley... | reverse complement strand
GTATATTCCCGCGTCACACACCGGATGAAAAGTGGCTCGCGTCATTGCAATCGCTAATCAGAAGGGCGGGGTCGGGAAGACCACTACCGCCGTCAATATCGCCGCGAGCCTCGCTGTAGCGGAGCAACGTACGCTTCTCGTTGATGGAGACCCCCAGGGCAACGCCACCAGTGGAGTCGGACTCGGTCGCGACGCCATCCAGGACACCGTCTACAGAGCGCTGCTCGGGGAAGTTTCCCTCGCTGCCGTCACTCACCGATCTGTACAGTTTCGGCACCTCGACGTAGTACCTGCTACTTCGGAGCTCGCTGGCGCTGAGCTGGAGCTCGTCGACCATCCCCGTCGCAGCGTGCTCATGCGGGACGCAATCGATGCGGTTAGCGACGAATATGACTACATCCTCATCGATTGTCCTCCGTCGCTCGGATTGATCACCCTCAACATGTTGGCTGCGGCCGGGTCGCTTCTCATCCCCTTGCAGTGCGAGTATTATGCTCTGGAGGGCCTGTCACAGTTGCTGAACACCGTGCACATGGTGCAGCACAGTGTGAACGAGCGACTGAGCATCGACGGCGTTCTGCTGACCATGTATGACGCTCGATTGAACCTCTCCAAGCAGGTCGCGGCCGACGCTCGCGAGTACTTCGGCAATAAGGTGTTCGAGCACGTCATTCCGCGGAATGTCCGGCTGGCGGAAGCCCCGAGCTTCGGAAAGCCCATCATTCTCTATGACGTGGCGTCGCTCGGCGCTCAGGCATACATGGGCGTTGCTCGCGAGTTGCTGCAGCGTCATGCCAGACCAGTCGCTGCTCCTGAGCGTCCCCGAGATCAACCGGACCATCTCGCCATCGCAGACATGCGAATCCAAACACCGTGACTGCTGAAAAACCGCGTCGCCTTGGCCGCGGACTCGACGCTCTTTTCGCGCCAAACCCGAAAAATCCGGGATTAACGGACAGCGAAGCTGCTGAGCGACGTATTCCACTTCGGGAGATTCGACCCAATCCGCTGCAGCCAAGAGTGCAATTCGATTCCGCGGATCTGGCCGAGCTCGAGTCCAGTCTGAAGGTTCACGGCCTCCTGCAGCCGGTCGTCGTGCGAAAAGCACCCTCGGGAGCCGGATTCGAACTGATCGCTGGCGAGCGGCGTTTTCGTGCGGCCACTCGACTGGGCTGGACTGATATTCCCGTAATTATTCGGCAGGTCGACGACGCGGAGCTGCTCACGCTTGCCCTCATTGAGAATCTCCAGAGGGCTGACCTCAATGCGGTCGAAGAAGCCGAAGGGTATCGGAAGCTCATCGATGATTTCGGACTGACCCAGCAGCAGGTCGCCGACGCCGTGGGCAAGGATCGATCGACAGTAGCTAACATACTGCGGCTGCTTCACTTACCTGTTAGCATTCGTCGCCTTGTACAGGACGGCGCGCTAACGATAGGACACGCCCGAGCCCTGCTGGGCATGAGCGACCAGCGCGCCATGGCTGAACTTGCCCGCGAGATTGTCGCACAGGAACTGACCGTTCGCGATGTCGAGAAACGAGTCAGGGGACTTGGCTCTTCCGCGACTAATCGCAAGAAATCCAGCGTATCGGCCAAGTCGGCGGAAGCAGGTCGCATTGAAGAGGACCTGCGTCGTCGGCTCCAGACAGACGTTGCCATGACACTCGACAAGAGTGGCGCGGGGACAGTGAAATTTTCCTTCTATTCACCCGACGATCTGGAACGCATCCTCGATGTCATACTCGGAGCTGGGCGAGAACGGCGATGAGCGAGGATCCCGGCCCGCCGCCGCCAAGGGACAATCTGTACACGCCCTCCGCCGGTTCCATGATTGTTCACTTGCAGCGCGAGGGAGGGCTCGCGAGCCGCACCATGGTCTTCACGAAGCGCCAGGTGAGGTGGTTTCGCCTCTTCTTTTCGCGCTTTGGGTTCGTTCTCGCAATTGCCTTCGGTGCCAGCTGGCTGTACTTCGCCATCCAGACCGCCCGGGTACCCGCACTGTCTCGGCGCCTGGTGGGAATGCGCGCCGATTCCGCGCGACTCGACACTTTACAGTTACGACTCGACGAGTTGCAGCGTCGTTACGCACAGGTGCAGGGCTTGATGAGTGTTGGCGAACCGGTAGCCGTCGCACCAGCCCCGCCCACGCACTGGCCCCTTCCCATCGCGGGATACATTACGCGAGGCCAGATCAGTGCGAGCGGTGCTGAACACACCGGACTGGACATCGCCGTGCCCGCGGGAACCGAAGTACACGCAACGGGTGCCGGCATGGTCGCTGAAGCAGGTGAGTCGAAAGAATACGGACTGTTCGTGCGAATCACGCATTCGGATCAGTACGAATCGTTCTACGGACACCTCGGGAAAATATTGGTTTCCCGAGGCGCTCGCATTGCAGGAAAGCACGTCATTGGAATCTCGGGAAACACCGGACGATCCACCGCCCCACACCTGCATTTCGAGATCAGGCAGGCAGGTCGCACCGTAGATCCGCTCAGCATCATCACGAAAAGAGGCAAGAATGGCGATCTTCGCTAAAGACGGCTCGGACAAAACAGACCGTCGCCCCACGTCCGCCGCACCGGGCGATAGTCCACTCTCCATCATCGCCGCTGGAATGACGGTGACCGGTGATCTCGAGAGCAGCGGGGTAATCAAGATCGAGGGACGGATCGAAGGGTCTATTCGCGCGGCACGGCAGGTCCTCCTCGGCCGGCAGGGCGAGGTCAAGGGCGACATTCACGCCCATGAGGCCGTGATAGGCGGAAAGGTTCAAGGAGTCATTAAGACAACGGATCGCGTAGAATTACAGGGGACCGCGATCGTCACTGGTGATATTCACACAAAGACGATCATTGTTCTCGAAGGCGCTCGCATCAACGGCCAGGTTCGCATGGACGAAGGCCTGGCTGCGCGTGAGGCTACTCCGCAACAGGCGGTGGCTATCGTTCGGTGACGCCGGACTGCCGCCTGGCCGCACAGGAAGGTCCTTGACCCGCAGTTGCTCCGGAATTGTACACACGCTGCTAAGTTACTACCCTCTTTATAGTTACAGCGGGATGGCCTCACGATTGCCTCGCTTCTCCACATTTATTCACATCGCGCTGTCCCTCCTGCTTATGGGATGTTCGCCGCCTGCGGAGCGGAACGGTATTTCGGATACCGCAGGTTCGTTCAAAGTCGCGCTGCTGACTCCAGGGCCTATCTCCGACCGATCCTGGAATTTTGGTGCGCACCAGGGGTTGCTTCGAATCCGGGACAGTCTCGGCGCATCAATAAGTCACATCCAGACGCGAACGCCCGCGGAGTTCGAAGAAAACTTCCGACAGTACGGCATTGATGGCTACGACCTCGTGTTCGGCCACGGCTTCGAATTTCAGGACGCCGCCCTGAGAGTCAGTCCTGAGTTTCCCCGCACCATTTTCGTCACCACTTCCGGTAATTCCGTCAGGTCGAATGTCGCAGGAATGGTCTTCGGCTTTGAAGATGCCTCGTACGAAGCTGGCGTTCTCGCCGGGTCGTTGACACGCACCGGCGTCCTCGGATTGATAGGAGGCACCGAACTGCCTCCGCTGAAATCGAGCTTCCGGGCGTTTGCGGCAGGCGTGAAGGCTGTTAATCCACGCGCTACGATTCTGACTTCCTACATAGGCAACTGGGACGATGCGAGCGCGGGAAAGGAACAGGCGCTCGCGCAAATCGGGCGCAAGGCCGATATCCTTTTTCAAAACGCTGACGCTGCTGGGCTGGGAATCTTTCAGGCGGCCCGTGAAAAACCCGGGGTGCTGGTCTTTGGAGCCAACTCCGATCAGAATGCCGTCGCTCCGGAAGTGATCATCGGAAGCGTGGTTATCGATCTCCCGCGCGCTCTGCTGTCCGTTGCCCGGGAGGTGCGCGAGAAGCGGTTCAAGCCTCGCGTGATCCGCCTTGGCACTGCTGCCGAGATGGTGACGTTAGTCCTCAATCCTGCGTTGGCCGCGAGAATTCCGGCCTCTGTTCGGCACCGGCTGGACTCAACGCATAACGCGCTTGTCCGGGGCGATCGCCCTCGAGCGCTGACTGACAGCGTCTTCGCTGCGCCGTGATAAGGCTGCCTGATGTTGCTCGTGCCCTCGATGAGTTATTGCAAACACGCGGGGTGCCCGACTATGCCAACGCGCTGAACGGCGTTCAGGTAGCTCATCGCGGTCCGGTACGAGGGATTGCCGCGTCTGTCGATCTTTCTCTCAGGACCATTGACGGAGCCATTGCGACCGGCGCCAATCTCCTCCTCGTCCATCACGGTCTTTTCTGGGGCGGGCTCCAGCCGATTGTTGGCGCGTTTCACGATCGCGTCAGGGCGCTCATTGAAAACGACATCGCGCTCTACGCGTCGCACCTGCCACTCGATGTGCATCCGGTCCACGGAAACAACGCGTTACTGGCTCGAGAACTTGGCTTGACGCCATCCGGCACCTTTGGGCGATTTCGGGATCTCCCGATTGCCGTCATGGGAGAATGCGACATAGGCACCCTTGAGCTGGCGCAACGTACTGGTGCTTTCGCCAACCGGCATGCGACTCAGCTACGTACGACGCCCATTCTCGAAGGTCGACGCACGCGTCGATGGGGGCTCTGTACGGGTGCCGGTATATCCGCCGAATTGTTTCGCGAGGCATTGGAGCTTGGTCTCGATACGATAATCGGCGGCGAGGGTCCTCATTGGTCCGCAGTAGACGCGCCCGACCACCATCTTGTCATCATGTATGCGGGTCACTACGCAACCGAAACGGTCGGAATTCAGTCGATCGCAACGTGGACGAGCGAACGCTTTCAGCTTCCGTGGACCTTCATTGATGCACCCACCGGATTCTGACGGTGCCGGTCCTCGACCTGCGCGACATTCATAAATCGTTTGACGGCACGAAGGCACTTGACGACGCCTCAATCCGGGTACCTCCCGGAACCGTCCATGCGTTGTTGGGCGAGAATGGTGCTGGCAAGACGACATTGATGCGTATCGCGTTCGGAATGCTCCCGGCAGATTTGGGAGTCGTCACACTCAACGACGTGCCGATGCGCCTTGATTCGCCCGCGGACGCAATCACCGCGGGCATTGGCATGGTGCATCAACACTTCGCGCTCGTACCCGGAATGAGCGTGGCGGAAAATGTGGCGCTGGGAGGCTCAGGGCGGTTTGACCTCCGCCACGCCATCGACACGATCACACGACTCTCGGCTGAAACAGGATTACCGCTGGACCCCTCGGCACGCGTTGGGGATTTGAGTATCGGCGGTCAGCAATGCGTTGAAATTCTCAAGGCATTGTCGCGCAATGCGCGTATTCTGATTCTTGATGAACCCACTGCGGTTCTACCCCCCACAGAGGCGTTGTCGCTCCTCGACTGGATTCGGAAGTTTGCGCACGGAGAGCGCTCAGCAATCCTGATCACACACAAGGTTCGTGAGGCGCTACGGATTGCGGATCATGTCACTGTGCTTCGACGAGGGCACACCGTGCTGTCGAAGCCCGCAGCTTCGACGAGTGAGGACGATTTGGCTCTCGCCATGGTCGATCACGCACTCATCCCTCGCCGTTCCACCGCACCCTCGCTTCTGGGCTCGGCCGTTCTGACACTGGACCGGGTCACCGTGAGAACCCGCGGCGATGGTATTCTTGGGGAAACGTCCCTCACCGTTCGGGGTGGGGAACTGCTCGGCATCGCCGGGGTCGAGGGCTCCGGATATCACGAGCTGATGCGAGTCATTGCCGGGCGACTCCGTCCTTCCACTGGACACCGCTCCGGACCCGACTCGGTCGCCTTCATACCAGAGGACCGTCAGCGAGAAGCAATCGGGGTGGAGATGACCGCTGCGGAGAACGTCGCGCTCCGTGGTGCGGGGCGGAGACGGCGGTTCATGGATTGGCGCGCCATGCGCCGCCGCACCCTCGAGCTGGCGGAGGCATACGATGTTCGCGGGCCTATTGGCGGCGGGCCCGTACGCCATCTTTCGGGCGGCAATCAACAGAAGCTCGTGCTGGCACGGGAGCTTGGTGAGAACCCCGACCTGGTGGTCGCCGAAAGCCCCACTCGCGGGCTCGACCTCATTGCGTCCGCGGCGGTTCGTTCCCGGTTAACGTCTGCGCGCCAGAGGGGAGCCGGCGTCGTGGTGTACTCGCGTGACCTGGAGGAGTTACTGGCGCTCGCCGATCGAATCGTCGTCGTGCATGCCAATCGCGTGATCGAGGTTCCGCTGCACATGAGTTCGATAACACGCGCCCTCGTAGGGCTTCACGCATGAGCAGTCCGATTCCGACGGATAGTGCAGATCAACGGGTGAAAGCAGAGGTCGATCGCAAGCGCCGGTGGTGCATGTTCTGGATTCTTGGATCGATCAGCATCGGTTGGAAGGTGTTGGTGTTCACACTCGGGGCCGCGTTGCCCAAGTGGTTCATCGACGACGGCATTTCGGTGATTCCCGCCGAAGAGCGGGCGTATGCTCGCTCGGCGATTGGGATCGCGACCGCGCTCTGGAATGGCCCGATCGAGCGCCACGGCTTCGTGCGTGCCGTGCGCGTCCTTGCGGTCGACACCATGCCTCCGAGCGTTTGTGCGGGACTTGGGGCCCGGGTGCGTGCGTATACGTATTTTGCCATCCCGTATTCCGAGGTGCGGACCACGTGTGACCGCGGCGTAGTCATGTATCGTGTCTTCAAGCGCCGAGGAGGCACCGGGTCAGGGGCTGGTGATCGGTAGCTCACGAGTGGTGCTGTCGCGTGTTGCGACGCTGCTCCTGATTGCAGTTGCGCTGCTGACGCTGCTGGTGGTGACACTTTCCACCGTGCTCGCTGTGACCGGCTTTCCGGTGCGGCCAGCGCTCGCGGCTCTCTGGGAAGGCTCGTTTGGTTCATGGTATGTCTTCGGATCGGCCACGCTGGTGCGCGCAACCCCGCTCATTCTGACTGGCCTTGCCGTGACGCTTGCCTTCAGGGCGGGCATCTGGAATATCGGAGCTGAGGGACAGCTCCTGGTTGGAGCGGCCTGCGTTGCCGCGGCGGCGGTACATGTTCCAGCCCTTCACCCGTTACTCGCCTTGCCTCTACTTACGGCCATTGGGGGGTTGGCGGGAGCAACGTGGGCTGGAATTGCCGCTCTTCTCAGGCGCGGGTTTGGTGTACTGGAAGTGATCAGCACGATCATGTTGAATTTCATCGCCGCTCACCTGGTCGGATATCTCGTGCGCGGCCCGTTGCAGGAGCCCCTCGGGATCTATCCGCAGAGCGCAGAGCTACCGGGTGCATTCCGGATTCCCGCACTGGCATCAGGTACCCGTTTGACCTGGGCGTTGCCCCTCGCGATTACAGTCGCCTGTGTCCTGTGGCTTTTCCTGACCAGAAGCGCATGGGGGTTCCGCGTGCGTGCCATTGGCGCGAATCCGGTGGCGGCGGAAGTTGCCGGTGAGATTAGTGTTCCCGTGTCCACGTTCCGGATATTTCTCTGGAGCGGCGCCATCGCCGGAATCGCGGGCGCACTCGAGATCATGGGTGTGACATCATCGTTGTACGAGAACCTGTCGCCGGGATATGGGTACACGGCCATTGCCGTTGCGATGCTCGCTCGGCTGCATCCTCTCGTCGTCGTTGCTTCCGCGATCCTGTTCGGTTCACTCGAAGCAGGTGCCGCATCCATGCAGCGAACGGCGGGCGTGCCCTCCGTGGTAGTGTGGATCGTGGAAGCGGTGTTGCTGCTTGCTGTGCTCCTGGCTGGTCGCGTACGCGGTGGTCAACTCGAGACCTGGTTGGGCAGGACGTTTCGCCAATCCTCGGCCGTCTGATGGTCGATACGATCGAGTTTTTCCTTCAGGCCACGGTTCGCACCGCGACACCGCTGATGCTGGCTGCGCTCGGCGAGCTCGCCGTGCAGCGCGCCGGCCTGATCAACATCGGACTCGAAGGAGTGGTTATCGCCGGAGCATTCGGCGCCCTCGTAGGAGTCGCCAGCGGAAATCATCTGACAGGGTATGCGGTGGCAATCGGGGCAGGTTTGCTATTGTCGCTCGTGTTTGCCGTCTTCACGGTGTACCTCCGTACCAACCAGATCGTGACGGGCACAGCCATCACACTGTTGGGACTTGGAGCGACGGGCACGATGTACCGTGCGAGCTACGGCACACCGGGCTCCGAGGTAGCCATTGCTGCAGGTACCCTTTCTCTTCCAGGCGTGAGCGACCTGCCGCTTATCGGTACGGCCTTGTTTGCGCAGTCGCCTATCACATACCTGCTGTACGCGGTTGTGCCCGCATACTGGCTTTTCCTGTTCCGGTCGCATGCCGGACTCGCTCTCCGGGCCGTAGGAGAGAATCCCGAAGCTGCTCTGGCGGCGGGCGTTCGGCCGCGGCGCGTCCAGCTTGCGGCAGTCTTGTTCGGTGGGACAATGGGCGGATTGGCCGGGGGCGCGCTTGTCCTCGCGCAGGTGGGAGCTTTCGCCGAGGGCATGTCCGCCGGTCGCGGCTTCATCGCCATTGCCATCGTGGCGCTGGGACGCTGGCATCCCGTGGGAGTCGCCCTCGCTGCACTTCTCTTTGGCGCTGCGACGGCACTGCAGTTTCTCCTGCAAGCCATGGGTTGGGCGCTGCCGTATCAGATCTTTCTCGCGCTACCCTACGTCCTCACGTTGCTAACCCTCGCCGGGATGCGCGGACGGTTCGGCGCACCGGTGCGCTTGTCGGGCCCACCGGAGGGTTAGGGCCTCTCAGCAGTCGGTGTAGGGACTGCTCCATTGCAGCGTCCATTTACCTGACGGCGCGCGTTCGAGCAGGGCGAAGGCCGTTCCGCTTTCGTCGCTGCGTCCAAGAACAATTGTTGGTCGTCGGTCCGCGCCCAGAAGGAGCGAAGCGAGAATATCGACCGTCTCGGTTGATTCTTCCGGACCGGAAACGCGCTCAAAATACTTCAGGGCCAGCCGCGATTCGGGCACATTGAGATCCTGCTCCGCTATCAGCAACAGGTGCTCGGTGCGCGCGTTGGCTTCCTGATTGATGGTCCGAACGATGGTCGCGACGACTACCATTATCCCCCGTGTCGGTCGAACCCGATAGGCACTGTGCACCCTGAATGGCAGTCCCCGGAACATCGGGGCCGTATCGCCGGGCATGGCGGATGCCAGTTTCGCGATCTCCGCAGCCAGGCGCGCTGAGTCGGCTCGCTGCAGACCAGCGAGCGAGTCCATAGCCAGCGCCGTCGCGCTGCCGGAAGCGAAGCCGACGCTCCATTTCGTCGTGCGCGCGTTCGTTCCCTGTACCACCTGTGCGGTTGGCCATTCGGCACACTGCTCATTCTCAGCCGGTCGGCTGTTCCGAGGACGCAAACGCCCGCTCCCCACGCGGCCACGCGGACTGAACAAATCCACCTCGAGATCCCGCAGGCTGTCGACGTCGGACATGGATGTTCGCGGCGTGTCCAATGCCGGCAGGACCAGAATGGCAATGCCAGCCGAGTCACCGGAGACGGCAAGCACGGGCCCATTCTCGATGCGCCAGTCCATGTCACTGTCTACTGACGTCGAGTCCGGGAGCGCTGTGGTGGTGTCGGAAGCTGTCGCCTGCCCCGACGGACGTGGCTGCTCCGCTCGTTCACACGAGTGCATTGCGACCAGAAGTGTCGATGTCATGAGAAGTCGCCAGCGGGAAACCATGTCGCTAATCTGTGGGTTCGGACGAGGGCGTCAACTGTTCGGGACCTGAAAACGATGCCACCTTAGTCTCGCCTGGACCAATTGTCGCTCAAAAATCACCAAACCAGACTCATGACACAACACGGCCACGCCACCCCGCTAACAACCTCGGACGGAGAGATCATCGCGGTTACTCGGGCTCCGTTTCGTGAACGGATCAGCTGGGCAATGTACGATTTCGCGAACACGATATTTTCGATGAACGTCGCGACGCTGTACTTCTCGGTGTGGCTCGTGTCGGATCTGGGTGTATCGACAACCAGCGTAGCCGCCGCCAATGGCATCGCGTCTCTGCTAGTTGCTCTTTCCATTCCCTTGCTCGGAGCTATCTCCGATGCCAAGCGCCGCCGGGTTCCCTGGGTCATCGGATTCACACTTCTGGCTGTGGTTGCAACCATCGCCATTGGTGTTATCGGATACCGGCTGGTGCCGCTCGTAGGCGATTCGGTCATCGGTGCCACGGTGATGGCCGATGGGTGGCGCGTGGATGGGACTACACTCTTCTGCATTCTCGCGGCATTCGTGGTAGCCAACTACGCATACCAGGCCTCGCTCCCGTTCTACAACGCCATGCTTCCCGAGCTAGTGCCGCCCGAGGAGCAGGGACGTCTGTCCGGTTTGGGTACCGCTGTCGGCTATGTTGGTTCAATTGCCGGCGTCTTTCTTATCACGCCTTTTTTTACTGGTGGCTTGCCGGTTTTTGGCGCGCTGCCCACAGGGTTTGTAGAATGGCTTCGAGGGTGGATGCCGTTTACGTCACTCGGCGGTCGAGTGTCCACGTTCGCGCCAACCGGCATCATGTACCTGCTTTTTGCGATTCCGTTCGTCGTCTTTTGCCGTGATCACCGCGTCGCCGGTGCGCATCAGGTAGTGAAGTGGAAAGAGGCGTTCGGCCGCGTCATTCAGACCGTCCGAGATTCTCGGCGACATCCCGGTGCCTTCCGTTTCATTATGGCATCGTTTCTCTATCAGGACGCGATGGGGACCATCATCTCGTTCATGGCCCTTTACGCCGTCGAAGCAATGGGCTTTGCCAAGGGCGCTGAAACCACACTGTTCGTGGTGCTGACCGTTCCCGCCGTCATTGGGAGCTTCGTAATCGGCCATCTCGTCGACGGTGTTGGTTCGCGCCAGCGGTGGCGTCTCGGGCCAAAACGCACACTGATGTGTGTTCTCATGGCCTGGGTGGTGCTACTGATCGCAATGATCCTCGCACCAAGTCAAAAGGCGTTCTGGGTGGTCGGCTTCGGGATCGGTTTGATCTATGGGGGTGTGGCGACGACGGAACGGCCCCTGCTACTGACGCTCGTGCCTGACGTCGATGCGGGCAAGTTCTTTGGACTCATGGTGCTATCTGCCAGAGCCGCAGCGATTTTTGGTCCACTCGTCTGGGGACTCGCAGTCGACGGTTTAACGCCTGTGATTGGCGTCGGAGCTGCCTATCGAGCGGCCGTTGGAACGGTTGTCCTTGCCATGGTTCTGGCCCTCTTTCTGTTGCGCGGCGTGCCGGACAATAGCCGAGCAAGGGTGGCCTAGGTTCCCGTCGGGCCCGATCACCGACCGTCGGTCCGGGGAGGAAGAAAGTCGCCGACGAGGTCCCAGTGCCAAGCCTCCCGTCGCACAGACGTGCGCGGATCCTTGAGTGGCTTGTACTGAAGGCGGGAGACGGGAAGCCCCGCACTCCTCCCATACTGGATTAGCCGCTCGCGATCTGTGGATACCAGGTGCGCCATCGGCCGGCCCATCCACACGTGCCGATGGAGCCAGAGCCCACCGTCCATCGCGAAAATCATCCCATCGCGACGCTTAGGAAACTCCCGGTACTCAGGTCTGCCGGCAGCCATGCACGAGAGATACGATGCGGTGCGGCGGCCCTAGTTACTGCAGCCGACGACTCCTTCCGTAGTCGCGGGAGTCAGTGCCGGCACCGACCCAATGAAGATCGCGCACATGAGTGGGTTTGCGGCCTGGTGTGTCGCGCTCGCTGACCATCCCGAAGCGGTTGCCACACTGATTCTGACCGTTACTGCCGGCGAGACAGACATTTTGAGATCAGTGGTCGTTGGGCTGTACACGGAATTTTCGTAGAAATACGCTTCCTGCGCAGTTGCGAGGTTACGCAGGTCGGCCTTCAACGTGGACGCGTAGGCTTTTCCCTTGGACGTCTGGAACTTCGGAATCGCAATCGCAGCCAAAATACCGATAACCAGCACCACGATCATCAGCTCGATCAGAGTGAAGCCCGCGGTGTGGCGCGTTTTCTTGCTAGAGCTTCCTGACCTCGGAAACTGAAAGGATGTCGAGCGCATAGCTCTCCTGGCAAAGCCAAAGGTCTTTTCTATCCGACATTACCCCCTCTACATAAGGCAACCTGGGGGCCTTGTGAAGAGGACTGGCAATGTGTTGCTACGTAACGGATTAGCGAGCGCAGGAAGACTGCCATGATCGTTTTTGAAGCCCGGAATCGCGAAAACCCATGCAGACTGCAACGTCAAAAAGGCCGATTTGCTGATCTACTCAAGCTTCGTTTCGACCCAGTTATCTCCTGTTCCAATGTCGACGACCAGGGGCACCGAGAGCGTAGCAGCATGCTCCATTTCATAGCGGACAGCGTCGATCAGCATATCGAGTTCGGAAGCCGGCGCTTCGAAAACGAGTTCATCGTGGACCTGCAGCAACATCCGGCTTGCCAACTGTCGTTCTCGTATCATGCGGTCAATACGAATCATGGCAACCTTGATCAGGTCCGCCGCTGAGCCCTGGATGGGAGAGTTCGCTGCGGTTCGTTCGCCGAACGCGCGGACATTGAAATTGCGATCCCTCAGCTCCGGGATATAGCGACGGCGATTGAAGATCGTCTGCACATAGCCGTTTGTCCGCGCATATTCGACCATGGAGTCGAGATAGCCTCGCACGCCAGCGAACCGTTCGAAGTACCGATTGATGAACTCCCGAGCCTCGGCGTTCGAAATGTGCAGCTGCCGGCTGAGCGCGTGCGCCCCCTGACCATAGATTGTCGCGAAGTTGATCGTCTTCGCGCGAGCTCGCATGTCGGACGTGACCGCATCGACTTCGACATCAAAAATGATAGAGGCGGTCTGTCGGTGAATGTCACCACCCGCCCTGAATGCGGCGACGAAGGATTCGTCATTCGAGAGATGCGCCAATAGCCGAAGTTCAATCTGTGAATAGTCGGCAGATACCAGCGTCCATCCCTTGCGCGGAATGAAGCCGCGCCGGATATCTCGCCCCAGTTCACGGCGAATTGGGATGTTCTGCAGATTGGGATCGCTGGATGACAGACGTCCCGTGCTCGCAACCGTCTGGTTGAACGACGTGTGCAGCCGTCTGGTATCGGGGTTGAGGAGGGCCGGGAGTGTATCGAGATAGGTGTTCTCGAGCTTCGACAACTCCCGGTACTCGAGCAGCAGGGCAGGGAGCACTTCGCCATCTTCCGCCAGTTCCTGCAGGACGGACGCATCGGTCGATGCACCGGTCGAGGTGCGCTTCAGCACTGGCAGCTTCAGCTTCTCGAACAGGATTTCCCGAAGCTGTTGGTTGGAGTTGATGTTGAACTCCTGTCCGGCCACTTCGTAGATCTTTTTCTCGACCGCTTCGCGTTCGCGCTGGAACCGGTCTTTCAGCGATGCAAACCATGGAACGTCGATGGAGATGCCGGTCTGTTCCATCTCCGCCAGCACATGGACAAGCGGGATCTCGATATCCTGCAGGAGCTGGGTGAGTCGCTGACTCTCGAGCTGTGGCTCGAAGATCTCCCGAAGCTGCCACGTCATGTCGGCATCTTCGCATGAATACTCGCGTGCGCACTCCACCGGGCATTCGTCAAATGGGATCGCCCCCTTGCCCTTGCCACACAGCTCCTCGACCGTCGTCATTTTATGGTCAAGAAATTCCAGCGCGAGTACATCGATCCCATGCGACCTGCGGCCCGGATCCAGCACGTAGCTGGCGAGCATGGTGTCGAAATCCAGACCGCGCATTTCGACACCGGCTCGGCGAAATGCGAGCAGGTCATACTTGGCGTGCTGTGCGGTTTTCCGGACGTGCTCATCCTCGAGAAGACGACGCAGCGGCGCCATTTCGGGAGCCAGTATCGGCGGAAGATTCACGACGGGCTGTCGATTCGCGGCCAGAAACGTGGCGGCAATGCTGGAAGGCGCGACAGCGCGCTTCTTCCCCACCGGTTTGGGCGGCGCCGGTGTTGTACTATCACCTCCCTCGGTGAGACCGCGATCCTCTGGAGCGTCTGTCGGCGATCGATCGCCAGAGGCATCCATCAAAAGCGAGCCCTGTGCGGCCGAAAACTCACGATGCCGAAGAGGAAAGTAAAACGCCTCCCCGGGACCAATTGCAATCGACAGCGAAATGAGCGTTGAACGGAGCGCATCGATCTTGAGAGAGTTCGAGGCGTCGATGAGCGTCTCCGTATCGATGGCGATGTGTCGCGCCGTCCGAGCGCGGTCGACCACTCGCTGCATCTCCTCGACCGTGCCGACGGTCGAGTACCGGGTGACTCGTTTTTCCGGCGTGACCGCGACCGGCGCATAGTCCTTCGCCAGCGTATGGAATTCGAGTTCGACGAGAATGTCTTTAAGCCGCACATGGTCCGGCTCCCGTGCAGCCAGGGCAGGAAGCTCCAGCGCTACCGGTAGATCTTCTCTAATTGTTACTAATTCCTTCGAGAGTCGCGCACGGTCTGGATGGGCCAGCAATGCCTCCCGCGGACGCTTCCCCGTGAGCTCTCCAGCCCGTTCGAGAATCGTCTCCAGTGAATCATAGGTCGCAACCAGCTGACGGGCCGTTTTATCGCCAATGCCTGGCACTCCGGGAATGTTGTCCGACGAATCACCAACGAGCGCGAGATAGTCCGTCACCCGATGGGGGGCCACACCGAGTCGCTCGGCTCCGTTTTCTTCGCCCACCCATTGCTCTTCCACGCCGGCCGGCCCACCCCGACCGGGATTGAGCAGCCAGACTCCAGGGCGAACGAGTTGTTGAAAATCCTTGTCACCCGAAACGACCACGACCTGCATACCCTGTTCTGTTCCCTGCCTTGCCAGGGTGCCGATGACATCGTCGGCTTCGTACCCCTGGAGCGACAGGACCGGGATGTTGTAGGCATCCAGGATATCACAAATGCGCTCCATGCCTCGATCGAAATCCGCCTGTAATTCATCGGTGAGCTTCTGCCTCGTCGCCTTGTATGCGGGATAGCGCTCGTGTCGGAACGACAGCCCCGAGTCGTGCACCCACCCCAGATACTCCGGATGGTGGGTGTTGCGAAGCCGCTCGACGAAGTTGACGATGCCCCACGCTGCCGATGTATTCTCACCCCGACTGGTGGTGAGTGGACGCGAGATTAGCGCGAAGAACGCACGGTAAATGAGTGCGTATCCGTCAACGAGAAAGAGGCGGGGAGATTCCGGAAGACGCATGGTCAGCGCGAGTACTCAGAGAGGATGGCGCTGAAAGATAGAGGCAGACCACCGACGGTGAGCCGGTGAGGTGATACCGAGTCCTGAAATGTGAACCGCCTGCCCGGCGGGCAGGCGGTTAGACCACTTGGTACCTGACAGTTCAGACCCGCTGCACGTTCGCCGCGTGAAGACCCTTATCACCCGTGTGGATCTCGAACTCGACTTCCTGGCCTTCGGCAAGCGTCTTGAATCCTTCCATCTGGATCGAGGAAAAATGTACGAACACATCCTCGCCGGTTTCCTGTTCAAGAAAGCCATAGCCTTTGGCATCGTTGAACCACTTTACTTTCCCTCTGGCCATCGAGCTACCTCCTGCGAGGTGATCCAAGCCGCGCGACCGTGCTGGTATGCCGCACACCGCCTCCGTACGAGGCAAACCCCTCTAGGCTTGCGCGGGGCCTATATAGAAGCGACTGAACTTTTTGTCAAGTAAACGCATTGTGCCGCAACGGATTACCGAAGTGGACTACCACCTTTCACCGAGCTCGCATCCGTTGCACGATGGCTTGAAAGTCAGATTCGCTCGATGACGTGATGCGCCACCGCCCAAAGCCCGTCTGGTCGATGAAAACCAGCTGCGCATTATGCTGGCGATACTCCCAGACCTGGGCGCGACCGCGTTGGGTAACGTCGCTTGTGGTCTGCTCGAGAATCTGGTCTGGCTCGCCGAGCGTGACGTAAACCATCCCCCGATCAGAAAGCCATCCCGCCCCGCCTTCATCCCGAAACCGCTCATTCGCCTGCTGAATGCGTTGAAAGTATTCCCGCAATCCTTCGTGCTCTGGCGTCGACAGAATAGGATCCGTCTCCCGCAGGAACGTTGTCCACGCGGCGGCACGAAACTCGGGGGCGGTGTCCCTGAGCGCCTGCAAACGCTGCGGCGTAGTGAAGTGGCGCAGATAGTTGAGCATCTCTTCATAAGACGAGATTGCGAGATCGTCGCCAAACGTGATGAGAAGAGGAATACGGGCACTATCGCTGGTATCGCGCCGATCCACCGTCAGCATCGCAACGCCAACTCCAAGTCGGGCCGTGGGAATGTTGACCATTCCGCTGAACAGCTGTCGCCGCCGGGGAAGATCCAGACTATCGACCCAGACCACCGATCCCTGCGAGTTACGCACGGTGAGACGCACTGGAAGGCGGGCCAAAGGTGGCCCATACGCTTCCATGTAGATCGTCAGGTTTGTATCGCGGCCGAATGTCGCCGTGGAGCGCGGACTGACGGTGATCTGTGGCAGAGAATCGGGTGTCGAGCGCTCGCGCACCTCGTACACCGATAGTGGTCCACCGAGTTTCCCCGCGGAGAGCACCGGGACGTTGAGAATCTCTTCGTGATTGCCGCTGCGAGAACTTCCGTCATCGCGAACAGCCAGAGACAACACATACTGACCAGGGGGTACGCTCAGAATCTGCTGAAAAATCACGCTTTCGTCGGACCGCGTCGTTTCCTTGAATGACGTGACGCGCACGACCTCATGCGCCTCGATATGGCGAATGGTGGATCCGCCCTGACGCACATCGGCATTGATGGTGTAGCTGGCACGGTACCCTTCCCCTTCGCGAGCAAACGTCAGTGAGCGATTGGGCAACGAGAAGGCAATAACGACCAGCGTGGTATCTGTCGCACCGGCGAGGTATCGGACGGAGCCGATGAAGTTGATTGGGGAGCTCATCGCAATGAACCCGGCCTGACGATACAACTCCGTCGTGCTCGACACGGTGCCGATCAGTTCCGGTCGCTGGCCGCTGCGAGCCCCTCCGGCTCGACCCCGAGAGCCTCCGCACGCCACAACAGCAACCCCAAGTACCACCAATCCCGCCCATCGCATGATCTGTCTCATTGATTGATACCCTGAAAATCGTTCACCCCAGTGCTGCCTTCGCTTGCCACCCATTCGCAGTGAGGTTAGGTTCGGCCGCGTGTCACATGAATCACTTGTTGGATCGACTGTCGCCGGTTTCAAGCTGCAAAGCATGATCGGAGAAGGGGGCACATCCGCCGTCTATCGCGCGGAGCATCCCCACCATGGAACGGTCGCCCTTAAGGTCCTGAAGGAAAAGCTGCGCCAGGATTCGACCGCAGTCACTCGATTTGTCCGCGAAGCACAGTACGGGTCACGCGTTACACACCCGAATGTGGTTCGCACCATCGAGATCGGACAGTCGAAGGAAGGTCTCCACTTCCTGGCCATCGAATGGGCCGCCGGCGACATCCTCGATCGCCATGCCAAGCGGAATAGCCCGCTACCACACGCGGATGTCGCCGATATTGTCTATCAGATTGCTCAGGCGGTTCAGGCAGCGCATGATGCTGGTATCGTCCATCGCGACCTGAAGCCGGAAAACGTGATGTACGACTCTGGGACAAGGCAAGTCAAGCTGCTCGATTTTGGCATCGCGACTGAAACGGACAGTGCGCCCGAACAGCGTTTGACGCGCGCCGGTTTTTTTGTTGGCACTCTCATGTACGTTGCTCCGGAAGCGCTATCTGGCGCCCTGGTCGGACCCTTCGCCGATCAGTACTCCCTTTCAACAATCGCGTATTATTTGCTCACTGGCTGTCTTCCCTATGTCGCCAAGACTCCACGAGAGATGTTCACACAGCTCCTCTCACAGCCCCCGATCAATCTGAACAGTGCTAAACAGGGAATTCGATTTGGACCTACGGTCGAGCACGTCGTGATGCGGGCACTCGCCAAGGAACCAACCAGTAGATACCCCGACGTTCAGACATTTGCCGGAGAATTACGCTCTGCATTGAACCTGGCAGAAGCACCTGGCGATGATGGACTGATTTCCAGAATGAAAAAACTTTTCGGGAAGTAGTCATTCAACCTGTCTGAGCCGCGAAAGATCCGCGCCCTGTTCAGGCGATGTGCGATGATCACCCGACCGGTAGTCCACGGGATTGACTGGCAACCAGAGTGTAAACGTAGATCCATGTCCAATTTCACTCTGCACACTGATCTCGCCATTCAGTAGCCGTGCCAATCGTCGGGAAATCGGCAGCCCTAGACCTGTCCCGCGGGTTATGGAATCGCCCCGAGACCCCGAGTCCACCTGCTCGAACTCCTCGAAGATTCGCTCGAGATCGACTGCAGCGATTCCAATCCCACTGTCGGCAACCTGCAGCGCAATCCACATCTTGTCTGGCGAAGGCATTCCTGGATGTCCGGCGTCGCGACTGGGATTTCCCTTCGGATCAACCAGCCGCGCACGGACTGCAATTCCACCGGACGACGTGTATTTCACCGCGTTCCCAAGCAGGTTCATGAGGATCTGACGCAGATGTGTTGGATCAGTCCGTACTTTTGGCAAGGACGCACCTACCGCGATCGACAAGCTGAGCCCCCGTTCGCTGAGCAAAGACTCGATTTCACTGACCACGTCAAGCACGAATGGACGAAGTGCCAGCGGCTCGGTGTGCACTTCCAGGCGCCCCGCTGCCATTTTCGCGATATCCAGCACCTGGTCCACGAGGTGCCGTAGGTGTGTCGCTGATGCCGCAATTCGGCCAACCGGGCTTACCTGTCGGGTTGCCAACTCACCGTAAACGCCATCGCGAAGCAGATCAACAAAACCAACGATCGCATTCAAGGGCGTTCGAAGCTCGTGAGAAACATTCGCCAGAAACTCACTTTTTGCCCGATTCGCACGCAGGAGCTCGGTAGATAGCCGTTCCAGCTCCGCAGATCGTTCGGACACTCGCACCGCCACACGGCGCTCCTGAAGGACACCGGTAATCAGTGCCGGCAGTACAACAAGGCCAACTCCCCACAGGATAATCCGAAGCCACACATTGGTCATGCGCTCGCGAACTGTCACCGTCCATGTCCCTTCGCCCACCACCGGAACAACAGTCGAAATCTGGTGAACGAATCGACCAGACGGACGGTTGCGGCTCTCAAAAACAACATCCCGATCTACCCGGATTGTGATTCCGGCCGAATCGATTTGGAGTGCTTCAAGCGCATGGGCAAAAACGCTGGTCGAGATATTCGAGCCAGCAAAGCCCAGGAACTGGCTACCCCTATAAACTGGATTTAAGACGGTTAGTACCGTATCCGCAGAGTAGAATCGGTGCGGACGAGAAACAGCGGGCTGGCGGTTACTCCGCGCCTGAGCAACAATCACGGAGATCCCTCCGGATTGAACGGTATCGACAACAAAATCCGCAGGTATTGGTTCCAGCACGGTCACACTTCGGTATTCCTGAACAACAGTTCCACTCGAATCAGTCAGCCACACCCGCTGAACGCCATTGGAGGTATCTACCAGCGCTTCGACCGCACTCCGGAATTGATCGGGTGTGATGGAACGATGACCTTCTGAATTCACGATTCGAAAGCCGTTGAGAGCACTCATCTGCACCGCCATCACACGCTGCACCACACCGCTTGCTTCAACGGCGTGCGTGGACATCTCCAGACGCCGAGATGACGAAAGCGCGCGGTCGATGGCATACAGGCCAATCAACAGCAGGATGATGATCCCACTCAGAGCGGTCGACACGAGCCGAGGACGGATACGCACTGCTGACTGTAGTCCGGAAGGTTGTCAGCAATCTACCAACGATGGCAATCCAATGCCTCACAGCGTCGTCGATCCTTGACGCCTTCTCTGGCGTGACTCACCTTCCGGTGCATGCCCGGAGATCAAACGCTAATTCGCCTGTTAGCTGAACGCTCTGCGAAACGCGGCCAGTTCACCCTGGCATCCGGACAACGCTCCAACTTCTATATCGACGCTCGGCTCACCACGATGAGCCCCGAGGGTCTTTCGATAATCGGTCCCCTCGGACTTCGATATTTGACCGACGCGCGCTGGGATCCTGATGCTATCGGCGGCCTGACACTTGGAGCGGATCCGATATCATACGCCATCAGTTATGCGAGTAGTGCTACCTCGCATCCGCTTCGCGCCTTTACGGTCCGAAAGCAGTTAAAGACACATGGTACACAGAAGCTTGTAGAGGGACCGCTGATGCCGGGAGATCGGGTGGCGGTAATTGAAGATGTCATTACCACTGGGAATTCGGCTCTCCAGGCTGCCGAAGCAATTCAGCAGGCTGGAGGTGCCGTCGCCGGCGTTTTAGCGCTGGTTGACCGGGAGCAGGGTGGACGAACGGCTCTCGAACAGGCCGGGTTTGCCGTCCTGACTTTAGTGACGGCCTCTGAAATTCTACGCTATCTGGAACTCACCGATCCCGGCAATTCTCCTTCCGGTCAATGATGCTCAGAAACCCGTATTCGGTTTGATATCCATCCTGGCGGTGTGGCAAGCGGCGAGAAAACACGCAGTCTTCCGAGATGCGGAACTATCAATTCTTCACGAAATCGCTCGAGCATTCCTTCACCATCATAACGATCCCGAAATTCAACCGCCGTCATACGCAATAGAGTCCGCACATGCCGTCCGAAACTCTGCGGTGAGGAATAATCAAGTTGGTTCGCGACATTCGCGACCGAAAGACCTGGATTCTCAAACAGGTTTGCTGCCCGTGTAAGTCGTGCCATGGCAAGATATCGCTTGGGAGCTGGTAAAGCCGCTCGGAAAAAGCGACTCATCAGTGTACTCGGCAATACGTGGAGCAGGCGTGCGAGCATTCGGACCGTGCAAATCCTCGTCGGAGACAGAAAAAGAGAAAGAAAGAATTGTCGGCAATCATCAGGTGCTGATCCAAGATTGTCTGCGACCATGGCGGTTGCCATATATTGAATTGACGTTTTTGGATCCGAGAGAAGGACATTCCTGAGTTCCCGCCAACCCGAAGGATCACGAACATCGATGAGGGTACGTACCCCGCACTGTCCGAGGGCCAGAACTGCTTGTGGCGTCGACCCAAGTGTATCGGTAAGCAGCGCAACTGCTGGGACATTTGGAAATTCGCGAACAAGCTTGCCAACACGTGACACTTCATAAGCACGACAGCGGCTCACCGAAACCAGGATCGCCCCGATCTGATGAGATTTTAGATCTCGCAGAACATCATCTACCGAATCCCGGTGGAATGTTCGATACAAACCCTGACCAGCTGCATCAACCCGCAAACGTTCATCAGTCGTCAGAATTGTGCTCACGGGCACGAGTGGCCGTGAACCGCTGGTATTGATTCGTGGAGTCATACTCATTTTTTGATTCTCCGAAGAGCGTGTCTGCGGAGTTTAGGAATTCAAGTCATTTCATCGTCAGAGATTAGATGCACCTGTGGTTGGATCCGGAAATATCCCATACAGCAGTTTAAGAACGGCAAATGCGCTGAGTTCTTCCGAGGCTATTGCCTGCTGAGATCAGGCCTTCTTTCACCACCTGAAACTCCCGATGCCTCGAGTGGTTCTCATGATTTCGCAACTCATTCAGGAGCTCGCTGATGAATACCAGTACGAGCGTACTAACCTGGCACCGGTCAGATGACAACTGTGCACATTCTCAAGTCAGATGATGGATACTCGGTAGCACATGTGATAGCCGCCAAAATGAGTTGTCACATCCAGCACCCCCTGAATTTTCTGAGGCAACTGCAACGCATTGGACAGGTGTGCCATTGAAAGGAACCCTGCTGACCGATGAAGCTCGATAGAGCATTTCGCGGCAGCCCCTGCGTACGGTCCCCGATGAATTCCAGACACAACGTCACCAACCGTCCGCAATCAAAGTTTGTTTCAGCTCCATATTTCCCATAACCAGGGGTTCGGTTTATACCCGTGTACCGGACCTTTCCTGATAACCTACACGACACTCGTTCGGCGTGATATCTTTGACGGTACTACTGATTGGACGGTCGCGAGGCCTCGGCCTCGAGGAAAGTCCGGGCTCCAAAATGGGTACGCTGCCAGGTAACGCCTGGGCGCTGTCATGGCGACGGCCAGTGCCACAGAAAACAAACCGCCGATACAGAATCGGTAAGGGTGAAAAGGTGGGGTAAGAGCCCACCGTGCCCATGGCAACATGGGTAGCTCGGTAAACCCCAGCGGGAGCAAGGCCAAATAAGCGGTGAGAGGTACCCGCCTCGACTAAGACACCGTGGGTAGGCTGCTAGAGGGCACAGGCGACTGTGCTCCGAGAGGAATGACCGTCGGGAGCGATCGGCTCCTACAGAACCCGGCTTATAGATCCGTAGTGGCAGAGCTCTTTCGGGAGCTCTGCCGTTTT
>Ga0136612_10000081_pt1 | contig 22392 bp, 25 predicted proteins | sample AntDryUQ224A2306_2_FD_106644 | JGI IMG/M metagenome (GOLD analysis project Ga0136612, IMG submission 106644) | Polar desert sand microbial communities from Dry Valleys, Antarctica - metaG UQ224A (23.06) | ecosystem: Environmental > Terrestrial > Soil > Desert | place: Antarctica: Dry Valley... | reverse complement strand
GCGCCGGCCGAGCTCGGCCAGCAACTGCGAGCGCCGCGCGCGCGAGAAGTCGTCCTGCGCATCGGCGCTGGGAAAGCCGGTTCCGCCATCCACGCGGAGAAGGCTACGCTGCCTCGGCACCCTCGCCGAGCGCGGCCTCGACGGAGTCGACGAGCCGGAAGACGCCGTCGAGCCCGGTAATCCTGAAGGTCTTCACGATCGCCTCGCTGTTGCAGGCCACGACCAACCGGCCACCGCGCGACTTCAGCCGCCGGTGCGCGCCGATCAGCACCCCCAGGCTGGAGGAGTCCACAAACGTCGCCTCGGTCAGGTCGACGACCACATGCTCGACGCCGGCGACAATCGGCGCCATCACGCGCTGTTTGAACGTGGGCGCGGTGAAGAGGTCGACCTCACCGCTGACCGAGACCACGTGAGTGTCCGCGCCCACGGAACGGTCCTTGATGCCGAACTCGATCGCCATTTGGCCCCAGCTTCTCCCGGCGAACTTGTTTCTAATCCGAGCCGGAGTAGGCCAGGCGGACGCGCAGGAACTCGTGCTCGCCGTGCGTCTCGATCTCGAGCACGTCGGCGAGCCGCTCGATCACATTGCCCACGCCCGGCACCGCGGCGTCGCTCACGAGCGCGCTGCCGCCGCCGCGAACCAGCGGTCCGACGCGGAGATCGAGCGACCGCCGGCTCGAGGCGAGCGCGACGTCGACGGTCTCCGCGGCGACGTGCGCAGGCGCGCGCGCAGCGACGACGTCGGCCACGAGCACGGCGTCGTCGAGCCGGTCCAGCGGCAGGTCGGCGCGTGCGGCGAAGATCCCCACCACGCGGCGCAGCACGGGGCCCACCAGCGGACCGGCGGCGACCGAGACGCGCGTCGGTGCTTCGGAGCCGGTCACGCGAGGCCCAGTGCGGGCGCTTTGCGCGCGCGCACGAACGACATCGTCATCCGGCTGCCGGCGTGCGCCGTGCGCTCGACCCTGACGGAGTCCGTGAGCGCCGCGATCAGCGGCAGCCCGAGCCCCGGCCCGGACGTGTCCGGGCTCGGCCCCATGCCCCGACCAGCGTCCGCGACGATCACCTCGAGCGCGGCCCCTTCCGTTCTGACGACGACGTCGATCGCCCCGTCGTCGTCGGGATATGCATGCCGGACGACGTTCGTGCACGCTTCCGTCACCGCGAGCCGGATATCCTCCGTCAGCGCGACCGGCAGGCCGAGCGCGTCTGACAGGGCGCCGAGCACATGGCGGACGACCGCGACGTTCTCAGGGCGCGCCGGAAGCGTCAGGCGGATGTCCGATGAGAGCAATCCGGCCGGCGCGTTTGAGGGCAGTCCTTGACCGGTCATCTCAGAGTCTGGGGTGTACCCAGCCGGTCGCGGGCGCTAACCGGCGGTGCGCCACGTGCAGACCGGACGGTCGCGCGGGCGCCTGACCGGGTAGGCGGCGTTCGATGGCACGCACGACGATTCACGTCTCGACAGGGCCGGAGACCGTTTTCGCAGTGCTCGCGGATGCTTTCACCTATACGCAGTGGGTGGTCGGCTGCAAGGAGGTACGCCGCGTCGACGGCGAGTGGCCGGAGCCCGGTGCGACGTTCCACCACTCGGTCGGGATCGGCCCCATCACCGTGCGCGACACGACCTCGGTGGTCTCGTGCGAGCCTGGGCGGCGGCTCGTGCTACACGCCCGGGCGCGTCCGACAGGCATAGCGCGCGTGGAATTCGAGCTCGCGGTCCGCGACGGCGGCACCGAGGTGATCCAGATCGAGGAGCCGATCAAGGGGCCGACCGCGCTGCTTCACAACCGTGTTCAGGACTGGCTGATCGACCGGCGCAACCGCGAAGGGCTGCGCCGGCTCAAGCAGCTCGCCGAGCGCCGCTGAACGTCCGCGGCAAGTGAGTGCATGCGCAGGGCGACGAGGCCGAGCGCGCTCCATGTGCCCATGCAGCGCGTGCAGTTCATCAGCTCACCGACGGCGTAGCGCAGCCGCCGTCCGCGCGGCCGCCTGCCTTCGGCGGACTCCTCGAGGAACGGCTGGCGCAGCCAGGTCTCTGCCTTCTCATGTACGGGCAGCTTCGAGAGCGCGAACGTCGCCGCCGACAACGGCAGCAGCTCCGCGCCCGGGATCGGCTCCCGCTCGCGCTCGCGTGCGGAGTACACGAGCGCGGCCAGCATCGAGCCGTAGACCAAAGAGAGCGCCGCGTAGTCCGTCGCCTCGGTCGGTGTCTGGTCGACGGGCTCCATGCGCGTCAGATCACGGGCGGCTGCGGATCCGGCGGCAGCGGGCCCGGATCGGGCGTCGGGGTCGGAGGCGACGGGTCGGGACCCGGAGGCGTCGGGGAAGGCGGTTGAGGCGTCATCACGCTCACACTACCCGGGTGCGCTCGCGCCTGAAACGAGCCGGGGCGCCAGCGGGCGCCCCGGTACTAGGAGGGGGTGTGCGCCACCGGGTGATGTGGAGGCCATCCGGAACGACGCGGCGCGACAGCGCGATTGTGCCCTCACGCCAGGCCGCCAAAACACCGCAGCTCAAAGAGTTCTCAACAAAACCTGAACACGATCGCGGCGCCGGCGCGGAACAATTGGCTTGCAGCAGTCGTCCGCCTGAGCTTGAACAGGCCTCAGACGTCGCGGTCGGCGAGCCGCTCGGACGCGGGCCGCGGCTGCTCGCCGTCGAACTCGAGCCGCTCGGCGCCCTCGCCCTCACCGGGACGCGCGGTGTGCGCGGCAGCGTCCGGGTCCACGCGTTGCGGTCCGCTGCCCGAGTGCGGATCCTCGGGGTCGGACTGCGTGACGCCCTCCTCGCTCTGCTCGCCCGCGTGCTCGGCCGTGTCGCCGAGCGGCGTCTCGTCGGGCCCGATCCCCGGCGCGTTATCGCCCTTGGCCGCGGAGCCTCGCTTCTTGGTCGCGTTGAGAACCATGAACGACACGAAGCCGCCGATCAGGAGGATGACGAGCACCGCTGGTATCACGTACTCCATGAGCGGTCGGCTACCCCCGGCCCTCCGCGGTCAAACGACGCCGCCGGAGAGGTTTGGCCGCCCGCGGTGGCGTGGGAACAAGTGCGCTGAACCCGAACGAGAGGATCGCCGTGGCCGGCAAGCTCGAAGGCAAGACGGTCGCATTCCTCGCGACCGAGGGCGCGGAGCGGGACGAGCTCACGCAGCCGTGGGAGGCGGTCCGCGCGGCCGGCGGCACGCCCGAGCTGATCTCGCTGGAGGCCGGCCATGTGCAGGCGTTCAACCATCTCGACAAGGGCGACACGTTCCGCGGCCTCGTGACGCGCCCGGCCGCTGCGATCCTGGACATCGACGGCACCCTGGTGGACACGAACTACCAGCACGCCGTCGCGTGGTTTCGCGCCTTCCGGCGACTGGGTCTCACGCTGCCGCTCTATCGCGTGCATCGCCACATCGGGATGGGCGGCGACCAGCTGGTCGGAGCACTTGCGGGCGAAGAATTCGATTCCGCGCACGGCGACGAGGTGCGGGCGCTCGAGGGGGACCTCTACATGGAGCTGATCGACGAAGTGCGCCCGCTCGCGGGTGCGCGCGAACTGCTGAGCGAGCTCAAGGACCGTGGTCACACCGTGGTGCTCGCCTCCTCGGCCAAGCAGCATGAGGTCGAGCACTACGTCGAGTTGCTCGGCGCACGCGAGCTAGCCGACGACTGGACCACCTCCGCCGACGTCGAGCAGACCAAACCGGAGCCCGACCTCGTGCTCGCGGCGGTTGCGAAGGCGGGTGGCGGGAGGGCGGTCATGGTCGGCGACTTGATCTGGGACTTCAAGGCGGCAAAGGACGCGGGGGTCGCAACGATCGGAGTGCTCACGGGCGGCTTCTCCGAGCAGGAGCTGCGCGACGCCGGCGCCGCGCGCGTATTCGAGCGGCTCGAAGATTTGCGCAGTCGGCCGGACGAAACCGCACTGGCCATCGTTTGAGTCAGCACACTGACGGGCAGCCACCAAGTCGTGGCCGGAGCGGATCGCCCCTGAACATGTCTCCGGTTCCATCGGGCCGAGCGTTCCGCACCAGCTTCTCGCCGGGCGTCACAGAGGATGGCGCCGTCCGTGCCGAGGAGGATCGCCGACTGCTGGTCCGCTATCACCGCCACGGCGACCAGGCCGCGCGCGAGGCGCTCGTGCAGCGCCTGTTGCCGCTCGCCCGCCGGATGGCGCGGCGCTACCGGCGCTCGGACGAGCCGCTCGACGACCTCGTGCAAGTGGCGACTCTGGGGCTCATCAAGGCGATCGACCGCTTCGACCCGGCGCGCGAGACCGCGTTCTCCTCCTACGCCGTGCCGACGATGCTCGGCGAGCTCAAGCGCTACTTCCGCGACAACGGCTGGGCGGTGCACGTGCCCCGCGGGATGCAGGAGCGCGTGATGCAGGTCGACAGCGCGGTCAAGGACCTGTCGCGGCGCAAGGGCCGTTCGCCCTCCGCCGACGAGGTGGCCGAGGTGCTGTCGCTGAGCCCGGAGCAGGTGCTCGAGGCGATGGAGGCCGCCGGCGCCTATGACGCCGTCTCGCTGGAGTCTTACCGCTTCGGCGACGACGGCGACGGCGAGACCTACGCGGAGTCGATCGGCGCGGAGGACGGCCGCTTCGAGCTGGTCGAGTACGGCGCGACGATCGCAGCGACGCTCGCGGCACTGCCCGCGCGCGACAGAGCAGTGCTGCACCTGCGTTTCTTCGAGGACCTGACGCAGGCCGAGATCGCCGATCGTGTCGGCGTCTCGCAGATGCACGTCTCAAGGCTGATCCGGCGCGCGCTCGAGCGGCTGCGCACCGTCGCCGAGCACGCCGGGTGAAGCACACCGGGTTCCGGTCTGTCAACGATGTGACCACCGAGTTGTTTCGCGCCCGGCGCATCTCGGAGAAGCGCTTCTCCGCATGAAGGTCCTGGGCATCAACGCGGTATTCCACGATCCGGCGGCGGCACTCGTCGTCGACGGCGTCACCGTCGCCGCGGCGGAGGAGGAGCGCTTCTCGCGCCGCAAGCACGGCAAGCCGCCGGTCGCGTTCTCGACGTGGGAGCTGCCGGAGCAGTCGATGGCCTGGTGCCTCGAGGCGGCCGGGATCGAGCCCTCCGATCTCGACGCTGTCGCCTACTCGTACGACCCCGACCTGGCCTTTCAGCCCAACGGCGACATCACAGCCGCCGACTGGGAGGGTCTGCGCACGCTCTACGCGCGCCGCGCCCCGCTGTTTCTGCGCTCCGCGCTGCCCGGGCTCGATCCCGACTGCGTGCGCTGGGTCCCGCACCACGTCGCGCATGCCGCGTCCGCCACCTTCGCGTCGGGCTTTGACCCATGCAGCGTGCTCGTCCTCGACGGCCGCGGCGAGCGTGCGTCGCATCTGGCCGCGCGCTCGGTCGGCGGCGAGCTGGAGGTGCTCGCCGCGCAACAGCTCCCGCACTCGCTTGGGCTGCTCTACGAGGAGCTGACCGCGCACCTGGGCTTCCGGCGCTCCTCGGACGAGTACAAGGTGATGGCGATGGCCTCCTACGGAGAGCCGGACCACCTCGAGGCGTTGCGCGAGCTCGTGCGGACCGACGGGCGGGGCGGCTTCACCGCAGCAGGCGTCGACCTCTCCGCGCTCGCGCCGGCGCTCGCCCCGGGCGCCGAGTTCAGCCCGCGCCACGCGGCGCTTGCCTGCTCGGTCCAGCGCCGGCTGGAGGAGATGCTGCTGGCGCTCGCCGGCTGGCTGCACGAGCGGACCGGGGACCGGGACCTCGTGATGGCCGGTGGTGTGGCGCTCAATTGCGTCGCCAACTCGCGGCTCTGGCGTGACGGGCCGTTCGAGCGGATCTGGGTGCAGCCGGCCGCAGGCGACTCCGGAACTGCGCTGGGCGCGGCGCTGCAGATCGCGCACGAGCTCGGTGACAGCCCCGCCCCGATGCACTCGGCCGCGCTCGGGCGCAGCTGGGACGACGCCGGGCTGGCTGAGCGGCTCACCTCCGCTGACGTGTCCTTCGAGCGCCCCGACGACATCGCCGACACGGTCGCCGAGGCGCTCGCGGCCAACCAGGTCGTCGCCTGGTTCCAGGGCCGCTCGGAGTTCGGCCCGCGCGCGCTCGGTCACCGCTCGCTGCTGGCAGACCCGCGCAGCCATGCCAACCTCGAGAAGCTCAACGACATCAAAGGCCGCGAGCAGTTCCGGCCAGTGGCGCCGATGGTGCTCGCGGAACGTGCGGCCGAGATCTTCGAGGACGGCCCGATCCCGAGCCCCTTCATGCTCTTCACGCACCGCGTGCGCCCGGGTTGGGCCGAGCGTATCCCCGCGGTCGTGCATGTCGACGGCACGGCGCGAATCCAGACCGTCGATCGCGTCCAGGAGCCGCTGATGGCGCGCTGCCTGGAGAGCTTCGAGGATCGCACGGCCGTGCCGGTGGTGGTGAACACGAGCCTCAACACGGCCGGCCGTCCGATGGTCGACGATCCGCGCGACGCACTCGAGTGCTTCGGCTCCTCGCCGGTCGACCTGCTGGCGATCGGCCCGTACGTGCTGCACCGAGCCGGAGTGGCGGCGTGAGCTTCGAGGTCGTCATCCCGAGCTCGGGCCGGCCGAGCCTGGGCGCGCTGCTGGAGGCGCTCGACGGTTTGCACGAGCGCGTCGTGGTGGTCGATGACCGCGAGTGCGCGCAGCCGCCGCTCGCCGTCCCAGAGCTGGTGCGGGTGGCGCGCGGCCCTGCGCGCGGGCCTGCGGCCGCGCGCAATGCCGGCTGGCGCGCCTGCGGCTCCGGGTGGGTGGTGTTCCTCGACGATGACGTCGAGCCCGAGCCCGGCTGGCCGGTGCGCCTGGAGGCCGAGCTGGACGCGGCGGCGCCCGCCGTGGGCGGGGTGCAGGGTCGGATCGTCGTCCCGCTGCCCGCGGGACGCCGCCCGACCGACTGGGAGCGCAACACGCACGGGTTGGAGGCCGCGCGCTGGGCAACGGCGGACATGGCCTACCGGCGCGTCGCGCTGAAGGCGGTCGGTGGCTTCGACGAGCGCTTCCCGCGCGCGTATCGCGAGGACGCCGACCTCGGCCTGCGCATCCAGGCTGCGGGCTGGCGGATCGTGACCGGCACGCGCACCGTGCGTCACCCGGTGCGTCCGGCGCGCGCGTGGGTGTCGCTCACCAAGCAGGCGGGCAACGCCGACGACGTGCTGATGCGGCGCCTGCACGGGCGCGACTGGCGCACGCGCGCGGGCGTCCCGGCAGGCCGCAGGCCGAGGCACCTCGCCGTCACCGCCGCGGTGGCCGGAGGGCTGGCCGCGCGTCGCCCGGGGATCGCGGGGCTGGCGTGGCTGGCCGGCACCGCCGAGCTCGCCGCAGCGCGCATCGCTCCCGGCCCGCGCACGCCGCGCGAAGTCACGACGATGGCGTGGACCAGCGCGATGCTGCCGTTCGCGGCGACCGGATCGTGGCTCTGGGGACACGCGACCGTGCGTCGCCGCGTGGGAGCGCCTCGGCGCTGGCCGCAGGCACCCGGCGGCGCGGTTCGCCGCGGCACGGGGGGGGCGCGTGGCCCGCGCGCGGCGACCCGGCCCGGCCCGCGTGGGCGCCCGGACGCTGTGCTCTTCGACCGTGACGGCACGCTGGTCGTCGACGTGCCCTACAACGGCGACCCCGCACGGGTCGAGCCGGTGCCCGGCGCCGCGGCAGCGCTCGCGCGCAGGCGCGCGGCTGGTGTTCCGACTGCGGTCATCTCCAACCAGAGCGGAATCGCCCGGGGCTTGTTGACCGAGGCGCAGGTCCGCGCCGTCAACGCGCGCGTCGAGGAGCTGCTCGGACCGCTCGGCCCTTGGAACTGGTGCCCGCACGGACCCGAGGACGGCTGCGGTTGCCGCAAGCCGGCCCCTGGCCTGATCCTGCGCGCGGCCGAGCGGCTGGGTGTCGATCCGGCGCGCTGTGTCGTGATCGGCGACATCGGCGCCGACGTGGTGGCCGCGCACGCGGCGGGCGCCCGCGGGATCCTCGTGCCGACGCCGGTGACCCGTCCGCAGGAGATCGCAGCCGCCGCCGAGGTCGCGCCCGATCTGCCAACCGCCATCGACCGCGTGCTGGCGGTGGGCGCATGACCCACGTCCTCGCGGTGCGGCTCGACAACGACGGCGACGTCCTGCTCGCCGGCCCCGCGATCCGCGCGCTGGCGCACGGCGCCGCGCGCGTGACGCTGCTCTGCGGTCCGCGCGGCCGCGCGGCGGCCGAGCTGCTGCCGGGAGTCGACGGGCTGGTCGTCTGGCGGGCGCCCTGGATCGATCCCGAGCCCGAGCCGGTCGACCGCGGTCTCGTCGACGCGTTGGTCGACGAGCTGGCCGCGCTCGAGCTCGACGCCGCGGTCGTATTTGGCTCGTTCCACCAGAGCCCGCTGCCGACGGCGCTCGTGCTGCGCATGGCGGGCGTTCCGTTCATCGCGGCCACGTCGGTCGACTACCCGGGCTCGCTGCTCGACGTCCGCCACCGCATCTCCGACGATGTGCACGAGGTCGAGCGCGCGCTCGACCTCGCGGCGAGCGCGGGCTATCCACCGCCCCCCGGGGACGACGGCCTGCTCGCGGTCCGGTGGGCGCCGTCGCTTGCCGCCGCGGCGGGCGAGTACGTGGTCGTGCATCCCGGCGCGTCGGTGCCGGCCCGCGCCTGGGCGCCGGAGCGCAACGCCGAGCTGGTGCGCGCCCTGGTCGCCACGGGGCGCCGCGTGGTCGTCACCGGGGCGCCGAGTGAGCGCAGCCTGACCGCGTATGTCGCGGGCACCCCGTGCGATGCCGTCACGGACGCCGGCGGCCGCACCAGCCTGGCCGAGCTCGCGGAGCTGCTTGCCGGTGCGCGCTGCGTAGTGGTCGGCAACACGGGCCCGGCGCACCTGGCGGCGGCGGTCGGAGCGCCGGTGGTCTCGCTCTTCGCACCGACTGTCCCGGCAGTCCGCTGGAGGCCCTGGGGCGTGCCCCACGAGCTGCTCCACGTCGACGTGCCCTGCGCCGGCTGCCGCGCGCGCGTCTGCCCCGTCGAGGGTCACCCGTGCCTCGGCGAGGTCACGGTCGAGGACGTCGTGCGCGCCGTCGATCGGCTCGCCCCGGTCGCGTTGGAGGCGGTCGCATGAGGATCCTGCTCTGGCACGTGCACGGCGCGTGGACGACCGCCTTCGTCCACGGCGGCCACGACTACGTCGTGCCGGTGCTGCCCGACCGCGGCCCGGACGGCGTTGGCATCGCCCGCACCTATGACTGGCCGCAGGAGCGGGTAACCGAGCTGGCACCCGACGCCCTGCCTGACGAGTACTTCGACGTCGTCGTGCTCCAGCGGCCGCACGAGCTCGACGGGCTGGCGGAGGATTGGCTCGGCCGGCGCCCGGGACGCGACATCCCGGCGATCTACGTCGAGCACAACGCGCCGCAGGGCCGGATCGCGGAGATGCGCCATCCGGCCGCGGACCGCGACGACCTGGTGCTGGTCCACGTGACCCACTTCAACGCCGTCTTCTGGGACGCCGGCTCGACGGCGACACGCGTGATCGAGCACGGCATCGTCGACCCTGGCGAGCGCTACACGGGCGAGCTGGCGCGGGGTGCTGCCGTCATCAACGAGGCGCGCCGGCGTGCCCGGGTGACGGGCACCGATCTGCTCGACCGGTTCTCCGAGGCGGCGCCGATCGACCTCTTCGGCATCGACGCCGGCGCGATCGGCGGCATAGAGGACCTGCCGCAGGACCGCCTGCACTCCGAGATGGCGCGCCGGCGCGTCTACCTGCACCCGATCCGCTGGACCTCGCTCGGGTTGTCGCTGCTGGAGGCGATGCACCTCGGCATGCCCGTCGTCGCCCTTGGCACGACCGAGGTGCACGAGGCGGTCCCGCCGGCAGCGGGGTGCGTGTCGACGAAGGTCGACGTGCTGGTGGAGGCGATGCGGCGACTGGTCGGCGACCCCGAAGAGGCAGCCGAGTGCGGCAGGGCCGCGCGGGCCGCGGCGCTGGAGCGCTACGGGCTGCAGCGCTTCCTGGGCGAGTGGGACGCGCTGCTCGCGGAAGCGGGAACGCGATGAGGATCGCGATGGTCTCCGAGCACGCGAGCCCGCTCGCAGTGCTGGGTGGGGTCGACGCCGGCGGCCAGAACGTCCATGTCGCGGCGCTGGCCGCGACGCTCGGACGCCACGGCGACGCGGTCGTGGTGCACACGCGCCGCGACGATCCGCTGCTCCCGCGCCGGGTGGCGCTCACGCCCGGCGTCGAGGTCGACCACGTCGACGCGGGCCCGCCCGGCGAGCTGTCCAAGGACGAGCTGCTCCCCTACATGCGCGACTTCGCCGCCAGCCTGCGCGAGCAGTGGATCGAGGACCCGCCGGACGTCGTGCACTCGCACTTCTGGATGTCCGGCCTGGCCGCGGTGGAAGCTGCTCGCGGGCTCGGGATCCCGGTCGTCCACACCTTTCACGCCCTGGGCACGGTCAAGCGGCGGCATCAGGGCTCCAAGGACACAAGCCCGCCACAGCGGATAGCGATCGAGCGCGAGATCGCGGGCAGCGTGGATCGCGTGATCGCGACCTGCTCGGACGAGGTCTTCGAGCTGGTGCGCCAAAAGGCCGAGCTGCGCACCGTCTCGGTCGTGCCGTGCGGCGTCGACGTCGGCTGCTTCACGCCGACCGGGCCTGCCGAAACGCGCCGGCCCGGTCGTCATCGGCTCTTGATCGCAAGCCGGCTCGTCGAGCGCAAGGGCATCGGCAACGCGATCACGGCGCTCGCCGCGCTCCCGGACGCCGAGCTGCACGTCGCCGGAGGCCCCGACTCCGACGAGCTCGATCATGATCCTGAGGTGCGCCGCCTGCGCGGCCTGGCGGCTGAGCTGGAAGTCGGAGACAGGCTCGTCCTGCGCGGGCGCGTTGGGCGCGATGCTATGCCCGCGCTGCTGCGATCGGCCGACGCCGTCGTCTGCGTGCCGTGGTACGAGCCGTTCGGGATCGTCCCGCTGGAGTCGATGGCTTGCGGCGTGCCCGTTGTGGCGTCCGCGGTCGGCGGGCAGATCGATTCCGTCGTGGACGGCTTGACGGGGGTGCACGTGCCGCCGCGCGAGCCGGCCGCGCTCGCGCGGGCACTGCGCGCGCTGCTCGACGATCCCGAGCGCCGGGCCGAGCTCGGAGCGGCCGGTGCACGCCGCGCGCGCGAGCGCTTCGCCCACGAGCGGGTCGCGGCGTCGACGCGTGAGGTCTACTGCGACGTGGTCATGCGACGCGGCGCGCGCGCGACGCGGCGCGCACAGGAGGTCGGGGCATGATCCGCACGGTCGATGGGCTCTCGGAACGTCCGCTGCCGGCGGGGTTGCGCCACCTCGACGAGCTCGAGCGCCCGCTGCACGAGCTGCGCTCGGATACGCCGCGCCTCGAGCTGTGGGGCCGGCGGCTCGCGGACGTGCTCGCCTCCGGCGGCCGGCTCCTGACGGCGGGCAACGGTGGCTCCGCGGCAGAGGCCCAGCACCTCGCCGGTGAGCTCGTCGGCCGCTATCGCGACGAGCGCGTGCCGCTCTCGGCCATCGCGCTCTGCGCGGAGTCCGCATCGGTGACCGCGATCGGCAACGACTATGGGCCCGAGGAGGTGTTCGCGCGCCAGGTTCGCGCGCACGGCCGTCCCGGCGACGTGCTCATCGTGCTGTCGACGTCGGGCCGCTCGCCCAACGTGCTCGCAGCAGCCGACGCGGCGGTCGGCTGCGGCATGCTGACGTGGGCCCTGACGGGCGCCCCCGGGAGCCCGCTGGCGTTGCGCGCCGACGACTGCATCGCCGTCGACTCGCCGCACACGGCGACGGTGCAGGAGATCCACCTGATCGCGATCCACCTCCTCTGCGCGGCAGTCGACGAGTCGCTCGCAGCACGCGCGCGGCTGGGCTCGGGGCGGGCGGTGGTCGCTTGAGCGTGCTCACGGTGATCGGCGACGCGCTGCTCGACCGCGATCTCGACGGTCGTGCCGAGCGGCTCGCGCCCGATGCGCCGGTCCCCGTGCTCGATGCGCTCGAACCCCACGAACGCGCCGGCGGAGCGGGCCTCGCGGCGACGCTTGCAGCCGAGGCGGGCCACTCGGTCACGCTGATCTGCGCGCTCGGGCGCGATCCGGCGGGAGCGCGTGTGCGCGCGCTGCTCGAGGACGCCGGCGTCTCGGTCTGCGATCTGGGATTGACTGGTGCCACGCCGGAGAAGGTGCGCGTGCGGGCGGGCGGGCGCACGCTCGTGCGGCTCGACTCGGGGGGCGAGGCGCGAGGCTGCGGACCGGTCGGCAAGGCGGCCCGCGCCGCACTGGCCGCCGCGGACGCGGTGCTCGTCTCGGACTACGGGCGCGGCGTTGCGGCCGCGCCGGGAGTGCGCGCCGCGCTGGCCGGGCTGGGCACCACTCCGGTTGTCTGGGACCCGCACCCGCAGGGACCCGATCCGGTCGCGGGCTGCCTGCTCGTGACTCCCAACGCCGCGGAGGCGGAGCGCGCCGCGCCGCCCGTCGCCGATCGCGGGCCGGCGCTCGCGCTGCACGAGGCGCGCGCCCGCAGCCTGCGCGAGCGCTGGGGCGCGGTCTGTGTCTGCGTCACGCTGGGTTCGAGCGGCGCCGTGCTCGTCGGCGCCGGCGGACCGGCGCTCGCGGTGCCGGCGCGCCGGGTCGCGGCGACCGACCCGTGCGGCGCGGGCGACTGCTTCGCGGCCACCGCCGCGGGCCGCCTGGCCGCGGGAGCGCTGCCGTCCGAGGCGGTGCGCGCCGCCGTCGCCGCTGCGTCGGAGTTCGTCGCCGCGGGCGGCGCTGCGGGCCGGGTTGCACCGCCTGCCGAACGGCTCGGCGACGACGCCTTCGCGCTGGCCGCGCGGGTGCGCGAGCGGGGCGGCACGGTCGTCGCCACGGGCGGCTGCTTCGACCTGCTCCACGCCGGCCACGTCGGGACGCTGGAGGCGGCCCGCGCACTCGGCGACTGCCTCATCGTCTGCCTCAACTCGGACGCCTCCGTCGCCCGGCTCAAGGGGCCTGACCGACCGCTGGTGCCCGAGTACGACCGCGCGGCGGTGCTCGGCGCATTGCGTTGCGTCGACGCCGTCGCCGTCTTCGATGAGGACGACCCGCGGGCCGTATTGCGCGAGCTGCGCCCGCACGTATGGGCCAAGGGCGGCGACTATGCGATCTCGGAGCTGCCCGAGGCGGCGACGCTGTCGCAGTGGGGCGGGCGCGCGGTGGTCGTGCCCTACGTCGCCGGGCGCTCGACTACACGGCTGATCGAGGTAGCCCGTGCCGGGTGAGGCGCTCGGGACGGTGCTCGTCACCGGCGGGTCCTCCGGCCTGGGAGCCGCCATCGCCGCCGCCGTCGAGGCAGAGGGCGGCACGCCCGTGGTGCTCGACCTCAAAGCGCCTGCGAACGGGTTCGCATTCCACCCGGTCGACCTGGCCAGGCCGCGCGAGGCCGAGGACGCCGTGCGGGCGGTCGTCGCGGAGCACGATGGCCTTGACGCGGTCGTGACCGCGGCGGGGATCGACGCCTGCGGAGACATCCTCGACGTCGGGCCTGAGGCCTGGGACCGCGTCATCGCCGTCAACCTGATCGGGACCGCCGCGGTCGTGCGCGCCGCGCTGCCGGCGCTGCAACGCTCGCGCGGGCGCGTCGTGACCGTCGCGTCGACGCTCGGACTGCGTGCGCTCCCTGCGGCGACCGCCTACTGCGCCAGCAAGTTCGGCGTCGTCGGCTTCACGCGCGCGCTGGCGGTCGAGATGGGCGACCGGGTCGGTGTCACGCTGCTCGTTCCCGGCGGCATGCGGACGCACTTCTTCGACGATCGCCCCGAGAACTTCAAGCCGGCTCCGGAACAGCACCTCAACGACCCCGCCGACGTCGCGCGCACCGTCGTCTTCGCGCTGAGCCAGCCGGCCGGATGCGAGCTGCGCGAGCTCGTGGTCGCGCCGGCGAGCGAGCCGTCCTGGCCGTGACGCGGCCGACGCTGGTCGCCTACCGGGCACTCGGCCTCGGCGATCTGCTGTCGGGCGTGCCGGCGCTGCGCGCGCTGCGCGACGGCTTCCCGGAGCATCGCCTCGTGCTCGCCGCCCCCGCTGCGCTCGCCCCGCTCGCGCAGCTGTCAGGGGCCGTCGACGAGGTGCTCGACACCGCCGCGCTCGCGGTGCCGGCGCTCCGCGGTGCGGAGCTCGCGGTCAACCTGCACGGCCGCGGGCCGCAGAGCCATCGCGCGCTGCTCGCCGCGAGCCCGCGCCGGCTGATCGCGTTCGCTGCCCCTGCCGTGCCGTGGCGCGGTCCCGCGTGGCGGGCGGCCGAGCACGAGGTTGCGCGCTGGTGCCGCTTGCTCGAGGAGTCCGGCATCCCGGCCGACCCGGCGCGCCTCGACCTGCCCGCGCCCACGGGCACGGGCATCGAGGTGGACGGCGCGACCGTGGTCCATCCCGGCGCGGCGAGCCCCGCGCGACGCTGGCCCGCCGATCGCTGGGCCGCGGTCGCGCGGGCCGAGCGCGAGGCCGGGCGGCGCGTCGTCGTGACCGGCTCGGCGGGCGAGCGCACGCTCGCACTGCAGGTGGCCCGGGAAGCAGGGCTCGAACCGGGCGCCGTGCTCGCCGGCCGGACAGACCTCATGCAACTCGCCGCCGTGGTTGCGACCGCAGGGCGGGTGCTGTGCGGTGACACCGGCGTCGCGCACCTCGCGACGGCGTTCAGAACCCCCTCGGTGCTGCTGTTCGGGCCGACGCCGCCGTCGGAGTGGGGACCACCGCCCGGGCGCAGGCGCCACGTCGTGCTGCACCGCGGTGACCGCGGCGATCCGCACGGCCGCGCACCCGACCGGGACCTGCTCGCGATCACGGTGCGGGACGTCCTCGCCGTGACGCAGGACGGTTTCCTCGCCGGGACGACCGGGGAGCCCTGATTGCCATGAGCGACACCAGCGAGCCGCGCGACATCCCCGACTCGGGATACCCCGAGGAGGGTCCACCCGGCGCAGCGCCCGACGACACGGGCGCGGGCGACGGCTCCGCCGTCAGGGAGAAGTCACAGCCCGACGTCGAGGGCGCTCCCGACAACGACGACGGCAAGGCGACGGGCAACCCCAACAACTGAGCGGCGAGGATCACCCGCGTGCGCGCAGGGCCAGGACGGCGATGTCGTCGCGCGGCGGCGCGTCGTCCGCTCCGAGCGCGAGCGCGGTGAGCTGCTCGACGAGCTCCTGCGAGGAGTCGGCGGACATCGCGCCGACGGCTGCGCGGAGGTCCTCGGAGTCGAGCACGCGGGCGGGCGCGCGCGCCTCGGTGATGCCGTCCGTGTAGAGCACGAGCGCGTCGCCCGCTCGCAGCTCGTCGCGCTGATCGTGCAACTGCGGGTCGCGAACGAGGCCCAGCAGCGTGCCCGGCACTCCGAGCTCGTCTACCTCTCCGCCGGCGCGCCTCAACAACGCAGGGGGATGCCCGCCGCAGGCGACCGCGACGCGGATCACCGGGCGCGATATGTCGAGGTGCACGCAGCCGATGGTGCAGAAGCGGCCACCGAGGTCCTGACGGCACATGGCGTCATTGAGCCAGCTCAGGATCGCGGCAGGTGACCGTCGCCGCACCGCTGCGGCGCGGATCGTGTAGCGGGCGAGAGCGGTGACCGCGGCCGCCTCCGTGCCCTTGCCGCAGACGTCGCCGATCACGGCGATCCACTCGTCACCGCTGACGTTGAAGAGGTCGTAGAAGTCGCCGCCGACGTCGATCCCCTCGCCAGCCGCTCGGTAGAGCGCGAACGCGTCGATGCCCGGGATCTCGGGCAGGACCGGCGGCAGCAGTGAGTTCTGCAGCGTCCGCGCGATCGCGGAGCGCTGCCGGTACAGCCGCGCCGAGTCGATCGCCACAGCTGCTCGACGGCCGAGCTCCTCGAGCACGACCAGCTGCTCAGGGCCGAGTGTGCGCCCCGACTCCGCCGTCGAGAGCGTCATCACGCCGAGTGACTGGCCGCGCACGATCATCGGCACGCTCGCGGCCGAGCGCACGCCGATCTGCCGCACGAGCTCGAGCTGCGCCGGGTCGTGCGCCGCATCGCGCAGGTCCTGCTCGTCGACGTTGCTGTTCAGCTCCGAACGCCCGGTGCAGGCGACCGCGGCCGGCCCGACGGCTCCTCCGGCCGCGATCAGGAGCCCGCGCATCGCCGCGGCGAGCTCAGCCCGCGCGGGGTCGGCGTGGCCCACGGCGGCCCGCTCGAGGCCGCGCTCGCCGACGATGTCGACCATGCACCAGTCCGCGAGCTCGGGGACCGCGAGCCAGGCGACGCGCTGCAGCGTGTCCTCGGGGTCCAGTGAGCCGGCGAGCACGCGCCCGGCCTCGGCCAGCAGCCGCTGGGTCTCCTCGGCCTGCTTGAGATCCGTGATGTCCTCGATCACGTTGATCGCCTGCGTGACGCGGCCGTCGAGTGCGCGCAACGGCTGCGCCTTGATGCGCGACCAGCGAGTTTCGGCGGTCGCGCGCAGCCGGTAGCGGATGATTACGGGCTCAGGTTGTTCGCCGGCCAGCGCCAGCCGTCCCGGCAAGCGCTCGAGCGGGAACGGCTCGCCGTCCTCGCCGAGCATGTCGAAGCCGGCGGCGAGCGCGGTCGCCGGCGCCGCGAGCAGCGCCGCGCGGTCGGAGAAGCCGAGCGGCTTGCCGAGCAGCCGCACGGCCGCGTCGTTGACGTACGTGAGCCGTCCGTCCGGTCCCTGGACGGTGACGGCGTCGGCCACGCCCGCCAGGATCGCGTCGAGGTCCTCGCGCGCGCGCTGGTGCTCGAGATCCACGTACGCCAGCACCGCCACGGGCGGGCTGCCCGGCGGTTCGATGGTGGCGCCCGACACGAGCAGGGAGCGCCTGCCGGCGGGCGTGGCCCACTCGACTCCCACGTCCGTGAACCGCTCGCCCGCGGCGACGCGGCGGTGCTCCGGCACCTCCTGCTCGAGCGGGAAGACGCCTCCAGCCAGCGCATCCGCTGCGCGGTTGGCGAAGATCGCGCGCCCCGTCGGGGGCGCGACCAGCACCAAGGGCAAGGGCAGCAGGTCGAAGAGCGCCTCGAGCCAGCCGCCGGCGACGTCGCTCAGGCGAGCCCCTCCACCTCATACTCGCGCAGGTAGCCCTCGAAGAGGCGCCGGTGGGCCTCTTCGTCGCGCAGGATCGCGATCACCATGTCCTGCGTGACGTAGTCGAGCCCGTCGGTCAACTCGATGATGCGGTTGTAGTGCTCGATCGCGCCGGTCTCCGCCTCGATCACGCCCTTGATCACGTGCACGATGTCGGTCTGGTGCTCGGGCGGCTGCAGGTAGGACTGCTCGGCGTTGAAGTTGAGCGAGCCGGGAACGACTCCGTAGAGCTGCTTGATGCGGCTGGCGAACTGCTGCGCGTGGCCGAGCTCCTCCTGGACGTCGGCCTGGAGCGACTCGATGATCTCCTGCGCGCGCACGCCGTCCGGGTTGATCGAATTGGCGATGTAGCTCATCACGGTTTCGATCTCCATCCAGTACGAGCGCTTGAGCAGCTCGATGAGCTCGTTGCGCTTGCTCGAGTTGTCGTCGGAGAGGATCCCTTCTGAGGCACTGCGGACAGCCATGGAATGCTCCTTTCGGGGGTACTCGGGAGGACGTACCCCGGTTTGGGCGCCGGGACGCATGGGGAGGGCGCTGGGCATGCGCATCGTCGTCACCGGCGCGACCGGCAACGTCGGCACGAGCGTGGTCGGGGCGCTGGCGTCCGACGCGCGCGTCTCGGAGATCGTCGGACTCGCGCGGCGCCGGCCGCAGCTGCAGAGCCCGCGGACGACCTGGGTGCAGGCCGACGTGTTGACGGCACCGCTGGAGCGACTCTTCGAAGGTGCCGACGCGGTCATCCACCTCGCCTGGCTGATCCAGCCGTCGCGTGATGGCGCGCAGCTCGAGGCGGTCAACGTCGGTGGATCGCGGCGTGTCTTCGAGGCGGCGGCGGCGGCCGGCGTCGGGGCGCTCGTGCATGCATCGTCGGTCGGCGCCTACTCCGCCGGGCCCGCCGATCGCGCGGTCGACGAGTCATGGCCGACGGGCGGCACGCCGAGCTCGTTCTACGCTCGCCACAAAGCCGCGGCGGAGCGTCTCCTGGATGGCGTCGAGGCTGCTCATCCGGAGCTGCGCGTCGTGCGGCTGCGGCCGGCGCTGATCTTCAAGCGCCAGGCCGCTTCCGGCATCCGACGGCTGTTCGCGGGGCCGCTGCTGCCGTCGCCGCTCGTCCGTCCTGGGCTGCTGCCGCTGTTGCCGCTGCCCGCCGGCCTGCGCGTGCAGGGAGTGCACTCGGCCGATGTCGGCGAGGCCTATCGCCTCGCGGCGATGGACGAGCGCGCGCGCGGCGCGTACAACGTCGCTGCAGAGCCCGTGCTCGACGCGGGATCGCTCGCGCGCGCGCTGGGCGCCCGGCCGGTGAACGTCCCGGCCGGGATCGTGCGCGCCGCTGCCGACCTCAGTTGGCGGCTGCGGTTGCAGCCCACGCCGGCCGGGTGGCTGGACATGGGCATGGCGGTGCCGGTGATGGATTCGAGCCGCATCCGCGAGGAGCTCGGCTGGGTGCCGCGCCACGATGCGGACGCCGCGCTGCTGGAGCTGCTCGAGGGGATCCGCGAGTTCGCCGGCGTCGCGACACCGCCGCTGGACCCACGCTCCGGCGGGTTCCTGCGCTGGCGCGAGTTCGCAAGCGGCGTGGGAGGCCGAGGAGACGCCGCCCCGGCGGCGTCCAGCTCAACCCGTCCGGAGCGCTGATTCGCCGCGCGTGAAGCGACGCGCCGGGCGCAGCAGGTCGCCCACGCGCGCCTGGCGCGAGCCCGGGCGCTCGAGCGTCGAGGCGTCCGGCGGATCACCGCGCAGCAGCCAAGAGCCGTCGGCGCGACGCACCAGCTCGTCGCGCTCGGCCAGTTCGGAGAGCGCCGTAGAGACCGTCGGACGGCGGGCGCCGACCAACTGTCCGAGGATGCGGTGTGTGAGTGCGAGCGGGATCACGACACCCTCGCCGCCCACCCGGCCCCAGCGCTCGGCGAGGTGCCAGAACAGCGCCTTCAGGCGGCGGTCGACGCGCGTGAGCTGCGAGATCGCCTGAGTCGTGGCAAGCCGCAGCGAGCGCTCCGACAGCCGGTCGAACAGCGCAGCGGTCACCTCGGGGTACTGCGACACCTCGGCGGCGAAACGGCGGTCGAGCACCGCGAGTGTGGAAGGGGACAGCACGCTCCACTCGGCGTCCACCGGCAGCAGCTCACTCTTCGACGCGGCCTGCCAGGGGCGGATCAGGTCACCAGGGCCGAGCAGCTCGGCGCTGACGTGGTCGGCGACCGTCAGCTCGCGGGCGATCACGCCGTCGAGCACGAGCAGGCCGATGTGGTCGGCGCTCGCGCCTGCGAGTCGGGTCACGTCCCAGGGGCCGACGCCGAGGCGGTGGGTGCTGACGAGCAGCCTGCGCTCGGCTTCGGCACGGCGCGGCTCTGCGAGCAGCCCCCCCAGATCCGGGTCGGCCTTGAGCAACGAGATCTGTTCGGTTCTCATCCGGCTGATCGGTTCGCGGGGCGGTGGCACGGCGGGTGCAGCGTCATGGATCCTCCCCCGGGGGATGGGAGTTGCGGCTGGATACGGGCGGGTCCAGGTCGGGGCCGGATCGGGGTCCCGACAGTCCTCTACCGGACTCCTTTGCGTCGGCGCCGGAACTGCGACGGATGCCTCGGCTGCTCACGACCTACCCGGCCGGGCGCAAAGTGATGCGCCCGACCGGAAGCTGCCCTGCTCAGTCAGTCACGATGCCGGCCCGGTCGACCCGCTTGTGGTAGCGCTCGCCGACCTTGCCGCCGAACATCGCGGCGAGCAGCGTGGCGAGCACGATCGCCACGAGCGCGATGATGGCGCCGGTCGCGAGCGACTGGTCGCCCACGGGCAGCGCCGGCAGGTTGAGCTGCTCTAGCACGTTGTACTCGTCGCCCAGCACGACTGCTGCGACGGCGAGCGCGATCGTGAAGATCAGGCCGAGCGCCCATGTTCCCACGCCCTGGCGGCCGCCGTCGAACCGCGACATGCGCCCGGCGACGTATCCGCCCGCGTAGTAGGCGATCATCAACACGATCACGAGCGCGATCCCGCCGCCGACACCGATCTCCTCGGCATTCGACGTCACGTCCGACTCGGTCGTGTCCGTCAACCCGATCGCTGCGCCCGCGGCCGCCAGCAGGGCGGTGAGCAGAGCAGCGACGCCGACGGCAACGAGCCAGCCGAAGAAGCTCGCGCCCCAGTTGATGCCGCCGAACTCGTCGCGCTGGCCCGTCCGGGCCGTCTCGAGTGCGGAGCGCGAGGCAGAGCCGTCGCCGGTGCGCGACTCCGGGCGTGATCGATCCGTGCCACTCCCGCGATCCGGATCGGTGCCGGTGGCCCCCGCCGACGAGTCGCTCGCGGCGGCCGCGCCAGTGCCCCCCGCCGGGTCGTCGTCGCGGCTGGGCTTGAAGCGTTCGGACATGTTTCCCTCCAGTTGGTCACGACCGGGCTTCCCGCGCGCGGGCCGACAGCAAACGCCGGTGCGGCGCACTGGGCGTTTAGGTGTCTGCCGATCCGGTGAGGACAATTCCGGTATGGCCGGGCTTGGCAGCGAACACGCGACGGATGGGCCCGTCGCTGCGCTGCTCGACCGCGGTGAGCAGCTCGGCTGCATCCCGCTGTCAGAGATCTACGAGCTGGCCCGCACGCTCGACCTCGATGACGCCGATGTCGGCCGCGTCTACGAGCAACTCGACAGCCGCGGGATCGACCTGCGCGACGACTGCGGACGCGACGACGAGCAGCCTCCGATCGATGACGCCAAGCTCGCGACGGCGACCACCGACGCGCTGCAGCTCTTCCTGAACGAGATCGGCCGCCACACGCTGCTCACGTCTGCCGACGAGATCGACCTCGCCAAGCGCATCGAGCGCGGTGACCTCGCGGCGAAGGACCGCATGATCAACGCGAACCTGCGGCTGGTCGTGTCGATCGCGAAGAAGTACCAGGGGTCCGAGCTGACGCTGCTCGACCTGATCCAGGAGGGGATCCTGGGCCTGATCCGGGCGGTGGAGAAGTTCGACTGGCGCAAGGGCTATCGCTTCTCGACTTACGCGACCTGGTGGATCCGTCAAGCAGTGGAGCGGGGGATGGACGCCAAGGCCCGGACGATCAAGCTCCCGATCAACCTGGTGCGCAACCAGCGCAAGCTCGCGCGGGCGCAGAACGCGCTTGCGCTCAAGCTCGACCGTGCGCCGACCGACTCGGAGCTGGCAGCAGCGGCCGACCTGTCGCTCAAGGACCTGCACGCACTGCGCGACGCGGCGCGCGCGGTCACCTCGCTGGACCGGCCGCTCGGCGAGGAGGACGATGCCGCCTTCGGCGACCTGCTGCCGTCCGACGGGCCGGCGCCGGAGGACGAGGTCCACATCTCGCTGCGCATCGATGCGCTCCACTCCGCCCTCCAGGAGCTCCCCGAGCGCGAGCGCAGGGTTGTCGAGCTGCGTTACGGGATTGCGGGGCAGGAGCCGACTCCGCTGCGCGAGATCGGCCGCCAGCTGGGCATCACGCCCGAGCGCGTGCGCCAGATCGAGTCGCGCGCGCTCGGTCGCCTCGCGCGCATGCGCGAGCTCGCGGCGCTGCGCGAAGCGGCGTAGGCCTCACTCCGGCGGCCGGAACACCGCGGCGGCCTGCTCCTGGCCGGCACGACTGCAGACCTCCGCCAGCAGCGGCCTCGCCGCCTCGGGCCGCTCGGGCAGCGCGACCAGCGCGGCGGCCGCACGGCTGAGGTCCGCAAGCGCGACGCGCTTGCGCTCGAGGCACAGTCGCCCGAGCCAGCGCACCGCGGCGCGCTCGTACTGGTGGGGCTCGGCGCGCAGGATCACGAGCAGGATCGAGGCTGCCTCCGCGACGCCGATGCGTGGCAGCTCGGCCGCCGCGGCGCGGACCACGTTGAGGTTGCCCGTGGCGAGCGCACGCTGGAACCGGGCGTAAGGACTCCCCTGGCTGGTCATCGAACGTATGTTCGCATACTTCACTCCTGGATACGAGCGAGATCGACAGCGGTTTCGCCCTGCCAGACGAGCCGGCTCGTTCCTCGCCGCTCGTCAGGACGGTTTCGCCTGCCAGACGAGCCGGCTCGTTCCTCGCCGCTCGTCAGGACGGTTTCGCCTGCCAGACGAGCCGGCTCGTTCCTCGCCGCTCGTCTTCGGCGACGTTACTTGGTGGTCCGACGCTGCGCCCGATGAATGCGCTTGACCGCCTGCTTGCGCTCGACGCGCGCGCGTGCGTCGCGCCTTGTCGCCGTCCAAGCCTCCTCGCGCGCCAGCTTCTCCATTCCCGCAAGCCGGTCGGCGGGGAGGCGGCCATCCGCGATCGCGTCGGCGACGGCGCAGCCGGGCTCGCCGCGATGTGAGCAGTCACCGAAGCGACAGCCGCGCGCGAGGT
>Ga0136612_10000080_pt1 | contig 22438 bp, 15 predicted proteins | sample AntDryUQ224A2306_2_FD_106644 | JGI IMG/M metagenome (GOLD analysis project Ga0136612, IMG submission 106644) | Polar desert sand microbial communities from Dry Valleys, Antarctica - metaG UQ224A (23.06) | ecosystem: Environmental > Terrestrial > Soil > Desert | place: Antarctica: Dry Valley... | reverse complement strand
GCGCTGATCGAGCTGGCCGCCGAGTGGGGCATCGACGACCTCGTCGTCCACGCCTTCACTGACGGGCGCGACACGGCGCCCAAGGGCGGCGCCGAATTCCTCGCCGAGGTCGAGGGGTGGTGCGCTCAGCTGGAGGTGGGACGGGTCGGGACGGTGGTCGGCCGCTACTACGCCATGGATCGCGACCGGCGTTGGGACCGGACCCAACGGGCGTACGACCTGCTCGTGCACGGGCGCGGCGATCATCAGGCCGAGAGTGCCGAGCAGGCCGCGCGCGACGCCTACGATCGCGACGAGACCGACGAGTTCATCTGCCCCACGCTGGTGGGCGGCGACGCCGAGGCGGTCCGCATCCGCCCGGGTGACGCGGTGCTGGCGTTCAACTTCCGCCCCGACCGGATGCGCGAGCTCACCCAGGCGCTGGCCGACCCTCACTTCACCGAGGTGGATCGCGGGGGCGCCGAGCCCGTCGAGCGTTACGTCACCCTCGCCGAGTACGAGGAGGGCTGGCCGTACCCCGTCGTCTTCCCGCCCGAGCGTCCGTCGATGACCCTGGCGCGTTTCCTGTCGGAGCGCGACCTGGGGCAGCTGCACGTCGCCGAGACCGAGAAGTATCCGCACGTCACCTACTTCTTCAACGGCGGGAAGGAGTCGGCGTACCCGGGGGAGCGGCGCGAGCTCGTGCCGTCGCCGCGCGACGTCCCCACCTACGACCACAAGCCGGAGATGAGCGCGCCCGAGGTCACCGACGCCTTCGTCGGCGCCTGGGGGCAGGACGCCCCGGCGTTCGCGGTCATCAACTTCGCCAATCCCGACATGGTCGGCCACACGGGCTCGATCGGCGCCGCGATCACGGCGGTGGAGACGGTCGACGCCTGCCTGGGCCGGGTGATCGAGGCGGTCCGCGGCTCTGGCGGCGCGCTGATCGTCACCGCCGACCACGGCAACGCGGACGAGATGCTCGAGGAGGACGGCTCCCCGGACACCGCCCACTCGCTCAACCCGGTGCCGCTCGTGGTGGTGGGAGCCCCGGATCTCAAGGCGCTCGACGGGGAGGGGATCCTCGCCGACGTGGCGCCCACCGCCCTCGCGCTGCTCGGGATCGAGCCGCCGCCGGAGATGACCGGCCGCTCCCTGCTCGGCTAGGCGCGGTCGGGAGCGATGCGGGCGCTCGTCACCACCCCCGGCGTCCCGCACTCGGTGGCCGTCGCGGAGGTGGCCGCACCCGAGCGCCGGGCGGACCGGGTCCTCCTGCGCCCGCTCGAGGTAGGCGTCTGCGGCACCGACCGCGAGATCGTCGAGGGTCGGTTCGGGAGCCCACCGGTGGGCGAGCCGTTTCTCGTCCTCGGCCACGAGCTGCTCGCCGAGGTCGCGGACGACGGACACGGCTTCGCCCGTGGCGACCTGGTCACCGCCACGGTGCGCCGCTCGTGCGCCCGGTGCGGCGCGTGCGCGGCCGGCGCTCCCGACGCCTGCGCGACGGGGGACTACGCCGAGCGCGGCATCACCCGCCTGCACGGCTTCGCGGCCGAGCTCGTGGCCGAGGATCCCGCCCAGCTCGTCGCCGTCCCGGCCTCGCTCGGCCGCCTGGGCGTGCTGGCCGAGCCGGCGTCGGTGTGCGAGCGGGCCCTGCGCCACGTCCGCGCGATCGGCGCCCGCCAGCCGTGGGCGGCGGAGCGGGCGCTCGTCCTGGGCACCGGCGCGATCGGCATCCTCACCACCTTCCTGCTGCGCCTGGACGGCTACGAGGTGTGGACGGCCGGGCGCACCCCGGCGGGGGACGGGGAGAAGGCGGCGCTCGTGAGCGCCGTCGGCGCCCGCTACGTGAGCGTCCGTGAGACGCCGCCGCGCGCGCTCGCGGACGACGTCGGCGGGTTCGACGTCGTGGTGGAGGCGGCCGGGGAGGCGCAGACGATGCTCGACGCGATCTCCCTCCTGCGCCGCAACGGCGTGGCCTGCCTGCTCGGCCTCGACGGGCGCGACCAGCGGGTCGAGCTCGACGGCCGGGTGATCGGCGTCGACGCCGTCCTGGGCAACCGCGCCGTCTTCGGCTCGGTCAACGCCCATCGGGTCGACTGGGAGGCGGCCGTCGGCCACCTCGACGCGATCCGCGCGCGCTGGCCGGAGGCGCTCGAGGCGGTGGTCGGCCGGCACGTGCCGCTCGACGCCTACCCCGACGCCTTCGCCTACCGCGGCGTCAAGGCCACGCTGGCGCTCGGGTAGCTAGCGCTCCCGCGCCACCGACGCGACGAGGAGCACGAGCACGGCGACCAGGAGCACCGGGCCGCCGGCGTCGTGCCACGCCGTCTCCGCCACCACGCTCGCCAGGGCGGCGAGCGCGATCAGCAGCGCGATCCCGAGCGGCAGGAACCAGGTCTCTCCGAGGATGAGCTTGCGCAGAGTCCTCACGCCGGTTGCGCCCGCGTCCGTCCGAGCCCGTGGACCTGGACCCGGCTGACCAGCAGGAGCGCGGCGGCGACGTAGAGCAGCGCGAGGTCGCCACCGGGCCAGTCGGCTCCAAGCCCCTCGGCCGCGAAGAAGACCCCGAACGCGGTGAGGCCGATGCCGACGCCGTACTTGAGCTCGGTCTCCGGGATCCGGGCGAGCGGGCGCCGCAGCCAGGCGGCGGCGACGAGCACGACGACGAGCGCGAAGGCGGCGCCGAGCAGGGCGGGAGTCGGACCGGACGGGCGGGCGGCGAGCGCGGAGACGATCAGCACCACCTCGACGCCTTCGATGAAGACGCCCTTGAAGGCGAGGATCAGGCCGGGCCAGTCCGTGCGTCCCGGCGGCGGGAGCGGGACCGCCTCCGCGTCCTCGCGCGCCTCGTCGTACTCCGCCACGGCGCTCGACCGGGCCCGGCGTCCTCCGAGCCGCAGCACGCCCTTGCGCAGCCACTCGAGGCCCAACAGGAGCAGGAGGATCCCGATCGTGAGCCGCAGGGCGTCGAGCGGGACGCGCTCGAGGAGCACCGGGCCGAGCAGCACGCCGAGGAGGAGGCAGGCGAGCGCGGCGGCGCCCGCGCCGATCAGCGCGTCGCGCCAGCGACGGGTCGCCCCCACCGCGAGGACGATGGCCATCGCCTCGAGCATCTCCACCGCCACCGCGACGGCGGCGCCGAGCGCGGTGAGGAACCCGGCGAGCACCCGTCACAGGCAAGCACAGCCCGCGGCCGGCGGCCGGCCACCGGGCGGTCGGGCGGTCGGGCGGCGGCGCTAGGCGCCGGCGGAGATCGCCCGCGCCGACGGGCCCTAGCCGGAGGGCTCTGCCGGCTCGGCCTCCGCGACGGCCAGGAGCGCCTCGACGACCGCGGGGTTGAACTGGGTGCCCGCGTGGGCGCGCAGCTCCGCGCGCGCCCTGGCCGCTGGGAGCGCCGCGCGGTAGGGACGATCGCTGGTCATCGCGTGTAGGCGTGGCAGGCGAACGTGATCCCGGAGGCCAGGGGGATCTCGTCGCCGCGCAGGCCGTCGGGGTAGCCCTTGCCGTCGAAGCGCTCGTGCTCGGCCTTCACGGCGGCCGCCAGGTGGGAGAGGGTCGCCGAGGCGGCCAGGATCCGGGCGCCGCTGGCCGGGTGCTGGCGCATCAGCTCCCACTCCTGCTCGCTGAGCGGACCTCGCTTCCGCAGGACCGAGTCGGGTATGCCGACCTTGCCGATGTCGTGGAGCAGGGCGACCTGCCGGACCTCGGGCACCTCGCACCCCGCCCGATGCCGCTCAGGGACGATCAGCCCGCTGAGCGGCCTTCCGATCGCCTCCGCGGCCGTCCAGCCAAAGGTGGCTGAGCGATTGCTGACGCAACCACTTGGTCGGTAGACTGGACGCGATGGCGACAAGTCCGGTCCAGACGAATCCTGAGCTCACGGCGGCCGAGCTCGCCGCCTGGCGTGGGCTGCTGCGCGTCCACGCGGCGCTCTTCAAGACCCTGGACGCCGAGCTGGAGGCCGCCCACGGCGTCCCGCTCTCCTCCTACGAGGTGCTCATCTACCTGCGCTCGGCGCCGGAGCACAAGCTGCGGATGGCCGACCTCGCCGAGCGCGTGCTCCTCTCGCGCTCGGGCATGACCCGGCTGGTGGACCGGCTCGAGCGTGACGGGCTGCTCGCCCGCGAGCAGTGCTCCGCCGACGCCCGAGGCTGTTACGCGACGCTCACCGAGCGTGGGGAGGCCTTCCTCGAAGAGGCCCGCCCGACCCATCTCGCCGGCATTCGCGAGCGCTTCCTCCGCCACTTCTCTCCGGCGGAGCTCGAGCTGCTCGGCGAGTGCTGGGAACGGGTCGCGCCGGGCGCCGGCGATGCGACGGGCCCGGCCTGCGATTGACCGAGGGGTCCGCAAGACTTGACACGCACCGACTCCCGGGGCTCTCCGAGGACGACGTCCACCCGGAGGTCGAGGACTCGACCCTGACCGTCTCGGGCGAGCGCCGCTTCGACCAGGACGTCGACGAGGGCGGCTTCCACCGGGTGGAGCGCTCCTACGGAAACTTCTCCCGGTCGCTGACCCTGCCCTCTGGGATCGACCTGGAGGGAGTGGCCGCGGCGTTCGACCGCGGGGTGCTCGAGGTGCGCATCCCGAAGCCCGCGGAGCGCAAGCCCCGGCGGATCTCCATCGGCGCGAAGCCGGGGACCATCGAGCAGTAGTCGATGTGCGCGAGCCGGCACGCGTCCTACCGTGGGCGCGTGCCGCTCCTCGAGGTCCACGCCCGCGACCCGGGTTCCCGGGCGCGTGCGGGCACCCTGCACCTCGCGCACGGGACGGTCCGGACGCCCGCCTTCGTCCCGCTGGCCACCAAGGCGACGATCAAGACGCTCGAGCCGCACGAGGTCGCCGCGCTGGGCTACGACATGGTCCTCGGCAACACGTTCCACCTGTTCCTCGCCCCCGGACACGAGCTGATCGACTCCTTCGGCGGGCTGCACTCCTTCATGCGCTGGGACGGGCCGATCATCACCGACTCGGGCGGCTTCCAGGTCTTCTCGATGGGCCACGGCGCGGTGGCCGACGAGATCAAGGGTCGCGCGCCGGGGGTCGGCGCCGACGGTCAGCGGGCCGGGCAGGTGAGCCGGATCGAGGAGGGCGGCGTCACCTTCCGCTCCTACCTGGACGGCTCGGAGCGCTTTATGGGGCCTGAGACGTCGATGGAGGTCCAGGCGGCGCTCGGCTCGGACATCGCGCTGGCCTTCGACGAGTGCACGCCGTTCAACGTCTCGCGCGACTACACCGCCCGCTCGACCGAGCGCACCCATCGCTGGCTGCAGCGGTGCCTCGCCTGGCACGCGGCACACGGACCGCGTGGTCAGGTCGTGTACGGCATCGTCCAGGGCGGGGTCTACGAGGACCTGCGCCGCGAGTCCGCGCTCACGGTCGCCGCCTCGCGTTGCGACGGGGTCGCCCTCGGCGGTTCGCTGGGGCAGGACAAGGCTCAGATGTACGAGGTGGTCGGGTGGGCCGCCGACGAACTCGACCGCGGCCCGGCCGCCGGCCGCCCGCGCCACCTGCTCGGGATCGGCGACGTGGACGACCTCCTGCGCGGTGTCGAGCTCGGAATGGACACGTTCGACTGCGCGATGCCGACCCGCCTCGGCCGCCACGGCATGGCCGTGGTGCCCGACCCGGAGAAGCGCTGGCGCCTCGACCTCGCCAAGGCGCGCTACCGGTCGGCCGACGAGCCGCTGATGGAGGGGTGCCCATGCCCGGCGTGCGAGGCGGGCTACTCGCGGGCGTACCTGCACTACCTCGTCCGGGCTCGAGAGGTCACCGCCATGCGGCTGCTCACCGTGCACAACCTGGCCTACGTGGCCCGGTTGATGGCTTCGTTGCGGGCGGCGGTGCTCGAGGGACGATTGGCCGAGGCGACGGCCGCGTTGCGCGGTGGCGCCGCTCCCTGAGGCGGGCGGTTACCTCAACGGCCTCATCGAAGGCCGTTGATCTCCGTCCCGCCTCAACGCCGCAGCGTCCACGGAAGGACGCCGCGCGACGCCACGCAACGCGACCCTCAGCGCGTGTTCTCGTCGATCAACCTGCGCAGCTCGTCCACGGCCTGGTCCGCCGTCCCCTCGACCTGCTCGCGCAGCTCGACCGTCCGCCCGCCACTCTGGGACGCGATCACCGCGATGCCGGCGCCCAGCAGGGCCAGGACGACGAGCAGGAGCAGCAGCGGCCGGAAGCTCCGCCGCCGCCGCGGCGGTGCGGCCGCCGCCGCCGCCGGCGCGCGCCGGGCGGGCGGCGCCCGATCGGGCTCGTCGAGCGGCTCCATCCGACGCCGCGGAGGCGGGACGGCCCCGGGGGCCGCCGTGCGCGGGCCCGTGGTCAGCATGCGCGTCGCCTCGGTCGCGTCCCGGTCGTCCGGCGGCAGCGCCACCGTGGCCGCCGAGGACGGCGGCGGCTCGACGTCGCGCAGACCGGCGCGCAGGGCGCGCTCCATGTCCGGACCGTCGCTGTAGCGCCCCTCCGGCTCGCGGTGCAAGGCACGGATCACCGCGGACGACAGGCCGTGCGGTACCTCTAGGTTGACCCGATCGAGCGCCGGTGGTGGCCCGGCGTCCTGCATCCGGGCCAGCTCGGTCAGCGAAGGCGCCTCGTAGGGAAGTCGCCCGCACAACAGCTGGTACGCGACCACTCCGAGCGAGTAGAAGTCGGCGGGCGGGCCCGCCGGCTCGCCGCGGGCCTGCTCCGGCGCCAGGTAGGCGGCGGTGCCGAGCACGGAGCCGACCTTGGTGATCGCCGAGTCCTCGGACGCCTTGGCGATCCCGAAGTCGGCGAGCTTGACCACGCCGTCGCGGTTGCGCAGGAGGTTGCCCGGCTTGACGTCGCGGTGGATCACGCCCTTGCGGTGGGCGTAGTCGAGGCCGCGACAGGCCTGGCCGAGGACGTCGACCGCGTCGTCGGGGTCCAGGTGGCCCTGCTCGCGCAGGATCTCCGCGCAGGACTGCCCCTCGACGTGCTCCATGACGATGTACTGGCGGCCTGAGGACTCATCCAGGCCGAAGTCGAACACCTGGACGACGTTCGGGTGCACGAGGCGCGCGGCCGACAGCGCCTCCCGCCGGAACCGCGCGACGAAGCCGGCGTCCTCCGCGAGGTGCTCGGCCAGCAGCTTGACCGCCACGTAGCGCTCCAGGCGCGTGTCGAAGGCGAGTTGGACGGTGGACATGCCACCGACCCCGAGGCGGTGCTCGAGGCGGTAGCGCGAGGCGAAGAGCTGGTCGGTCGGCACGCTCAGCCGTCCTGGCCCTGGCCATCGCCCTCGGCGCCGCCTGTGCCCGACTCGCCCTCGCCGTCCGGGGTCGGGACCTCGGGGGCCTCGGGGGTTGCAGGAGCCTCGGGAGTCTCGGACGGCGTCTCCGTCGGAGTCGGAGTCGGGGACGGGGTCTGGGTCGGCGTCTCGGTCGGCGACGGCTCGGTCGGGGCCTCCGTCGGCGTGGGCGTCTCGGCCGGTGGCGGGGTCGGTGTCTCCTCTGCGCCGCAGTCCTCGCCGATCCGCACTTCGATGCGGTCGATCCACTGCAGGACGTTGGACACGAGCCCTGAGTCGTAGGCGTCGGGCCAGCCCTCCGCCTGCGCGCGCAGCCGGTCGATCCCGACCGCCGCCCGATCGCAGCGATCGGCTTCGAGGTCCTGCTCCACCGTGTCCAGCGTGGCCTGGAAGTCAGCCGCCCGGCTCTGGGCGATGAACTTCGTCGAGGGGGTGTCCGAGCCACCGCAGGCCCCGGCGAGGAGGGCGGGCAGGAGGGCGAGAAGAGGGCGCAGACGGGGCATGGACGGAGGGGACAGGCTACCGGCCGCCGGAGCCAGAATTCGTCGTGCTCGCGGTGTCCGGACGTCCGATGCGTCCGCCGGACGCCGTCGGCTGCGATCTGAACCCGATCACCCTCCCGATGCGCGGCCGACGACCCCTGACCCAGCCTCCGAGGCCCGGCCATCCACGATCGATCGGCGGATCCGGGCTGAGTCAGCGACCCTCGGCCAGCCGGGCGGCGAGGCGGTCCGGGAGCCCGGCCGCCCGGATGGCCGCCGCGGCCCCTCCCGCGTCGTACTCCGTGCGCCGCCAGGTCGCCCGCCCGGCCTCTAGGTCGAGCTCGAGCCAGGCGGCTCGCGGGTCCTCGTCACGGGGCTGGCCTACGCTGCCCGGGTTGAGCAGCCACTCGCCGGAGTCGAGGGCGGCGGCCGTCCCGTCCGCCCGCCGGTGACCTTCGGCGGGAACGCCCGGAACCCGGTGGAAGGCCAGCGCCACGTGCGAATGGCCGATGAGCGAGATCCGCCCGCCGGCCGCGTCGAGGCACGCGTCGGCGACGTCGAGCGACAGGACGTACTCCCAGACGGGGTCGCGAGGCGACGCGTGGTAGAGGGAGACGCCGCCGACCTCGCCCGCCGACGCGAGGCCCGCCAGCCAGTTGCGGGCGCCGCGCGAGATGACCTCCCGCGTCCACTGGGCGGCGGCCGCGGCGCCGGGTGAGAAGTCGTCGAGCGACAGCGCACCGGTGACCGCCAGGTCGTGGTTGCCGGCCAGGCAGACCGCGCAGTGCTCTATGGCCAGCGCGACGCAGGCGTCGGGCTCGGCGCCGTAGCCGACGAGGTCTCCGAGGCACCAGACCTCCTCGAGCCCGGCTTCCGCGATCGCCGCCAGGGCGGCCTCGAACGCGTGTCGGTTGCCGTGGATGTCGGAGACGATGGCGACGCGCATGGGCCTAAGGTCTCAGAAGTGCCGCAACGCCTGCGATTGATCGGTGCGCTGCTCGCCGCCGTGGTGGTCGCCCAGGCCGCGGTGGAGCTCATGCGCCCGCGCGACACCGGGCCCCGACCCGCCTCTGTGTCGGCACGAGCCTATTTCACCGAGCGCCAGATCGATCGCGCCGAGGCCTTCCGGGGTCCACAACTCGCCGTCTACGGGGCGACCGTCCTCCTTGAGCTCGCCGCCCTCGCCCTGCTCGTCCGCCGCCCGCCGCGCTGGGCCCGGCCGCGCGCCGGCCGCCGGCCCGTCCTGGCCGGCGCGGCGATCGCCGCCGGCGTCACTCTGGTCGTCACCCTGGCCCCGCTGCCCGTCCAGGCCATCGGCCGCCAACGGGCGATCGACGTCGGGCTGACCACTCGCTCGTGGCCCGGCTGGGGTTACGACGTCGCGCTGGGCGCGCTCATCGCCGCCGGCCTCGCGGCCCTGGGCGGCGCGCTGCTCGTCCTCGCGCTGCGGCGTCTCGGGCGTCGGTGGTGGCTTGCGGGCGCCGCCGTGGTCGTGGGGTTCGCGCTCGCGATCACGTACCTCTCGCCGATCCTCCTCGAGCCCCGGTTCAACTCCTTCACGCCGTTGCCGGCGGGTGAGACGCGCTCCGCGGTGCTCGAGCTGGCCCGCCGGGCGGAGGTCGAGGTGGGGGAGGTCTTCGTCATCGACGCCTCCAAGCGCACCACGGGCGCCAATGCCTACGTGGCCGGCCTCGGCACCACCAAGCGGGTGGTCCTCTACGACACGCTGCTCGAGGACTTCACCCCGGCCGAGGTCCGCCTGGTGGTCGCCCACGAACTGGGGCACGTGCGCTTCTCCGACGTCCCTCGCGGCCTCCTGTGGCTGGCCCTCGTCGCGCCGTTCGGGATGCTCGCCGCCGCCCGGCTCGCCGAGCGGCTCGGGAGTGGGTGGGATCGCATGCGCGAGCGCCCCGCGGCGGCGGTGCCCGCCGTCGCGCTCGCGCTGGCCATCGTCGTCCCCGTCGTCACCAGCGTCTCCAACGGGCTCTCGCGCGACGTCGAGGCCCGGGCGGACCGCTACTCGCTCGACCTCACCCGCGAGCCGGAGACCCTTGTCGCCTTCCAGCGGCGGATCGCGCTGCAGAACGTCACCGATCCTGACCCGCCGGGGTGGGCCACCGTCCTGCTCGGCACCCACCCGCCTGTCCTCGAGCGGATCGGCGCGGCGGTCGCCTACGGGCGCGGCGGCTGATCGGGCGGGGTCTCAGGCAGGTTCTTGATCCCCTCCCGGGTGCGCCACTTGGAGTAGTTGTCCTCCATCGCGTCGATCAGCTCGCGCATGAACTTGGCCGACAGCGAGACGCGGGTGACGACCACCCCGGGGATCTCCTCGCCCTCCATCTCGTGGTCGACCCGCGCGAAGGTCAGGGTGAACTCATAGTCGGAGTGCGAGACGTTCGCGAAGTTCGCGTAGACGCCGGCCATCACCTCAGGCGAGGTGTGGATGTTGATGTGACGCTCGCGCTCCTGGTCGTCGTCGTCGGCCATCAGGCGACCTAGTATCCCACCCCGTCCGTGCGCGTCACGATCCTGAGCGTCGGCCGCCTGCGCCCGCCCTTCGCCGACGACGTCGCCCACTACGCCAAGCTGCTGGGTCGCTACTGCGCGCTCGAGCTCGTCGAGCTGCGCGACGAGGAGCGCCTGGCGCGGAGGGTCCCGGTACGGGCCCACCTCGTGGCCCTCGACGCCGGCGGGCGGACGTACACGAGCGAGGCGTTCGCACAGTGGCTGGAGGGGCGCCGCCAGTCGGGCTGCGAGCTCTGCTTCGTACTGGGCGGGGCCTTCGGCCACGCTCCGGGCCTCCCCGCGCCGACCGATACGCTCTCCTTCGGCCCGGCCACCCTCCCGCACCAGCTCGCGCGGGTCGTCCTGCTCGAGCAGCTCTACCGCGCCCACAAGCTCCTGCTGGGCGAGCCCTATTCTCATTGAGCTGGTGCCCGCCTTCGCCCCCAGCGCCCTCGACGACCTGCGCGACGCCCTGCTCGAGACGGCGGGCGAGCTGCGTGGGGAGCGCCCGGCGCCGAGCCAGGCGCCCACCCTCGAGCGCCCACCGCGAGCCGAGCTGGGCGACTACTCCACCAACGCGGCGATGCTGCTCGCCCCAGTGCTCAAGGCCGCCCCGCGGCAGATCGCCGAGCAGCTCGGGGGCGGGCTGGCCGACCGCCTGGGCAGCCGGCTGGACCGCATCGAGGTCGCCGGGCCCGGCTTCCTCAACGTCTTCCTGGCCGACGCCTGGTACGCGGACGCCGCCGCGCGGATGCTGGCCGAGGGGGAGGACATCGGCGCGGGCGGCGCGAGTCCACGGCGCATCAACGTCGAGTTCGTCTCCGCCAACCCGACGGGTCCGCTCCACGTCGGCCACGCCCGCAACGCCGCCTACGGCGACGCGCTCAGCCGGCTGCTCAGCTTCCTCGGCCACGACGTGCGCCGGGAGTTCTACGTCAACGACCACGGCTCCCAGGTGCGGAAGTTCGGCGAGTCCCTGCGGGCCCGCAGGGACTCGCCGAACTTCCGCACCTGGGAGCCGTGGTCGTTGACGTAGAACTCCCGGCGCACGTCGTGGCCGAGGAAGCTGAGCAGCCGGCTGAGCGCGTCGCCGTAGGCGGCGTTGCGGGCGTGGCCGACGTGGAGCGGACCCGTCGGGTTGGCGGAGACGAACTCGACGTTGATGCGCCGTGGACTCGCGCCGCCCGCGCCGATGTCCTCCCCCTCGGCCAGCATCCGCGCGGCGGCGTCCGCGTACCAGGCGTCGGCCAGGAAGACGTTGAGGAAGCCGGGCCCGGCGACCTCGATGCGGTCCAGCCGGCTGCCCAGGCGGTCGGCCAGCCCGCCCCCGAGCTGCTCGGCGATCTGCCGCGGGGCGGCCTTGAGCACTGGGGCGAGCAGCATCGCCGCGTTGGTGGAGTAGTCGCCCAGCTCGGCTCGCGGTGGGCGCTCGAGGGTGGGCGCCTGGCTCGGCGCCGGGCGCTCCCCACGCAGCTCGCCCGCCGTCTCGAGCAGGGCGTCGCGCAGGTCGTCGAGGGCGCTGGGGGCGAAGGCGGGCACCAGCTCAATGAGAATAGGGCTCGCCCAGCAGGAGCTTGTGGGCGCGGTAGAGCTGCTCGAGCAGGACGACCCGCGCGAGCTGGTGCGGGAGGGTGGCCGGGCCGAAGGAGAGCGTATCGGTCGGCGCGGGGAGGCCCGGAGCGTGGCCGAAGGCCCCGCCCAGTACGAAGCAGAGCTCGCAGCCCGACTGGCGGCGCCCCTCCAGCCACTGTGCGAACGCCTCGCTCGTGTACGTCCGCCCGCCGGCGTCGAGGGCCACGAGGTGGGCCCGTACCGGGACCCTCCGCGCCAGGCGCTCCTCGTCGCGCAGCTCGACGAGCTCGAGCGCGCAGTAGCGACCCAGCAGCTTGGCGTAGTGGGCGACGTCGTCGGCGAAGGGCGGGCGCAGGCGGCCGACGCTCAGGATCGTGACGCGCACGGACGGGGTGGGATACTAGGTCGCCTGATGGCCGACGACGACGACCAGGAGCGCGAGCGTCACATCAACATCCACACCTCGCCTGAGGTGATGGCCGGCGTCTACGCGAACTTCGCGAACGTCTCGCACTCCGACTATGAGTTCACCCTGACCTTCGCGCGGGTCGACCACGAGATGGAGGGCGAGGAGATCCCCGGGGTGGTCGTCACCCGCGTCTCGCTGTCGGCCAAGTTCATGCGCGAGCTGATCGACGCGATGGAGGACAACTACTCCAAGTGGCGCACCCGGGAGGGGATCAAGAACCTGCCTGAGACCCCGCCCGATCAGCCGCCGCGCCCGTAGGCGACCGCCGCGCCGATCCGCTCGAGGACAGGCGGGTGGGTGCCGAGCAGGACGGTGGCCCACCCCGGCGGGTCAGGATCGGTGACGTTCTGCAGCGCGATCCGCCGCTGGAAGGCGACAAGGGTCTCCGGCTCGCGGGTGAGGTCGAGCGAGTAGCGGTCCGCCCGGGCCTCGACGTCGCGCGAGAGCCCGTTGGAGACGCTGGTGACGACGGGGACGACGATGGCCAGCGCGAGCGCGACGGCGGGCACCGCCGCCGCGGGGCGCTCGCGCATGCGATCCCACCCACTCCCGAGCCGCTCGGCGAGCCGGGCGGCGGCGAGCATCCCGAACGGCGCGACGAGGGCCAGCCACAGGAGGCCGCGAGGGACGTCGGAGAAGCGCACGTGCCCCAGTTCGTGGGCGACCACCAGGCGGACCTCGGCCGGGGTGAAGTCCTCGAGCAGCGTGTCGTAGAGGACCACCCGCTTGGTGGTGCCGAGGCCGGCCACGTAGGCATTGGCGCCCGTGGTGCGCTTGGAGGCGTCGATGACGAAGACCTCCCCCACCTCGACCTCCGCCCGGCGGGCCAGCTCGAGCACCGCGGAGCGCGTCTCACCCGCCGGCAACGGCGTGAAGGAGTTGAACCGGGGCTCGAGGAGGATCGGCGAGAGGTACGTGATCGCGAGCGCGAACCCCACGACCACGGCGGCGCCCGCAAGCCACCACCGACGCCCGAGACGCCGCAGCGCGAGGACGAGCAGCGCGCCGCCCAGGGCCGCGAGGCCGGCGGCGATGAGCGCGCCCAGCGCGACGTCGTAACCCCAGCCGGGCCACGAGCGAGTGGTCAGCCCGACGTCGATCGCCCGTTGGCGGCCGATGGCCTGGACGGGCAGCGGGGCCAGGGTGACGACCAGAGTGACGCCGGCGGCGATCGCCGCGCCGGCCAGGACGGGCCGGCGGCCGGCGCGCGGCCGGGCCCAGCGCGGCGGGCGGCGGACGAGCAGGGCGAGGGCGGCGAGCTCAAGGAGGACGGTCGCCCCGTAGACGGCGAGTTGTGGACCCCGGAAGGCCTCGGCGCGATCGATCTGGCGCTCGGTGAAATAGGCTCGTGCCGACACAGAGGCGGGTCGGGGCCCGGTGTCGCGCGGGCGCATGAGCTCCACCGCGGCCTGGGCGACCACCACGGCGGCGAGCAGCGCACCGATCAATCGCAGGCGTTGCGGCACTTCTGAGACCTTAGGCCCATGCGCGTCGCCATCGTCTCCGACATCCACGGCAACCGACACGCGTTCGAGGCCGCCCTGGCGGCGATCGCGGAAGCCGGGCTCGAGGAGGTCTGGTGCCTCGGAGACCTCGTCGGCTACGGCGCCGAGCCCGACGCCTGCGTCGCGCTGGCCATAGAGCACTGCGCGGTCTGCCTGGCCGGCAACCACGACCTGGCGGTCACCGGTGCGCTGTCGCTCGACGACTTCTCACCCGGCGCCGCGGCCGCCGCCCAGTGGACGCGGGAGGTCATCTCGCGCGGCGCCCGCAACTGGCTGGCGGGCCTCGCGTCGGCGGGCGAGGTCGGCGGCGTCTCCCTCTACCACGCGTCGCCTCGCGACCCCGTCTGGGAGTACGTCCTGTCGCTCGACGTCGCCGACGCGTGCCTCGACGCGGCCGGCGGGCGGATCTCGCTCATCGGCCATTCGCACGTGGCGCTGGCCTTCCACCGGGTTCCGGGCGTTCCCGCCGAAGGTCACCGGCGGGCGGACGGGACGGCCGCCGCCCTCGACTCCGGCGAGTGGCTGCTCAACCCGGGCAGCGTAGGCCAGCCCCGTGACGAGGACCCGCGAGCCGCCTGGCTCGAGCTCGACCTAGAGGCCGGGCGGGCGACCTGGCGGCGCACGGAGTACGACGCGGGAGGGGCCGCGGCGGCCATCCGGGCGGCCGGGCTCCCGGACCGCCTCGCCGCCCGGCTGGCCGAGGGTCGCTGACTCAGCCCGGATCCGCCGATCGATCGTGGATGGCCGGGCCTCGGAGGCTGGGTCAGGGGTCGTCGGCCGCGCATCGGGAGGGTGATCGGGTTCAGATCGCAGCCGACGGCGTCCGGCGGACGCATCGGACGTCCGGACACCGCGAGCACGACGAATTCTGGCTCCGGCGGCCGGTAGCCTGTCCCCTCCGTCCATGCCCCGTCTGCGCCCTCTTCTCGCCCTCCTGCCCGCCCTCCTCGCCGGGGCCTGCGGTGGCTCGGACACCCCCTCGACGAAGTTCATCGCCCAGAGCCGGGCGGCTGACTTCCAGGCCACGCTGGACACGGTGGAGCAGGACCTCGAAGCCGATCGCTGCGATCGGGCGGCGGTCGGGATCGACCGGCTGCGCGCGCAGGCGGAGGGCTGGCCCGACGCCTACGACTCAGGGCTCGTGTCCAACGTCCTGCAGTGGATCGACCGCATCGAAGTGCGGATCGGCGAGGACTGCGGCGCAGAGGAGACACCGACCCCGCCACCGGCCGAGACGCCCACGCCGACGGAGGCCCCGACCGAGCCGTCGCCGACCGAGACGCCGACCCAGACCCCGTCCCCGACTCCGACTCCGACGGAGACGCCGTCCGAGACTCCCGAGGCTCCTGCAACCCCCGAGGCCCCCGAGGTCCCGACCCCGGACGGCGAGGGCGAGTCGGGCACAGGCGGCGCCGAGGGCGATGGCCAGGGCCAGGACGGCTGAGCGTGCCGACCGACCAGCTCTTCGCCTCGCGCTACCGCCTCGAGCACCGCCTCGGGGTCGGTGGCATGTCCACCGTCCAACTCGCCTTCGACACGCGCCTGGAGCGCTACGTGGCGGTCAAGCTGCTGGCCGAGCACCTCGCGGAGGACGCCGGCTTCGTCGCGCGGTTCCGGCGGGAGGCGCTGTCGGCCGCGCGCCTCGTGCACCCGAACGTCGTCCAGGTGTTCGACTTCGGCCTGGATGAGTCCTCAGGCCGCCAGTACATCGTCATGGAGCACGTCGAGGGGCAGTCCTGCGCGGAGATCCTGCGCGAGCAGGGCCACCTGGACCCCGACGACGCGGTCGACGTCCTCGGCCAGGCCTGTCGCGGCCTCGACTACGCCCACCGCAAGGGCGTGATCCACCGCGACGTCAAGCCGGGCAACCTCCTGCGCAACCGCGACGGCGTGGTCAAGCTCGCCGACTTCGGGATCGCCAAGGCGTCCGAGGACTCGGCGATCACCAAGGTCGGCTCCGTGCTCGGCACCGCCGCCTACCTGGCGCCGGAGCAGGCCCGCGGCGAGCCGGCGGGCCCGCCCGCCGACTTCTACTCGCTCGGAGTGGTCGCGTACCAGCTGTTGTGCGGGCGACTTCCCTACGAGGCGCCTTCGCTGACCGAGCTGGCCCGGATGCAGGACGCCGGGCCACCACCGGCGCTCGATCGGGTCAACCTAGAGGTACCGCACGGCCTGTCGTCCGCGGTGATCCGTGCCTTGCACCGCGAGCCGGAGGGGCGCTACAGCGACGGTCCGGACATGGAGCGCGCCCTGCGCGCCGGTCTGCGCGACGTCGAGCCGCCGCCGTCCTCGGCGGCCACGGTGGCGCTGCCGCCGGACGACCGGGACGCGACCGAGGCGACGCGCATGCTGACCACGGGCCCGCGCACGGCGGCCCCCGGGGCCGTCCCGCCTCCGCGGCGTCGGATGGAGCCGCTCGACGAGCCCGATCGGGCGCCGCCCGCCCGGCGCGCGCCGGCGGCGGCGGCGGCCGCACCGCCGCGGCGGCGGCGGAGCTTCCGGCCGCTGCTGCTCCTGCTCGTCGTCCTGGCCCTGCTGGGCGCCGGCATCGCGGTGATCGCGTCCCAGAGTGGCGGGCGGACGGTCGAGCTGCGCGAGCAGGTCGAGGGGACGGCGGACCAGGCCGTGGACGAGCTGCGCAGGTTGATCGACGAGAACACGCGCTGAGGGTCGCGTTGCGTGGCGTCGCGCGGCGTCCTTCCGTGGACGCTGCGGCGTTGAGGCGGGACGGAGATCAACGGCCTTCGATGAGGCCGTTGAGGTAACCGCCCGCCTCAGGGAGCGGCGCCACCGCGCAACGCGGCCGTCGCCTCGGCCAATCGTCCCTCGAGCACCGCCGCCCGCAACGAAGCCATCAACCGGGCCACGTAGGCCAGGTTGTGCACGGTGAGCAGCCGCATGGCGGTGACCTCTCGAGCCCGGACGAGGTAGTGCAGGTACGCCCGCGAGTAGCCCGCCTCGCACGCCGGGCATGGGCACCCCTCCATCAGCGGCTCGTCGGCCGACCGGTAGCGCGCCTTGGCGAGGTCGAGGCGCCAGCGCTTCTCCGGGTCGGGCACCACGGCCATGCCGTGGCGGCCGAGGCGGGTCGGCATCGCGCAGTCGAACGTGTCCATTCCGAGCTCGACACCGCGCAGGAGGTCGTCCACGTCGCCGATCCCGAGCAGGTGGCGCGGGCGGCCGGCGGCCGGGCCGCGGTCGAGTTCGTCGGCGGCCCACCCGACCACCTCGTACATCTGAGCCTTGTCCTGCCCCAGCGAACCGCCGAGGGCGACCCCGTCGCAACGCGAGGCGGCGACCGTGAGCGCGGACTCGCGGCGCAGGTCCTCGTAGACCCCGCCCTGGACGATGCCGTACACGACCTGACCACGCGGTCCGTGTGCCGCGTGCCAGGCGAGGCACCGCTGCAGCCAGCGATGGGTGCGCTCGGTCGAGCGGGCGGTGTAGTCGCGCGAGACGTTGAACGGCGTGCACTCGTCGAAGGCCAGCGCGATGTCCGAGCCGAGCGCCGCCTGGACCTCCATCGACGTCTCAGGCCCCATAAAGCGCTCCGAGCCGTCCAGGTAGGAGCGGAAGGTGACGCCGCCCTCCTCGATCCGGCTCACCTGCCCGGCCCGCTGACCGTCGGCGCCGACCCCCGGCGCGCGACCCTTGATCTCGTCGGCCACCGCGCCGTGGCCCATCGAGAAGACCTGGAAGCCGCCCGAGTCGGTGATGATCGGCCCGTCCCAGCGCATGAAGGAGTGCAGCCCGCCGAAGGAGTCGATCAGCTCGTGTCCGGGGGCGAGGAACAGGTGGAACGTGTTGCCGAGGACCATGTCGTAGCCCAGCGCGGCGACCTCGTGCGGCTCGAGCGTCTTGATCGTCGCCTTGGTGGCCAGCGGGACGAAGGCGGGCGTCCGGACCGTCCCGTGCGCGAGGTGCAGGGTGCCCGCACGCGCCCGGGAACCCGGGTCGCGGGCGTGGACCTCGAGGAGCGGCACGCGCCCACGGTAGGACGCGTGCCGGCTCGCGCACATCGACTACTGCTCGATGGTCCCCGGCTTCGCGCCGATGGAGATCCGCCGGGGCTTGCGCTCCGCGGGCTTCGGGATGCGCACCTCGAGCACCCCGCGGTCGAACGCCGCGGCCACTCCCTCCAGGTCGATCCCAGAGGGCAGGGTCAGCGACCGGGAGAAGTTTCCGTAGGAGCGCTCCACCCGGTGGAAGCCGCCCTCGTCGACGTCCTGGTCGAAGCGGCGCTCGCCCGAGACGGTCAGGGTCGAGTCCTCGACCTCCGGGTGGACGTCGTCCTCGGAGAGCCCCGGGAGTCGGTGCGTGTCAAGTCTTGCGGACCCCTCGGTCAATCGCAGGCCGGGCCCGTCGCATCGCCGGCGCCCGGCGCGACCCGTTCCCAGCACTCGCCGAGCAGCTCGAGCTCCGCCGGAGAGAAGTGGCGGAGGAAGCGCTCGCGAATGCCGGCGAGATGGGTCGGGCGGGCCTCTTCGAGGAAGGCCTCCCCACGCTCGGTGAGCGTCGCGTAACAGCCTCGGGCGTCGGCGGAGCACTGCTCGCGGGCGAGCAGCCCGTCACGCTCGAGCCGGTCCACCAGCCGGGTCATGCCCGAGCGCGAGAGGAGCACGCGCTCGGCGAGGTCGGCCATCCGCAGCTTGTGCTCCGGCGCCGAGCGCAGGTAGATGAGCACCTCGTAGGAGGAGAGCGGGACGCCGTGGGCGGCCTCCAGCTCGGCGTCCAGGGTCTTGAAGAGCGCCGCGTGGACGCGCAGCAGCCCACGCCAGGCGGCGAGCTCGGCCGCCGTGAGCTCAGGATTCGTCTGGACCGGACTTGTCGCCATCGCGTCCAGTCTACCGACCAAGTGGTTGCGTCAGCAATCGCTCAGCCACCTTTGGCTGGACGGCCGCGGAGGCGATCGGAAGGCCGCTCAGCGGGCTGATCGTCCCTGAGCGGCATCGGGCGGGGTGCGAGGTGCCCGAGGTCCGGCAGGTCGCCCTGCTCCACGACATCGGCAAGGTCGGCATACCCGACTCGGTCCTGCGGAAGCGAGGTCCGCTCAGCGAGCAGGAGTGGGAGCTGATGCGCCAGCACCCGGCCAGCGGCGCCCGGATCCTGGCCGCCTCGGCGACCCTCTCCCACCTGGCGGCCGCCGTGAAGGCCGAGCACGAGCGCTTCGACGGCAAGGGCTACCCCGACGGCCTGCGCGGCGACGAGATCCCCCTGGCCTCCGGGATCACGTTCGCCTGCCACGCCTACACGCGATGACCAGCGATCGTCCCTACCGCGCGGCGCTCCCAGCGGCCAGGGCGCGCGCGGAGCTGCGCGCCCACGCGGGCACCCAGTTCAACCCCGCGGTCGTCGAGGCGCTCCTGGCCGTCGCGGAGGCCGAGCCGGCAGAGCCCTCCGGCTAGGGCCCGTCGGCGCGGGCGATCTCCGCCGGCGCCTAGCGCCGCCGCCCGACCGCCCGACCGCCCGGTGGCCGGCCGCCGGCCGCGGGCTGTGCTTGCCTGTGACGGGTGCTCGCCGGGTTCCTCACCGCGCTCGGCGCCGCCGTCGCGGTGGCGGTGGAGATGCTCGAGGCGATGGCCATCGTCCTCGCGGTGGGGGCGACCCGTCGCTGGCGCGACGCGCTGATCGGCGCGGGCGCCGCCGCGCTCGCCTGCCTCCTCCTCGGCGTGCTGCTCGGCCCGGTGCTCCTCGAGCGCGTCCCGCTCGACGCCCTGCGGCTCACGATCGGGATCCTCCTGCTCCTGTTGGGCCTCGAGTGGCTGCGCAAGGGCGTGCTGCGGCTCGGAGGACGCCGGGCCCGGTCGAGCGCCGTGGCGGAGTACGACGAGGCGCGCGAGGACGCGGAGGCGGTCCCGCTCCCGCCGCCGGGACGCACGGACTGGCCCGGCCTGATCCTCGCCTTCAAGGGCGTCTTCATCGAAGGCGTCGAGGTGGTGCTGATCGTCTCCGCGCTCGCCGCCCGCCCGTCCGGTCCGACTCCCGCCCTGCTCGGCGCCGCCTTCGCGCTCGTCGTCGTGCTCGTCGCCGCCGCCTGGCTGCGGCGCCCGCTCGCCCGGATCCCGGAGACCGAGCTCAAGTACGGCGTCGGCATCGGCCTCACCGCGTTCGGGGTCTTCTTCGCGGCCGAGGGGCTTGGAGCCGACTGGCCCGGTGGCGACCTCGCGCTGCTCTACGTCGCCGCCGCGCTCCTGCTGGTCAGCCGGGTCCAGGTCCACGGGCTCGGACGGACGCGGGCGCAACCGGCGTGAGGACTCTGCGCAAGCTCATCCTCGGAGAGACCTGGTTCCTGCCGCTCGGGATCGCGCTGCTGATCGCGCTCGCCGCCCTGGCGAGCGTGGTGGCGGAGACGGCGTGGCACGACGCCGGCGGCCCGGTGCTCCTGGTCGCCGTGCTCGTGCTCCTCGTCGCGTCGGTGGCGCGGGAGCGCTAGCTACCCGAGCGCCAGCGTGGCCTTGACGCCGCGGTAGGCGAAGGCGTCGGGGTAGGCGTCGAGCGGCACGTGCCGGCCGACCACCGCCTCGAGCGCCTCCGGCCAGCGCGCGCGGATCGCGTCGAGGTGGCCGACGGCCGCCTCCCAGTCGACCCGATGGGCGTTGACCGAGCCGAAGACGGCGCGGTTGCCCAGGACGGCGTCGACGCCGATCACCCGGCCGTCGAGCTCGACCCGCTGGTCGCGCCCGTCGAGGCCGAGCAGGCAGGCCACGCCGTTGCGGCGCAGGAGGGAGATCGCGTCGAGCATCGTCTGCGCCTCCCCGGCCGCCTCCACCACGACGTCGAACCCGCCGACGTCGTCCGCGAGCGCGCGCGGCGGCGTCTCACGGACGCTCACGTAGCGGGCGCCGACGGCGCTCACGAGCGCCGCCTTCTCCCCGTCCCCCGCCGGGGTGCGCCCGGCCGTCCACACCTCGTAGCCGTCCAGGCGCAGCAGGAAGGTGGTGAGGATGCCGATCGCGCCGGTGCCCAGGACGAGCGCCCGCTCCGCCGCCCACGGCTGGCGGGCGCCGATCGCGCGGACGTGGCGCAGGGCCCGCTCGCACACCGACGCCGGCTCGGCCAGCACGCCCAGGCGGCCGAGCGAGGCCGGGACGGCGACGAGCTGGGCGGGATCCTCGGCCACGAGCTCGGCCGCGAAGCCGTGCAGGCGGGTGATGCCGCGCTCGGCGTAGTCCCCCGTCGCGCAGGCGTCGGGAGCGCCGGCCGCGCACGCGCCGCACCGGGCGCACGAGCGGCGCACCGTGGCGGTGACCAGGTCGCCACGGGCGAAGCCGTGTCCGTCGTCCGCGACCTCGGCGAGCAGCTCGTGGCCGAGGACGAGAAACGGCTCGCCCACCGGTGGGCTCCCGAACCGACCCTCGACGATCTCGCGGTCGGTGCCGCAGACGCCTACCTCGAGCGGGCGCAGGAGGACCCGGTCCGCCCGGCGCTCGGGTGCGGCCACCTCCGCGACGGCCACCGAGTGCGGGACGCCGGGGGTGGTGACGAGCGCCCGCATCGCTCCCGACCGCGCCTAGCCGAGCAGGGAGCGGCCGGTCATCTCCGGCGGCGGCTCGATCCCGAGCAGCGCGAGGGCGGTGGGCGCCACGTCGGCGAGGATCCCCTCCCCGTCGAGCGCCTTGAGATCCGGGGCTCCCACCACCACGAGCGGCACCGGGTTGAGCGAGTGGGCGGTGTCCGGGGAGCCGTCCTCCTCGAGCATCTCGTCCGCGTTGCCGTGGTCGGCGGTGACGATCAGCGCGCCGCCAGAGCCGCGGACCGCCTCGATCACCCGGCCCAGGCAGGCGTCGACCGTCTCCACCGCCGTGATCGCGGCGCCGATCGAGCCCGTGTGGCCGACCATGTCGGGATTGGCGAAGTTGATGACCGCGAACGCCGGGGCGTCCTGCCCCCAGGCGCCGACGAAGGCGTCGGTGACCTCGGGCGCGCTCATCTCCGGCTTGTGGTCGTAGGTGGGGACGTCGCGCGGCGACGGCACGAGCTCGCGCCGCTCCCCCGGGTACGCCGACTCCTTCCCGCCGTTGAAGAAGTAGGTGACGTGCGGATACTTCTCGGTCTCGGCGACGTGCAGCTGCCCCAGGTCGCGCTCCGACAGGAAACGCGCCAGGGTCATCGACGGACGCTCGGGCGGGAAGACGACGGGGTACGGCCAGCCCTCCTCGTACTCGGCGAGGGTGACGTAACGCTCGACGGGCTCGGCGCCCCCGCGATCCACCTCGGTGAAGTGAGGGTCGGCCAGCGCCTGGGTGAGCTCGCGCATCCGGTCGGGGCGGAAGTTGAACGCCAGCACCGCGTCACCCGGGCGGATGCGGACCGCCTCGGCGTCGCCGCCCACCAGCGTGGGGCAGATGAACTCGTCGGTCTCGTCGCGATCGTAGGCGTCGCGCGCGGCCTGCTCGGCACTCTCGGCCTGATGATCGCCGCGCCCGTGCACGAGCAGGTCGTACGCCCGTTGGGTCCGGTCCCAACGCCGGTCGCGATCCATGGCGTAGTAGCGGCCGACCACCGTCCCGACCCGTCCCACCTCCAGCTGAGCGCACCACCCCTCGACCTCGGCGAGGAATTCGGCGCCGCCCTTGGGCGCCGTGTCGCGCCCGTCAGTGAAGGCGTGGACGACGAGGTCGTCGATGCCCCACTCGGCGGCCAGCTCGATCAGCGC
>Ga0136612_10000079_pt1 | contig 22460 bp, 24 predicted proteins | sample AntDryUQ224A2306_2_FD_106644 | JGI IMG/M metagenome (GOLD analysis project Ga0136612, IMG submission 106644) | Polar desert sand microbial communities from Dry Valleys, Antarctica - metaG UQ224A (23.06) | ecosystem: Environmental > Terrestrial > Soil > Desert | place: Antarctica: Dry Valley... | reverse complement strand
CGGCGACCGCGAGCGCCGCTCCGAAGCCGCTGCTCCGGCTCGTCGATGTGGCCGCCGACGAGGCCGATCGGATTCCGACCGGCGTACCGGAGCTCGACAGGGTCCTCGGCGGAGGGCTGGTACCTGCCTCTCTCGTCCTCGTCGGGGGCGAGCCTGGGGTCGGCAAGTCGACGCTCCTGCTGATGGCTCTCGGCGCCATCTCGAGCGCGGGCCGCCGCGCCCTGCTCGTCACGGGAGAGGAGTCCACGGCCCAGGTGAAGCTGCGGGCGGCCAGGCTTGGAGGAAGCGACAACGTCGAGATCCTCGCCGAGACCGAGCTAGACGCCGTGTGCGCGACCCTGGAGAAGGAGCGCCCGGACGTCTGCGTCATCGACTCGGTGCAGACGCTCTATTCACAAGAGCTCGGCTCGGCACCTGGATCGGTGGGGCAGGTGCGCGAGGCGGCGGGGCGGTTGCTGCGGGTCGCCAAGGAGAATGGCGTCGCCACGATCCTCGTCGGGCACGTGACGAAGGACGGCGCCGTCGCCGGGCCCCGAGTGCTCGAGCACCTCGTCGACTGCGTGCTCCAGTTCGAGGGCGACCGCTACCACGCGCACCGCGTCCTCCGCGCCGTCAAGAACCGTTTCGGCTCCACGAACGAGCTCGGCGTCTTCGAGATGACGGGCGAAGGCCTGGTCGGGGTTCCCAATCCATCCGAGCTCTTCGGCAAGTGCGAAGCGGGTGAGATCGGCGCCGCGGTTGCCTGTGCACTCGAGGGGACGCGCCCGATCCTGCTCGAGATCCAGTCGCTGGTTGCGCCCACGGACCTCGCGATGCCGAGGCGCGTGGCCACCGGGGTCGACGCGAAGCGACTGGCGATGATCGTCGCGGTCTGCTCCCGGCACGCTGGACTCGCTCTCGGTGCGGCCGACGTCTTCGTCAACGTCGCGGGAGGCCTCCGCATCGACGAGCCAGGTGCCGACCTCGCGATCGCGCTGGCGATCGCCTCGGCCGCGCGGAACGTGCCTGTGTGCGACGGAGCGGTCGCCTTCGGCGAGATCGGGCTCACAGGCCGGCTCCGGCCGGCCACCCAGTCGGAGCGGCGGTTGGAGGAATGCGCGAAGCTCGGGGTGCGGCTCGCGGTCGCGCCGACAGGCACACCCAGGGGCAGCAAACTCCACGTCGCCGAGTCGGAGACGCTCCGCGACGCCCTTCGGGCCGGGCTCGCCGGAGCGACCGAAGCCGCATCTTCACAAAATCCCCGCAAATAGCCTCAAACCGCGAAAATGCGCGTTTTCCAGGGGTTTCCGCTATACTGAATGGTGCATTGCCGGCGGAGTTTCAGACCGCCGGCTTTTTTACTGATCCAGGCAGGTAGCGAACGGGGAGGCTGGCTTGTTCGACGTCGGCGACAAGGTGGTGTATCCGCACCATGGGGCGGGCACGGTGATCAAGAAGGAGAAGCGCGCGGTTCTAGGGCAGACGCGCGAGTACCTGACGATTCAGATTCTGCACAACGACATGACCGTGAACGTACCCACGGAGAGTGCCGAGAAGGTCGGTCTGCGCGGGGTGATCGAGGAGGATCTCGTCACCGTCGTCGTCAAGGCCTTGACCGCCGGCGAGTCGGAGATGCCGAAGAACTGGAATCGCCGCTTCAAGCACAACCGAGACAAAATGAAGACGGGCGACATCTTCGAGCTCGCCGAGGTCGTCAAGAACTTGTCGCTGCGCGATCACGAGAAGGGCCTCTCTACCGGCGAGAAGCAGATGTTCGTGAAGGCAAAGAAGATCCTCGCCTCCGAGCTCATGTACGCCAAAGGCGTCGACGAGGAAGAGGCGGCCGAGTGGCTCGAAGGCGTGCTCGCGGGGGCTGACGGGGGCGAGGCGAAGCAGCGCAAGTCGAAGGCGAAGGCCGCGACCGCAGCGGCATGACCACAATCGCCTGACGGCGATTCTGGTTAGAAAACCGTAGACGACATGCGCCGATGAGAGCCCATGGCGTCTCTCCCTGACCGCGCCGCCGAAGGCGGCGCGGTGTGGGCCCTCCTCGTGGCCGCGGGGACGGGTGAACGGTTGGGTCAGGAGCGGCCAAAGGCGTTCGTTCGGCTCGGGGAGCTGCCACTGCTCGCCGAGCCGCTACGACGACTCGACGAGTCCAGATGGGTCGACGCGATCGTCGTCGCTGTGCCGGACGGCTGGGAGGAGCCGGCGATCCTGCTGGCAGAGGAGCTGTCTGCGACGAAGGTGGTCGCGAGTGTCACGGGTGGTCTCACGCGCGCGGAATCGGTGCGCACCGCGCTCGCCGAGGTGCCTGACGACGCGATGGTCGTTCTCGTACACGACGCGGCACGGCCGCTCGTCGGCGACGAGGTGATCGAGCGCGTGCTGGCCCCGCTCTCCGAGGGTTGGGACGGAGTCGTGCCCGCGTTGCCGCTGATCGACACGATCAAGAGGGTTGATGGCGACGCCGTCCTCGAGACCGTGGCCCGAGACGGACTCGTCTCCGTGCAGACGCCGCAGGCGTTCCTGCCGGCGACGCTCCGAGCGGCCTACGAGGGCGATCTCACCGCGGCGACCGATTGCGCTTCCCTCGTCGAAGCGCGGGGCGGCCGAGTCAGGATCGTCGTTGGAGATCCACGGCTCCTCAAGGTGACTACGGCGGCGGATCTGGAACTGGTCTCTTCGTGGCTGTGAGGGCGGTCGTGTTTGACGTGGGGGAGACGTTGGTTGACGAGACCGGCATGTGGGAGCGCGCTGCCGATGCGGCCGCGATCCCGCGCTTCACGCTCATGGGTGTGCTCGGCGGCCTGGCAGCGCGCGGCGAGCATCACTCGGAGGTGTGGGAGATCCTCGGGATCGAGCCGGCCTCCTCGACTTGGGGGCCGGACGATTTCTACGGCGACGCGCTTCCCTGCCTTCGGGTGCTCCGCCAGAGCGGTCTGGTTGTCGGCGCGGCCGGGAACGTGCCGGCAGGCTACGAAGAGCCGTTGCGAGAGCACGTCGACTTCCTCGGCTCGTCAGGGTTGTGGGGCATCGAGAAGCCGGCGGAGGGCTTCTTCACGCGGCTCGCAGCCGAGGCAGGGCTCGCGGTCTCAAAGATCGCCTACGTCGGAGACCGTGTCGACAACGACATCGAGCCCGCCCTCGCCGCGGGAATGGTCGCGGTGCATGTCCGTCGGGGTCCCTGGGGCCACCTCCATCAACCGCCGCCCGCGGCGATCCGGATCCGATCGCTCGGAGAGCTGCCGGAGGCGCTCAACCTTGCCTGAGCTGCGCATCGGGCTCGGCATCGATGCGCACGCCCTGGAGCGGGGTGTGCCCCTCGTGCTCGGCGGAGTGACCATCGACCACCCGCAGGGATTGGCCGGGCACTCCGATGGCGACGTCATCGCTCACGCACTCGTGGACGCCCTCCTAGGCGCCGCCGGCTTGGCGGACATCGGCGCGCTTTTTCCTTCCGACGACGAGCGCTGGGCGGGGGCGGACTCCCTCGAGCTGCTGCGCGTCGCCTATGCTCGCGTGCTCGATGCGGGGTACTCGCTGGTGAATGCGGACTGCATCCTCATCGGCGAGGGACCGCGGATCGCGGATCACCGAGTCGAGATGGGCAGGCGTCTCGCGGAGGCAATCGGCGTCGAGCCCAGTCGCGTCAACGTTCGTGCGACGACGACCGACCGACTTGGCTTCACCGGCCGCGGCGAGGGTCTCGCGGCCGAGGTCGTTGCATTGCTGCAGCGGGTCTGAGGCTAGACCGGCAGGCGAACGAGCGTGTCGACCTGCTCGACAAGCCCATCCCTCAGCAGCGACTCGACCGTGTCCAGGTCGACCGTCTCCAGCGGCTGCGCCGCCTCTGCGACAAGACGAAGGAGCGCAGCGCGGCGCTGGCGGAAGGAGCCCTGGAAGCGCGACTGCTTCCGCATCGGTTCGCAGCGACGGCCGCGCGAGGGACACACTGCCGCCAGCGGGCAGACGTCGCAGCGCGGGGTGCGCGCGAGACAGACCGTCGCGCCCAGGTCGAAGAGCGCCTGAAGCGACTTTGGTCCGAACGCATGACCTGTGCGCTCCTGGATGCGAGCGACATTCGTGTCCACCGGCAGCACCGGTTCCAAGAAAGCCTGATTGCGGATCGCGGCCGCCGTGTACGGCCCGACGCCGGGAAGTCGCGTCAGATCGTCCGGCCATCCGTCAGCAGTGATCGCCCGGGCGGCGCGGTGGAGATACACCGCGCGCCGGTTGTAGCCGAGCCCCTGCCACTCTCGGATGACGTCGGCGGTCGAGGCTGCCGCGAGCTCGTCAACCGCCGGCCAGCGTTCCGACCAGCGCAGGTAGCGCGGGATCACCCGTGCGACCTGTGTTTGCTGCAGCATCATCTCGCTGACGAGGATCGCGTAAGGGTCGCGCGTCCGCCGCCACGGCAGGTCTCGCCCGTGGCGATCGAACCAGCCGCTGAGAGCAGCATCGAGGTTGGTCATGCGGCCGAGGGCTCCGGCTCCGACTCCGGCAGCTCGATCGCGAAGGTCGCGCCGGCTCCCGGCTCCGAGCGGACCGAGACCGAGCCGCCGTGCGCCTCGGCGATCCGCTTCACGATCGCCAGGCCAAGGCCGCTGCCGCCTCCGTTGCGGTCACGAGAGCCGTCCGCGCGCCAGAACCGGTCGAAAACCTGCTCGCGATCCGTGTCGTCGAGACCCGGGCCTTCGTCGGCCACCAGAAGGGAGGCGGCTCCGTCGGCAGACTCCGCCGAGAGGGTGACGCGCGAGCCTGTCGGCGCGTACCGCAGCGCGTTGTCGAGCAGGTTGGCCAGAGCCCTCCTGAGCGCCTCGCGATCGCCGTGCAGCTCGAGCTCGGCGGGCGCGACAGACTCGAGCTCGATCGCGCGCGCCGTCGCCGCGCGCGCGAACTCGGTGCGCGACTCCTCGAGTAGCTGATGCGCCGGAAAGGTCTCGCGAGCGATCTCCGGTGACTCGAGCCTGGCTAACGCGAGTAGGTCGTCGGTCAGGCGCGTCATGCGGCGGAGCGCCCGTTCGATCACGACCGCGGCCTCGGCGCGGCTCCCGTCGGAGGGCGCTGTCTCCGAGAGTGCCAGCTCGAGGTTGGTCTGGATGATCGCGAGTGGCGTGCGCAGCTCGTGCGAGGCGTCCGCGACGAAACGCCGCTGCGAAGCGAATGCCTCCTCGAGGCGCGCCAGCATCGAGTCGAAGGTGTCCGCAAGGCGCCTCAGCTCGTCGTCGGGCCCGCGCAACCCGATCCGCCGCGACAATGCCGATGCCTGGATCTCCTGCGCGACCGCCGTGATCCGGGCGATCGGCGCGAGCACGCGGCCGGCGATTACCCAGCCGACGGCAAGGCTGAAGAGGAAGAGGCCGGTCAACGCACCGATCGAGAAGCGGCGCAGGTTTCGCAGCGTGTGCTCGTTCACCTGCCGCTCGAAGGCTGCCGCCTCGACGAATGTGCGCTCGACCTCTGCGCCGCCGTCGTTCACGGGCACCATCGCTCGGATCGCGGCCCCCTGCGAGAGCGGCTCGTCGCGCAGGCTGAGCGAGAGACTGAGGTAAAGCCCACCCACGACCAGAGCAGCGAGCGCGAAGAGCAGCGTCGAGTAGAGGATCGTCAGGCGCGCACGGGCCGAGCGGAACGGTGCCGGAATCAAGGCTCGGCCCGCAAGCGGTAGCCGACGCCCGGCACGGTCTCAATCGGCTGCTCGTCGCCTGCCACAGCCGCTGCGAGCTTTCGGCGAAGTGTCATCACCGTCACTCGGACTGTGCGCGTGAGCGGATTCGCGTTCTCATCCCACACGTGCGTGAGGAGCTCGAACTCGGAGAGCGCGTCGCCCGGGTGCGCCATGAAGTACCAAAGCAGTGAGAACTCCTTCGGAGTCAAACCGAGCGGTGTCGAGCCCGCGCTCGCGGTGTGCCGTGCGGGGTCGAGCTCCAGCTTCCCAACTCGCAGCTGGCCGTTTGCCGGCTCGCCAGGCCGCCGGAGGAGAGCTCGCGTGCGGGCCGCGAGCTCGCTCAGCTCGAACGGCTTCACCAGGTAGTCGTCGGCGCCGTCGTCGAGCCCCTCCACTCGGTCGTCCAGGCCGCCGCGCGCGGTGAGCATCAGGATTCTCGGCTGCGCTCCGCCGTCTCGCCGCTCGAGGGCGCGGAGCCGACGGCAGACCTCGCGGCCGTCGAGGTGGGGGAGGTTGAGGTCGAGGCAGATCAGGTCATACGGGTAGGTGGTCGCCTTCACAAGCGCGTCGTCACCTGCATGCGAGACGTCGACGGCGTACCCCTCCCGCCGCAGGCCGCGCGCGATCGCATCGGCAAGATCCCGTTCGTCTTCGACCACCAGCACGCGCATCGGCCCACGTCACTGTACGGGAATGACAATCGGATCTTTATCGGCGCTTTACCGCCGGCCTGCTTGACTCGAGGCACCAAACGGCGAAGGGAGCATCAATGGCGGAACACGAATCCGGCTCGCGAGAGCTGCTCGAAGCTGCCCTCTACGAGATCAGGCGCATTATCGCTGGACAGGACGAGATGCTCGAGCGCGTGCTCGTGTGCCTCCTCGCGGGTGGTCACCTGCTGATCGAGGGCGTGCCAGGGCTCGCGAAGACGCTGACCATCAAGACGACCGCCAGCGTCCTCGGCGGGAGCTTCCAGCGCATCCAGTTCACACCGGACCTCGTCCCTTCCGACCTCGTCGGCACGCGGGTCTACCGCCCGGGCACCCAGACCTTCGATACGGAGCTCGGCCCCGTCTTCTGCAACTTCCTGCTCGCCGACGAGATCAACCGTGCGCCCGCGAAGGTGCAGTCGGCACTGCTCGAAGTGATGCAGGAGAGGCAGGTGACGATCGGCAAGACGACGCATCCGGTACCCGATCCCTTCCTTGTGATGGCCACGCAGAATCCGATCGAGTCCGAAGGCACGTACCCGCTGCCCGAGGCGCAAGTCGATCGCTTCATGCTGAAGATCCTCGTCGGCTACCCACAGCACGACGAGGAGCTGACGGTCGTGACGCGTTCACTCGAAGCAGCGCCCGAGCTTCGGCGTGTGCTCGACCTCGATCGGCTGGGCGAGCTCCAGCGTGCCGTGACCGAGGTGTACGTCGACCCGGCAATCGTGAGCTACACCGTGAGACTCGCGACTGCCACGCGCGAGCCGGCTGTCCACGGCTTGGAGCGCTGGGCTCCCTACGTCTCCTTCGGGGCGAGCCCGCGCGGACCAATCAGCCTCGTTCATGCCGGCAGGGCCCTCGCTCTCATCCGAGATCGCGACTACGTCACTCTCGAGGACATCTCCGCGCTCGCCAAGGACGCACTCCGGCACCGGCTCGTGCTGAGCTACCAGGCGCTGGCCGAGGAGGTTCCGGCGGACGAGATCCTCGACGCCGTGGTCGAGGCTGTCCCCGTGCCGGAGCTCGACCTGCGTCGAGGGGAGGCCGCCGCTTGACGGGAGCCACGGCCGCACCACAGCGGACGCCCGCTCGTCCCGGGCCGGGACCGTTACCGGAGATGCTGCTCCGGTCGCTCGACCTCGCCGTTCGCCGGCGTGTCGAGGGCATGCTCGCCGGCGACCATCGCTCGTCACTGCTCGGCAGGGGAACCGAGCTTGCGCAGGTGCGGGCATACGTGCCGGGGGACGATGTCCGGCGGATCGAGTGGAACGTGACGGCCCGGACTGGCGAGCCGCACGTGCGGGTCGATCTTGCCGAGCGGGTGCTGGTGACCTGGATCGCGCTCGACCATTCCGCCTCGATGGTCTTCGGCACCGCAGAACGGCGGAAAGCAGACGTTGCAGAGGGTGTCTGCCTCGCGCTCGGGCACCTCGCGAGTCGGCGCGGCAACCGGCTCGGCGTCGTCGCTTTCGGGGGCGCGAAGCAGACAGTGGTGCCGCCACGCCAGGGACGGACGGGGATGCTGTCGCTCCTGCTGGCGTTGCGAGAGCAACCGCTCGATTCAGGACGCGGTGAGGGCACCCTTGCCGACGGACTGCACCTGGTCGGTAGGCTGGCCCAGCAGCGTTCGTTGGTGGCGATCGTCTCGGACTTCCGCGGGCCGCGCGACTGGCGGCCGGCGCTGCTTCGGCTTGCGGGCGGCCACGACGTGATCGCCGTCGAGGTTCGCGATCCGCGCGAGGAGTCACTCCCCAGCGTCGGCCAGCTCCGGCTCGTCGATCCGGAGACCGGACGCCAGCTCCGGGTGGATACGCACGATAAGCGGCTGCGGGAGCGGTTCGCCGCTGCGGCCGCAGCCGAGCGCGCGGAGCTGCGGCGCGAGCTCACGTCGCTGGGGGTAGGTCACGTGGTGGTCTCGACCGAGGGAGACTGGCTCCGCAGCGTCGCCGGGTTCCTGCGCCGGGGTGCGCGGTGAGATTCGCCGCTCCGGTAGCGCTCGCTGCGCTCGCACTGCTGCCTCTCGCCGCCGGCCTCTACTGGCTGCTCGAGCGGCGCCGAGCCCGCGATGCCGCCCGGTTCGCCAATCCGGCACTGGTGCCGAACCTGGTGCCCTCGCAACCCGGCTGGCGCCGTCACTTCCCCGTCGCCCTCACGCTCATCGCGCTCACCGCGCTCGTGCTCGGCCTCGCTCGCCCGCATGCGGCAGTGTCGGTGCCGCGCGAGGAGGCGACGATCGTGCTCGCGATCGATACCTCGCGATCGATGATCGCCACAGACGTGAAACCGACGCGCCTAGCGGCGGCGCAGAAGGCGATCCGTGCCTTCGCGCAAGAGGTGCCGAAGCAGTTCCGGCTCGGAGTAGTCTCGTTCGGCGACGTGGCGTATGTGATCGCTCCTGCCACACCGAGGCGAGAGGTCCTCGAGGCGGCCCTCGTCGCGCTGCGACCGGGAGAAGGAACGGCCCTCGGAGACGGGATCGCGCGCTCGATCCAGCTCGCCCGCGCCGCACGCACGAAGGACGGCGAACGCCCTCCGGCAGCAATTCTCGTGCTCTCCGACGGCGCGCAGACGCAGGGAGTGCTGCAGCCGCTCCAGGCGGCTCGGCGCGCCCAAAGATTCCGGATTCCGGTCTACACCGTCGCGCTAGGAACGGACGAGGGGGTCGTCGAGGTGCCGCATCCGGGTGGCCTCACGGAGCGCGTAACGGTGCCACCCGACCCGGCGACGCTGCGTCAGATCTCGGCGTTGACCCGCGGTCGATTCTACGCGGCCCCCGATGGCGCACGCCTCGACGCGGTCTATAAGGAGCTCGGCTCGCGCATCGGCCGCACCACAGAGGATCGGGAGTTGACTGCCGCATTCGCCGGCGCAGGCGCGGCGCTCCTGCTCGCGGCCCTCGGCTTTTCCGCGGTCGTCTTCGGACGGATCCCGTGAAGCGCCTGACGCTCGTCGTGGTCGTGGTCGCGGTGGCCCTCGGTCCGGGGGCACCGGCCCCTGCCTGGGCCGGGACGGAGTGTAACGGCCTGCAGGTTTGCATTCCCGTCGCCGGACCCTGGGTCAAGATCCCACCCCAGGCGGGGAACGATCGCATGCCCACCTACTACCACCAGAGCTGCCCGAGCGGCGCCGTCATCGGCGGGCTCGACGCCGAGGTGACACACCGAAGCGTCGACGTCTCGTTTACGGGCGCGCTTGGCGGACCTGTCAGCCCGGGCGTAACGACGCAGTCCGCCGCTGTCTTTGCAGCCATCGAGACGGGTCGGCTGGCTCTGCCGACCGCGTTCAAGCCGCTGCTCGGCTGCATTCCCGGTGGAGGCGGCGGGCGGGGACGGACGCTGCGACCGCCGACCCGATCGCTGACGTCGATCGCCGCCGCGCCCGGACAGCCAACGGTGCTGCGAGTGCGCTCGTTCCGGGTGCGGGCGGGGCGTTCCACCACGGCGTCGCACGGCTGCCGCCCCGACGAGCGGCTGATCTCCTATTCCCACGCGGTCGCGTTTCATCTCCGCCGAGCGCCGACCGCGCGGGAGCTGTCTCAGGTCGAGGCGCAGACGACCGTAAGCCGCAGGTGGATCCGCCTCGTGGCACGCGGCGGGGCGTCCGTAGGTTCCCTGCGGGTCCGGGTGCAGATACTGGCGGTCTGCGCGAGACCCAATCCATGAGGTTCGGGTCGCCGCTCCTGCTGCTCGGCCTGCTCCTGCTCGGAGCCGTGATGGCCGCATCCATCTACGTCAGCCGGCGTCGCAACCGCTACGCCGTCAATTTCACGAACCTCGACGTGCTCGCGGGCGTCGTCGAGTCGACGCGTTCGTGGCGTCGCCACGTGCCCCTGGCGCTGTTCCTGCTGGCGCTGACGGCGCTTCTGGTTGGGGTCGCGCGGCCGAGCATGATGCGGACCGTCAACCAGCCCGTCGCGACGGTGATCCTCGTGATCGACACGTCGGGGTCGATGTTCGCCGAGGACGTGCGGCCGACTCGGCTCGAGGCCGCACAGAAGGTCGTTCGCGATTTCGTACTCGATCTGCCCGAGCGCTACCGAGTCGGGGTCGTCGCCTTCTCGGGACAGCCGGAGCTCGTTGCCCCGGTCACCGACGAGCACGAGATCGCGGTCGAGTCGCTCGACTACCTCTTCCCGCTGCGAGGCACGGCCATCGGGGACGCCCTCGCGCGGGCGGTCGAGGTCGGCCGTTCGGCGACGGCGAGCGCGCCGCCTGAGGAGCGGGCGATCACGATCGTACTGCTCTCCGACGGAACCCAGACGGAGGGGTTCCTGGGGCCGCTCCAAGGCGCGCAGCGAGCGAAATCGTTCAGGATCCCCGTCTTTACCGTCGCGCTCGGGACGCCGGAGGGCGTCATCGAACGAACGCGTTGGGGCGAAACTCGGGTCATTCCGGTGCCGCCGGACCGGATTACCCTGCGCCAGATCGCCGAGGCGACCGACGGCAAGTACTTCGAGGCTGCTACCGCCGATCGGCTGCGGGAATCGTACGAGCGGCTCGGATCGCTTGTCAGCAAGGTCGAGCGCAGACAGGAGGTAACCCACTTCTTCGTGGGTGCCGGCGCAGCCTTCCTGCTCGCAGCCATGGCCGCCTCGGCTTTCGTGCTTCCGAGGCTGCCGTGAGCCGACTGCTACTCACGCTTGCTGCGCTGATCGTGGTCGGGGGCTGCTCGCTGGGCGACGGCGAGGAGGCTCAGGCTCCGTCGGCTACGAGCACGGCTGCGGCGACCGTGACGGTGACTCAGGTTGAGTCCACGGGCGACGCATCGGGCGCGCCCGCGTCGGTGGCCGACATGATCGAGCGCGTCTTGCCCTCGGTCGTCAATGTGCGCACGATCAGCTTCGGCGGTGGGAGTGGGGAGGGTTCGGGCATCGTGCTCGACCGAACCGGCATCATCGTCACGAACAATCACGTCGTCGAGGGTACGACGCGGGTGAACGTCGCCTTCAATGACGGGCGAACGCCGCGCACGCTGCGCGGCGAGGTGATCGGGGTCGCCCCGGAGCGGGATCTCGCGGTGATCCGCGTCGCCGCGACCGATCTCAGGCCGATTCGGATCGGCATGTCCTCGACGCTGCGGCTCGGGGACGGTGTTGTCGCCATCGGCTTCCCGCTCGGCCTTGGCGGTCCGACCGTCACGCAAGGGATTGTCTCGGGACTCGACCGCACGGTGGAACCGGGCGGTGGCGTGCGACTCCGAGGTCTCCTTCAGACGGACGCCGCGATCAACCGGGGAAACTCGGGCGGCCCACTCGTCGACCTGGCGGGACGGCTCGTTGGGATCAACACGGCGGTGGCGCGCGACATGGACGCGCAGAACATCGGCTTCGCGATCGCGATCGAGGAAGCGCTGTCGGTGATCGAGGAGATCCGCCGTCCCAATGCCGCGCGCGTCTGGTTCGGCGTCGCCGTGGGCTCGGTCGAGTCGGATGCGGCGGCCGTGCGCCTGGGCCTCGATCCCTCGGTCCGGGGCGTGGTCGTGAGCGCCGTCTACGACGGTCAGCCCGGGGCTCGTGCGGAGCTCGTTGCCGGAGACGTGATCGTCAGAATCGACGGACGTCCGGTTCGCTCCACCGCTGCGTACGAGAAGGAGCTGTCGCGGCACGATCCGGGCGATCGCATCGAGCTCGAGCTCGTCGACAGCGCAGGGCCCCGGCTGGTAACGGTCGAGCTCGTCAGGCGGCCCTCGAGCCTGCCCGGGTAGGGACGCTGTGCTAGCTTCGGGACGTGGAGAGCGGTCGGCCTCCCGGATGGCGGCTCGGGATCTTCTTCGCCGCGCTCGCGCTCGCGGCGGGGGCGTTCGGAGCCTTCGGGCTGCCGAGGCTGGCGGTGGTCGCTGCCCCCGAGCAGTGGCGCCTCGCGGCAACGGAGCCGGAAGCGCCTGCACTGCGATCTGATCGCTGCCGAGAGGAGGAGCGCGTGCGCGTCCGCTCACGGCCGTTCGACGACGCCCGATAGACCCGGGTGATCGGGCGTCGCTAGATTGAGGCGGTGAGCACCCGAGCCCGGTTTGCCCCCAGCCCTACGGGTCCCCTTCATCTCGGCGGAGCCCTCTCCGCGGTCGCGAACCGGCGCCGGGGCGACTGGCTCCTGCTCCGTATCGACGACACCGATCGTGGACGCGAGGTGCACGGTGCGTGCGAAGCGATCGTCGCCGATCTCGAGTGGCTGGGAGTCGCGTGGAACGAGGGACCCGCACGTCAGAGTGAGCGGCTCGAGCGGCACCGCGAGGCGGCACGGACGATCGGGATCGAGGATGGGGAAGGCGCTTTGCGCTTCGGCACTCTGACGCTGTTGCGAGCCGACGGCACGCCGACCTACCACCTGGCGAGCGTCGTCGACGACAACGATTTCGAGATCACGCACGTCGTTCGCGGGGCCGATCATCGCTCCAACACCGAGCTTCAACTGGCACTCGGACACGCGCTCGGGCTCGAGCCCCCGCAGTACGCCCACCACGGGTTGCTGCTCGGAGAAGACGGCAAGAAGCTCTCGAAGCGCAACAGTCCTGTCGCGACGATCGCGGATCTACGCGCGGCGGGCATTCCCGCCGCGGCCGTCCGGGCGTATCTCGAGGAGCTCGGCGAGCCCGTGCACGACGTGCACCTCGACCTGCCGCGCATCCGGCGGCTGGCGATCGACACGATCGCCTCGATGCCCGACGACGAGCTGGCGGCGCTGGCAGAGGCGCCGGTCGAGCTCACGCAGGCGCTGCGAGGAGCGCGAGATCTGGTCGAGGCGCGGCAGATGGCGACAGCGATCCTCGAACCGAAGCCGATCAGGTTGCCTGAGGAGGCCCGGCCGACCCTCGAGCGTTTCGTCGAGCTGCGCGCGAGCGGGCTCGATGGGAAGGAGGTCGTTCGCGAGCTCAAGGCGGTGGGAGGCGATTTGAAGGCGCTGCGGCTTGCGCTGACCGGCGTGGAACGCGGTCCCGAGCTCTGGACGGTGATCGCCGCGCTGCCGCGCGACGAAGCGCTGCGGAGGGTCAGTGCGGCTCTATAACACGCTGTGGGAAGAACGCCTGCAAATAGGCATCTTCCGAAAGTCGCTGCAAACGAACTGCAAACGCGTGGGTTGGATGACCGGGTCGTCGCCAGTACGAAGACAGACGTGAGCGCCGGTGCTTGCCTGCCACGCGCGGTCGGCTCGAACTCCGGCGCTCGCGATGGAAGGTACGGGGTCTGCGGCCGGTGCGCTAGGAGGGATTGGCAAATTGGCGAGACTCGACGGGGAACCTAACCCCCCGTAGCTGGTGTACAACCGGATGATGAAGCCAACGCTGGCGCGCATCTCGATTCTCATCGCCGCTCTGCTGGCCGCTGGCGTTGTGGCGGTTCCCGCCCAGGCGGCCGCGCCGCGCTACATCCTTGTTAGCGGCCCAGGACTCCAGCGCCCTGCGACGCTCGGTAATTGGACGGAGAACCTAGCCTTCGTGACCAGCCTGCTCCACGCCCGTCGGCCAACGTCAGGCTGGCGAGGCAATCGCCCTCGGTACGACCTTGCGCTCTTCTGGGGCGTGCCTGCGAAGCCAGTACCGACGCGGCCGAATGAGGCGAGCCAACACGGGTGGTTCTATCCTGCGATCGGAGGCCGTCGTGCGGTCGTAAAGCTGGGAGTCAGTGGCGAGGACTTCCCCCGTGTGGCAACTCCCGAGACGCTGCGGATACTTGCCCGGCACGGCGTTCCCACACGAATCATCGAGTAGCGGCTCGTTCTTGCACGTGAGGTGTCGCGCTTTCTCGACTTCGTGTCGGGGGATCGCCTCTCTGCGCTCTTCTTCGTCGCCGTGACGACTGGGATGCGGAGAGGAGAGGTCGTTGGTCTGCGTTGGCGCGACGTTGACCTTGACAGGGGACGAGCGACGATCCTGCAGACCTACGTGAGAACGGGAGCGGGGTGGGAGTTCTCAGAACCAAAGACGAAGGCATCGCGTCGCACAGTCGCACTCGACGCGCACACGCTTGACGCTCTGCGCGAGCATCGAGTGAGGCAGGTGCTCGAACGAACCTTGATGGGGGACGCGTACGAGGAGAACGACCTGATCTTCGCTCGTGAGGATGGTGCGCCCATCGAACCTCGATACGTGTCGGAACGCTTCGACTTGCTGTTGAAGGAGGCAAAGTTAGCGCACATCAGGTTCCACGACCTCAGGCACACGCACGCAACGCTCGCTTTCCAGGCGGGCGTCCACCCCAAGGTCGTGCAGGAGCGGCTCGGGCACTCCGATATCTCGATCACGCTGCAGACCTACTCGCACGTCCTCCCGGGGATGCAGGAGGAAGCAGCGGAGCAGGTTGCTGCGCTCGTGTTCGGCGCCTAGGAGGGATTGGCGAAATGGAGGGCGCAGAGCGCTAACGCTCCAACTTGATGGCGATCTTTGTGGGCGATCCCGAATCTGCGCCGTCGCAATCAGGCAATCCCGCGTCCGGGTAAGACAGGCAGAGGTCCTTGAGGACGTTGTCCCCCCACCATCCCCGAAGATCGACGCCACCATGACGGTTGCTTCCATCCTTGGTGAGACTGCCGGAGATCACGATCCGCGAGACCACGCTGACGACCTCTCCGCGTTCGTTGATGATCGGACCGCCGCTATTGCCGCCCTGCACGTCGAGTTTCGCGGCTATCGAAGGCGTTTTGCGGTCGAGCAGGTTCTTGGTGACGACGCCGCGCGTCACCGTCAGCGGCCCTCCCAGGGGATACCCAATCGTCGCGATCTTCGTGCCCCGGGGCGCACCATCGGGCGCAAACTCGAAAACGTGTGCCTCTATGTCGCGGTCGAGCGTGAGGGTTGCGAGATCGATGCCGAGCCGGCCGTAGCTATCTGAGGCCTTTGTCTCGCCCCATACGTGCACTTCGGCTACGTCGTATGTCTCATTCCCGAAGCGGACGCGCATCTTGCAGGCGGGCTTATCGATCTCAACGTACATCCCGTGTTCCGCCGTCATGACGACCCTTGATCCGACCAGGAATCCCGTACCGGAGATGGCGTGGCCATCGACGCTGAGGGCCGTGCCGTTGCAATTGAGGGGTTCTACGCGCCCGACTCCAGTTTTTAGCTCCGCCAGCTTCGGCTTGGCTTCGTCAGTCGAACGAGCGCGTACTACCGCGATCCCGATGATGGCGAGAACCAGGACAACCACTACGAGATAGGCGCGGTGGCGCACCGCCCGAGCATAGTATGGTCGTCGGCAAACGTCAGTCGGCGGAGAGCCGCGCACGCGAGCGGGAGAGCGCGAGCGTAAGACGAGCAAGCATCGTCAGGTCGGCGTGTAGCCGGACGCGCTGGATGCCTAGGAGGGATTGGCGAAATGAGGCGGTAGACTTCGCCCGCAGACGTGGCCGAACCATTGAGGTCGCTCGTTGAGCAGCATCGGGAACGGATACGCGAGATCCTGCCCGACGCGGAGGTCTCGCTGTCGGGCAGCGCGTCCGTACCTAGCCTCCCGGCGAACGATGTTGATCTCGTAATCCTTGTCTCTGACGTGCGCGAAGCGGCAGCGCGGCTGAGGCCATTCTACGAGCCGCTGTATCAGGATGAATGGCGCGAGGATTGGGTCGCATTTCGACAGCGCGGCGCTGTCCAAGTCGATGTTGTCGTGACTTACCGCGGCAGCCGTGGCGACGCGCACCACCGACTCGCATGGCTATTGATCGCGGCGGACTCGCGACTGCTCGCCGAATACCAGGAGCTGAAGGCGGCGGCCGACGATTACGAACAACGCAAAGCGGCGTTTTTCGAGCGCGTCGTCGCGCGACTGAACGCGCCCCATTAGGGAACGAGCGCGAGCGACCGTGCGCGGCTCAGCGCTTGCGCGAGCCGCCCGAGCATCACAAGGTCAGCGTGTAGCCGGACACGCTCAATGCCCCGGACGCGCAGGAAGGTGAGGCCGAAGTTGTGCTTTAGGTTCTCGAATTCGCGCTCGACGGCGGAGCGGCGGCAGTGGACTGCAAACGAAATTGCAAACGAACGCACGACAAAAGGTCGATACGCTTCGTCACGACGATATGCCTTCAGCCACAGAAATGCCTGCAAACTCGGGAAAAGGCGATACGCGATGACACAGACCGTCAGACAGGAAAGCGATGCGACTCTATAACACCTACACAGGCAGGCTCGAGGAGCTGTCGCCGCCGCCAGGCCCCGTGCGGATGTATTTCTGCGGGCCGACCGTCTACCAGCGGATCCACGTCGGCAACGCGATCCCGTTCGTCCTGCCGATGTGGCTCAAGCGGTGGCTGACACTCCGCGGCTACGAGACGACGCTCGTCGTGAACATCACCGATATCAACGACAAGATCTACGACGCTGCTCCCGGGGCGAGCGCGCAGTTGGCAGACGAGGCGACGCGCTGGTACTTCGAGGACACGGACCGGCTGGGACTCGGTCGGCCCGACTACGAGCCGACCGCGGTTGCGACCGTCACGGATCAGATCCGGATGATCGAGGAGCTCGTCGCGACCGGCCACGCTTACGAATCGGAAGGCGACGTCTACTTTCGCGTCAGCAGCTTCCCCGATTATGGGCGGTTGTCGAACCAGCGCCTCGCGGACGTGCTGGAGCAGGAGCCGAACCCACGCAAGGAAGATCCCCGCGACTTCGCTCTTTGGAAGGCCAACAAACCGGGCGAGGACACGTGGTGGGACTCGCCTTGGGACCGTGGGCGACCCGGTTGGCACATCGAGTGCTCCGCGATGTCCGAGAAGCACCTGGGGCCGAGCTTCGAGATCCACGGCGGTGGACTCGATCTCGTCTTCCCCCACCACGAGAACGAGATCGCCCAGTCGCGTTCCTTGGGTCACGAGTTCGCCCGGATCTGGATGCACAACGGGATGCTCCGCTTCTGCGGAGAGGAGATGCACAAGTCCCTCGGCAACGACGTGTCGCTGCAGGATGTGCTCGATCGCTGGGGTCCCGAGACGCTGCTCGTCTTCTTCCTCGGCGGACACTGGCGGAAGCCGCTCGACTACTCAGACGAGACGATGGAAGCTGCCCAGGCACGTGCGACCGGTCTCCGCGAAGTATTCCGCGCCGAGTCGACGCCGGCGCCGACCGACGCCTGGCAGCAGTTCGAAGCCGCTCTCGACGATGACTTCAATACACCGCGCGCGTTGGCTCTGATGCACGAGTGGCGGGATCACGACCTCCTGCGCCGAGCACTCCAGCTGTTCGGATTGGCGAACCTGGCGGTGGAGGACGAGGCTCCGGTCGAGCTTCAAGAGCTCGCGCGGGACCGCCAGGGGGCGCGGGCAGCCAGGGACTTCGCCGAGGCCGACCGGCTGCGCGTTCGTATCGAGGCAGCAGGCTGGGAGGTACGGGACGATCCCGAAGGCTTCCGGCTCGTGCCCCGTACGTGACCCGCGAGCAGGTCTACGGCCGGAGGCCGGTGCGCGAGGCATTGCGGGGGCGGCGTGAGGTGCTCGAGCTCTGGGCGACCGAGCGTGCGGTCGCGGCTGAGGCCTGGCTGAGCGAAGGACCGCGTGTGCAGGTCAAGCCGGACCGGGAGATCAGTGAGACGGCTGGCACGCGTGACCATCAGGGCGTCCTTGCCTGGTGCGCGCCATACCGGTACGCCGATGCCTACGAGCTGGCAGCGTCAGAGCGGCCACTGCTCGCCTGCCTGGACCAGGTCACCGATCCGCGCAACCTGGGGGCCGTGATCCGGAGCGCCGAGGGGGCGGGCGCAACGGGTGTCGTCGTGCCAGCTCACGGCTCCGCACGGGTGACCGCGGCCGTCTGCCGTGCCTCGGCGGGTGCCGTCGAGCACCTGCCTGTCGCGGTCGTTCCCAACCTCGCGCGCTACCTGAACGAGATCAAGCGTGCCGACCTCTGGATTTACGCGGCAGCGGCCGAGGCCGACCAAGACATGTGGTCGGCGGACCTGTCCGGGGGACTGTCCCTCGTCTTCGGTGCGGAGGGAAAGGGCGTTCGCCCACTCGTTCGCCGCGCATGCGACGCCGCGATCTCGATCCCGCTGGCGGGCCAGGTGGAGTCACTCAACGTCAGCGTCGCCGCGGCCCTGCTGCTCTACGAGGCGCGGCGGCGGCGCGATGGCTGAGCCGACGCTCTATCTCTTCGACGGCAACAACCTGCTCCATGCGGGCTCGTTCTCCGACCGGCGTCGACTGACGGATGCGCTCGCCTCCTTCGTCGCCGTACGGGGTGCCCGCGGCGTGCTGGTGTGGGACGGCGCCGGTCAGGATCTGGAGATCGGACCGCTCTCGGTGCGATACGCGACGCACGCCGACGCTCTGCTCGAGCGGCTCGCTGCGGAGAACCGTGCTACAGAAGCGGTCTGCCTGATCTCGTCCGACTTCGCAGTTCTAGGGACGTCCGGACAGGAGGTGCAGAAGCGCTCCTCGCGAGGATTTCTCGACGATCTCGCGCAACCGCGTCACGGTGAAACCCAGAGGACGCGTCTCCTCGAGTCGCTCGATGACGAGACGCGAGATCGTCTGGAGCGGCTTCGCCGAGGTCAGAGCTGACCGAACATATGTTCCTAACACAAGAGGTCCAGTGCAAAAGACTTGTAACTCGCGAATGCTGCTGCTATCTTCTCCCTCAACTTCAGGGTGAGAGTTGAGCGTTCGACGCCAGGAGCGCCACCGACACTTATCCGCGGAATCCAGGGAGAAGCCGTATGTCCGCTCGGAGCGCCACCGCACTCAGCTCGACGCAAAAGGCTCAACGAGAACTCGAGGATCTCCAGTTGGTGGTCAAGGCGCGGAACGGGAACGAAGCCGCGCTGGATGCCCTTATGCGCCGCTACACGGGGTTCGTCCGTCTGAAGGCGAGCTCGTACTTCTTGGCGGGGGGCGAGTCGGACGATCTGATCCAGGAAGGTCTGATCGGCCTGTACAAGGCCGTGCGGGACTTCCGGCACGACAAGGAAACGTCGTTTCGGAGCTTCGCCGAGCTCTGTGTGACCCGCCAGATCATTACCGCGATCAAGACGGCGACGCGCTACAAGCATCAGCCGTTGAACCAGTACGTCTCGTTCAGCCACACGCCCGCGGGGCAGGAATCAGAGGGCGAGTGCACGCTCGGAGATGCGCTGCCGGGGCCCTCGACCAATGACCCCTCGGTCTGCGTCGTCTCGACCGAGGAGCTGCAAAGCCTCGTGTTCACCCTCGGCACGGGGCTGTCACGGCTCGAGGCCGACGCTCTGCGCTGCTACCTCGAGGGTCTCTCCTACGAGGACATGGCCGATGAGCTCGGTTGCGATTGCAAGACGATCGACAACGCATTGCAGCGGGTCAAGCGCAAGATCGTCGCGCATCAGAAGACACGCGAGGTCCTCAACTAGACGCGAGTACCATGACCGCTGGCAGGCCGGAGTAGCTCAGCTGGTAGAGCAACGCTCTTGTAAAGCGTAGGTCGTGGGTTCGAGTCCCGCCTCCGGCTCTCGGAGACAGTGGTAGCGTCGGCCTGGTGCAGGCTGGCGAGCCTCTGATCCACGCGCGGGCGCTCGTCAAGCGCTTCGGCGACCTCGTCGCCGTTGACGGCATCGATCTCGACGTGCGGCGGGGGGAGGCGTTCGGGTTCCTCGGTCCGAACGGTGCCGGCAAGAGCTCGACGATGCGCATGATCGGCTGCGTCTCTCCCGTCACCGCGGGAACGCTGCGAGTCCTCGGCCTCGATCCGGCCGCCGACGGCCCGGAGATCCGGGCACGCCTCGGCGTCGTTCCGCAGCAAGACACGCTCGACACCGAGCTGACCGTGTGGGAGAACGTCCTCATCTACGGCCGCTACTTCGGCCTCTCGCGCCGCGAGCTGCGGCCGAAGATCGACGAGCTGCTCGAGTTCGTGCAGCTCAGCGAACGCTCGGGCGACAAGGTCGAGCCGCTCTCGGGCGGAATGAAACGGCGGCTGACGATCGCCCGCTCCTTGGTCAACGATCCCGAGCTGCTCCTTCTCGACGAGCCGACGACGGGCCTGGATCCTCAGGCGCGGCACGTGGTTTGGGACCGCCTCTTCCGGCTGAAGCAGCGCGGCGTGACGCTCGTACTGACCACCCATTACATGGACGAGGCCGAGCAGCTCTGCGACCGACTCGTCGTCATGGATCATGGCCGGATCGTCGCCGCGGGCTCGCCGCGTGAGCTGATCGAGCGGTACGCGACCCGCGAGGTGGTGGAGGTGCGCTTCGAGGACGAGCGGCCCGACAACGGAGCTCTGAGCGGCCTTGCGGCGCGCGTCGAGGAGCTTCCGGACCGCGTCCTCATCTACACCAGTGACGGCGACGCCACCGCCGCTGCCGTTTCCGATCGCGGCCTCCCGCCACACTCGACACTGGTCCGCCGGAGCTCGCTCGAGGACGTCTTCCTGCATCTGACCGGCCGGACGCTCATCGACTAGATGGCCACGGCGAGCTGATGGAAAGCCTCGTCCAGCCGCTGAGGGCGTACGAGCACTGGCTTGCCCAGTACAAACGCGTGTGGCGCGGAACGATCGGGACGAGCCTCCTCAACCCGCTGCTCTACCTGGCCGCGCTCGGAGTCGGCCTCGGCACGATCGTCGACCGTTCTCAGAACGCGCCTGCCGGGGTGCCGTACCTCGACTTCATCGCACCCGGCCTGCTGGCCGCCGCGGCGATGCAGACGGCCGCGGTCGAGGCGAGCTGGCCTGTGATGGGCGCGATCAAGTGGACGCGGACCTACTACGCGATGACTGCGACCCCGCTGACCGAGCGGGACGTTCTCATCGGCCACCAGCTCTTCGTGATCACGCGGGTGCTCACGGCGAGCGCCGCCTACCTGCTCGTCGTCGCCGCCTTCGGCGCCGTCAACTCATGGCTCGGCCTGCTGGCCGTTCCCGTCGCGGTGCTGATCGGCACCGCCTTTTCGATGCCGATGGCCGCCTACGCAGCGACGCGCGAGGGTGACTCGAGCTTCCCACCGATCTTCCGCTTCCTGATCGTGCCGATGTTTCTCTTCTCGGGCACGTTCTTCCCCGTCGCCCAGATGCCGCTGGCGTTCGAGCTGGCGGCGTACGTCACCCCGATCTGGCACGGCGTCGAGCTCTGCCGGCAGCTCACGCTGGGTGAGGCCGAGATGCCTGTTGCCCTCGGCCACCTCGTGTACCTGCTCGCCTGGACCGTGGGCGGGTTCCTGGCGGCGCGCCGCGCCTATCGTCGGAGGCTCTTCAGGTGAGCGTGATGCTGCAACGCGCGCTCGACCGCCCCGGCGGGCGCGGCTTGCTGCTCTTCGAACGCAACCTCCTCAGCTACAAGTCGATGTGGCCGATCATCGTGTCGGGCTTCTTCGAGCCGCTGTTCTTCCTGCTCTCGCTCGGCTACGGTCTCGGCGGCTACGTCGGCGACGTCGTCATCGACGGCGTCCGAGTGGAGTACGCGAACTTCGTCGCACCTGGCCTCTTGGCGGCCTCGGCGATGAACGGCGCCTTCTACGACGCGACGAACATCTTTTGGAAGATGCGGTACCAGAAGCTCTACGACTCGATCCTCTCGACGCCGCTCGGGCCGAAGGACGTGGCCGCAGGAGAGACGTTCTGGGCGCTCTTCCGAGGCCTGATCTACGCCGTCGGCTTCTTCACCGTGATCCTCGCGCTCGGGCTCGTCGAGTCGTGGTGGGCCCTCCTCGCGCTCCCCGCGACGATCTTCATCGGCTTCGCCTTCGCGGGGGCGGGCATCGCTGCGGTCACCTACATGCGCAGCTGGCAGGACTTCGACATCTTGAACCTCGCGATCCTGCCGATGTTCCTTTTCTCGGCGACCTTCTTTCCGCTCTCGGCCTACCCCGACTGGCTCGAGACCGTCATCCACGCGACGCCGCTCTACCACGGCGTCGACCTGATGCGAGCGCTTACGACGGGTGCGGTGGGGCCGGCGCAGCTTGTGAACGTCGTCTACCTCGCGGCCCTCGGCCTGCTGGGCGCTTGGCTCGCGAGCAGGCGCATCGAGAAGCTGCTGCTCACCTGATGGGCGATCGCGAGTGCGATCTCGCCGCCGAGACAGGTAGCTACCCGGATCCTGCGGTAGCGACGGAGTAGCGGCGAGGGAGTTGTCCTCCCTGCCGCTCAGCATGGGTGTTGCGACACATCCAGCCGGGCGACAGGGAGGGACTCTTGAGGGTGAAGCT